>ERZ773359.4470-NODE-4470-length-14525-cov-13.359710_pt1 | contig 14525 bp, 10 predicted proteins | sample MGYA00374955_ERZ773359 | MGnify/ENA primary metagenome ERZ773359 (study PRJEB29098, sample SAMN04486028) | biogas fermenter metagenome | study: EMG produced TPA metagenomics assembly of the Biogas fermentation microbial communities from Germany - Plant 4 DNA1... | reverse complement strand
CATCACTATTTTACTATTGACTTTTTAAAATCTATTTAATGCAACACTACTGAAATAAAATAATAAATAAAGAGATTATAGCTAAAATGGCTGTGTTTATTTCTGCTATAATCTCTTTTTGTTATCTATCATTTGCATGTTTATATATATTCTCTTTAATAGTATTACAGTTGTATATCCTTTCTATAAGGAAGCGAGGGCTGAGCACCCTTTTTTTGTACTACTAAGGAAGATGCATGGATTGCAAAATCAATTGCAGTATCAATGTCTTTTCCTTCGTTAAGAGCTACAGCTATAGCGCCTGTAAAGGAGTCCCCTGCTGAGGTTGTATCCACTACATTTACCTTTTTGGCAGGTTTATGTATTATTTCATTCTCGCTGTTATAAACAACTCCTTGGGAGCCAAGAGTTACAATAGCATATTTGATTCCCTTATCTAATAACCACTTAGCAGCAGCCTTGGCGTCCTCTGGGCTGTTTATTTTAATTCCGGTGATAATCTCGGCTTCACTTTCGTTAGGTGTAATAATATCTACGTTACTTAATATATCATCATCCAGCTTTACAGCTGGTGCCGGATCAAGTATGGTAGTTAGGCCATGTTGTTTGGCTAATTGCAAAGCCGTCGCTGCTGATTCATATGGGATTTCTAATTGGGTTATTAGAATATTAGCTTCTGAGATTTTCTCCTCTGCCTGTTGTATCCATTCAGGAGTAACATGATAGTTAGCACCAGGATCTAGGATGATCATATTGTCTCCTTTATACAGAACAATGACTGCTGTGCCAGTGGGAGTATCTTCCATAGTCTTAACAAAGTCTGTATTAATACCATTTGTAGCCAATGATCTTTTCAGTTCCTGGCCAAAAATATCATCGCCTACAGCACCAATAAAGGATACCTGTTGGGTATCGCCTGCTAATCTGGCAGCAGCCACAGCTTGGTTAGCACCTTTACCTCCAGCTACAGATATAAAACCATTTCCCGTTATGGTCTCGCCTATTTGAGGGAATTTGTCAGTGCTAATAATTAGATCGTTATTAATGGATCCCACTACAATAATTTTATTCATATATTAGACCTCCTAGTTAATGGATTTAATCTAACTTATAATCTTCTGGTACTAGCCCTTACCTTTAAACTAGGTGATAAAACTATGTTTTCCACATCTTTATCCTTTCGAATTAAAGCCAGAAGGGTTTGTACAGCATATCTTCCTATGGAATAAGCTGGCTGATGAACGGTGGTTAGGGGAACGTCTAGAATATCGCAAATAAAAATATCATCATAGCCTACTACAGATATATCCCTAGGAATTTTTAGACCATAGTCCCTGGCGGCTTTATACACTCCTAGGGCCATCATATCATTGAAGCAGAATATGGCAGTAACACCCAGTCCTCTCATATAGGATAGGCATTCATATCCAGACTCTATTTGGAAATTTCCTTCCATTATTAAAGAACTATCGTAGCTAATATTAAATTCATTTAACGCTTTCTTGTATCCGGCTAAACGCTTTTTTGAAGTGTCGCTTTGCATAGGTCCTGTTAAGCAGCCGATTTTATGATGACCTAATTCAAGAAGATGTTTTGTTGCTATATATCCACCTGCTTCATTATCCATAAGTACAGATTTTGCGTATGGAAAATTGATAGATCGATCCACAACCACAAAAGGAATTTGTGAGTTGTGTATCTTTTGGCAGATCTTTTGGTTAGTAGACGAATCAGTGCTAGAAGATGAGACATAAATAATCCCATCAACGCGGTTGGCGATCATTGTGTCCACGTATTCAAGATCGGTAGAGATATATTCATTGGAGCTGGAAAAAGTTAAACTATAACCTGCCTTACGAGCCTCCACTTCACAACCTTTGCAAAGCTCAGCGAAAAAAACGTTACCAATATCAGGGATAATCATGCCAAAAGTATCAGTAGTTTGTTTAGCAAGATTAACAGCTAATCTATTAGGAATATATTTCTTATCTTTTGCTATTTTTAAAATCTTTTCTCTGGTCTCTTTTGATATTCTACTTGGTTTGTTATTTAATACTAGTGAAACTGTAGTGGTAGATACACCAGCAGCTTTAGCTATGTCTTTGATTGTTATTTTAGTTCTGCTCATATAGCTAGTTCATACCTCTTTCTATAAACTTAATCATTATTATAAAGATATTGTTCCATTGGAAGCTTAATAAGTCAATAAGTAAACATATAGGGTGATAAAACGATTAATCTTAAGGATATTATATAACCTAGATAAAACAAAAGCAATCAAAAGTGTATAATTTACTATTTAATAAATATAATAGGTATTGACAATCATCAATTTAATTTATAGTATATATGATAAAACGGTTAACCAGAACACCAGCAGTGTATGCCTCATAATTTTGGTCTTTTCTAACTAATCATCCAATAGAAGTGTTTGTATTTTATCGTGAAAAGTTTAAAGGAGGTACACATCATGAAGTATAATTATCCCCAATTACCTAATTTAAATCCTGTGTTTGATCATTTGAAGGAATATGCACGATTAAAGTTTGAGTACGGCGCTGACAGGGAGAAGATACAGGAGCTGGTAAATAAAGCGGAGGCACAATTGAAAGATATTATCGAAAAGATAAAGGCCCTTGAAGAAGATCCAGAGTTTTCAGCAAAAGAGCCTAATGATCTTAAATCAATACGAGCATTACGGCCTGAAGGCTTCAGAAGACTTTGGAAAGATTTTGATAGGGATAAATATATCCATAGATTAAAGGGAGCTTTTATTGGTAGAATGGCGGGATGCACCCTTGGAGCTCCTGTAGAGTTTTGGAGCATAGAGTCTATGAAGGAGTGGGCAGAGTATATTGGAGATAAGTTTCCACCAGAGGATTATTGGTCTGCCGTAAAGAATCCAAGTGATAAAAGGTATGGAGTCAGTGAATTTATTAAATATACTAGAGATGGTATGGATGGAGTACCTGTAGATGATGATGTTACATATACCCTATTGGGTCTATTGATTGCTGAAGACTATGGCCTTGATTTTACCATTGATGATGTAGGCAAGGCCTGGGTTAAATATCTGCCATATGCCTGTACAGCTGAGGATATAGCCCTTAAAAATCTAAAAGCAGGTGTTCCTGCCCTTGAAGCAGGAGAAAAGGATAATCCCTACTGTCAATGGATTGGTGCAGATATAAGATCTGATCCTTGGGGATATCTTGCTCCAGGACTGCCTGAAAAGGCTGCTGAAATGGCATATAAGGATGCCTATATAAGCCACAGACGTAATGGTATATATGGAGAAATGTATTTTAGTGCTGTGATTGCTGCAGCATTTGAAGTAGATAATACTGTTGATGCGCTAAAGATAGGACTTGAAGAAATTCCAAAGGATTGTCTATTGGCTAGGGATGTTCGCTGGGCTCTTGAGGTTGGTAAAGATATTAAGAATTACATGGAGGCTCATGAGGCTGTTAGGGAACGATTTGGTGATATGAGCGGCGTCCATACCAATCTCAATGCATGTCTTACCATATTTGGACTCATGATTGGAGGAGACGACTTCACAAAGGTAATAGCAGAAACTGTAGCAATGGGATATGATAACGACTGTACTGCAGCCACTGCAGGTAGTATTATAGGGGCAGTCAAAGGTATAAGCGGTATTCCGGAGCACTGGTACAAAAACTTTAATAACAAGGTCCTTACCTATATCAACGGCCATCCCGAGTTTAAGATAGATGACATCATTGAAAGATTTGCACTACAGGCTGAAAAATGGTTTAAGTAATCTTATATAAAAATGCCTAGGCATGTCTATTGCCTAGGTATTTTTTATTTGGGGATATATGAATGAACGTAGGAAATCAAACTATGGCAAGATAATAGCGATAGATTTAAAGGGAAATTGCCTACTATTATAGAATTATAAATAATATGACATAATTTTTAAAATAATAGCATAGTTTAAGGGGAGTGTAATATGTTTACAAAGCAAGGTCAGCGCCTTATTTTCACCTATGATGCAGAAAAATTATGGATCGAACCTTGGGGAGACAATGCTCTAAGGGTTAGGGCAACCAAGATGCCAGAAATGCCTATGGAAGACTGGGCTTTATTGCCCCCTGAAGAAACTGAGGCAGAGATCATCATTACTTCATATGGTGCAAGTATAGTAAATGGAAAGATCAAGGCAGAGCTTAACACTGCCGGTAAGATAACCTTTTATAATCAAAAAGGAGAACTCTTACTGGAGGAGTATGTTAGAAATAGAAAGGAATATAAGTTCCAACCTGGCACAATCCCTACTGGCTTTGCATCGGCCCTGGATATTGAGGCTAGAGAGTTTAAGCCTATTCTTGGAGGCGATTATTCTCTTACCATGCGTTTCGAATCTAATCCTGAAGAAAAGATATACGGGATGGGACAATATCAGCAGCCTTTTCTAAACCTTAAGGGATGCGATCTGGAGCTGGCACACCGCAATTCCCAGGCCAGTATACCTTTTATGATATCTAGCCTTGGTTATGGAATGCTGTGGAATAATCCGGGCATTGGCCGTGTCACCTTTGGTAAAAACATTACCACTTGGCAGGCATATTCAACTAAGATTTTAGACTATTGGATATGCGCCGGGGATACCCCTGCAGAGCTAGTAGAAACCTATGCAAAGGCTACAGGTACAGTGCCTATGATGCCAGATTTTGCAATGGGCTTTTGGCAGTGCAAGCTAAGATATCAAACTCAGGAAGAACTTTTAGAAGTAGCCCGTGAATACAAGAGGCGAGGGCTGCCCATATCTGTAATAGTCATAGATTTCTTCCATTGGACCATGCAGGGTGAATGGAAATTTGATCCCCAATACTGGCCAGATCCAGATGCTATGATTGAGGAACTAAAGGAAATGGGAATTGAGCTTATGGTATCCATTTGGCCTACTGTTGACCATAGGAGCGAGAACTATGAAGAAATGGTAGAAAAAGGCTATCTGATCCGAACAGATAGGGGCCATCGTATAGCTATGAATTTTCATGGTAATACCATTCATTTTGACCCAACTAATCCAGGAGCTAGGGAATATGTGTGGCAAAAGGTAAAGAAAAATTATTATGATCGAGGTATAAGGATTTTCTGGTTGGATGAAGCCGAGCCTGAGTATACATATTATGACTTTGACTTATATCGATATCATCTGGGACCCAACCTACAGATAGGCAATATCTATCCTGTGATGTATGCAAAGACATTTTTTGACGGCATGAAGGCAGCTGGCCAGGAGAATATTATCAACCTCATAAGGTGCGCCTGGGCAGGAAGTCAGCGATACGGTGCACTTCTATGGTCTGGAGATATCCATTCCTCCTTTAGGAGCCTGCGGGACCAACTAGCTGCCGGACTTAATGTAGGACTTGCCGGAATTCCATGGTGGACAACAGATATAGGAGGTTTTCACGGCGGCAACCCCGATGATCCACAATTCCGTGAAGTATTTGTTAGATGGTTCCAATTTGGAACATTCTGTCCAGTTATGCGGCTCCATGGAGATAGAGAACCTCATTCTGAGCCTTTAGGTACCTCAGGTGGAGGTATATGTAGTTCAGGAGCCGACAATGAAGTATGGAGCTATGGACCAAAGGTCTACGAGATTTGTAAAAAGTATATGGAGATAAGGTATAGAATAAAGCCTTATGTAAAAGAGCTAATGAGAGCAGCTCATGAGAAGGGAACTCCTGTTATCCGTCCTCTCTTCTATGATTTCCATGAGGATAAGACTGCTTGGCAGGTAGATGATCAGTATATGTTTGGACCGGATGTACTGGTTGCCCCCATCCTGTATCCCAATATGGAGAGGAGAGAAGTATATCTTCCGGAAGGCACTGAATGGAAAAATGCATGGACAGGGGAAGAGTTCCAGGGAGGTCAGACCATTGAGGTGGAGGCACCTATAGATATAATTCCTCTTTTCTTAAGAAAAGGGGCAGAGCTTCCTATATATTAACCTTTATATGCTAGTTAACCCACAAATAATCATATATTTATAGCTATTCATAGTTTATTGGTTTCAGGTATAAAGCCCTTTGGAACCCTTTGCTTCCAAAGGGCTTTAAGATGAGTCGAAAATATACTATCATTGATATATGTATTGCTATATATATACAAATTATGACTTTATATAATTTTTGGACAGGAGGAAAAGTAGATGGGAAAGCCTATGCGACTTTGGTATCAGCAGCCGGCAAATAAATGGGTGGAAGCCTTACCTATTGGAAATGGTAGAATAGGGGCCATGGTGTTTTCCATCCCAGATCAGGATATTTTTATGCTAAATGAAGACACCCTTTGGTCAGGGTATCCCAGGGATACCAATGTGCCCCATGCAGCAAAGTATTATCCTGAAGCCGTTGAACTTGTGATGCAAAAAAGATACAAAGAAACCCAGGAACTTATAGAAGATCATATGCTAGGTAGCTTTACACAGTCATATATGCCACTAGGTGATTTAAAGCTTGACTTTAGTGATATAGATGGAAAAGAAGTAACAGAATACAAGCGGGAGCTAAATCTTAATGAGGCTATTGTAACTACTGAATTTGTACATAAGTCAATTCAATATAAGCGGGAGGTCTTTATATCCCATCCAGATCAATGTATGGTTATTAAGCTTTCTGCTGACAGTCCATCTTCTATTAGCTTTACAGCCTCTTTTGATAGCAAGCTTAAGTATAAAGTCTCAGTCCAGGATAATATGCTCATTGTAGACGGTATTTGTCCTTCTCACGTAGAACCCAATTATGTTGATTCACCAAATCCTGTTGTATATGAAGATGAGGATGATAAAAAGGGTATTGAGTTTAGGAAAATTGCTATTATAGAGAACCAGGGTGGCAGTATCCATGCAGATGAGCAAAGTATATCCGTTAAAAATGCCCATAATGTAGTAATTAAAATCTGCATTCGAACCAGCTTTAATGGATTTGACAAACAGCCCTTTTTAGAAGGCAAGGATTTTAAAGGGGATGTACAAAAAGATTATTTAAATATCAAGGACTTATCATATGATTTGCTGAGAAGAAGACATATTGAAGATTATCAAGCCTTGTACAATCGGGTTGAATTGGATTTAGGCCATGACCTCAATTATGATGTTCCTACAGATAAGCGCCTTGAGCTATTCCAAGAAACCCAGGATGACAAGGGACTATACTCTTTAATCTTTCAATATGGCCGTTATCTTCTTATAGCCAGCTCAAGAAAAGGTACTCAGCCTGCCAATTTACAGGGGATTTGGAATCATCATCTGCGTGCACCATGGAGCTCTAATTATACTGTAAATATTAATACCGAGATGAACTATTGGCCTGCTGAGATATGTAATTTATCGGAGCTTCATGAACCCCTCTTTGAGTTTATCAAGGAGCTTAGGGTTACAGGTTCAAGAACTGCCAAACTTCACTACAATGCAGATGGTTTTGTTGTGCATCATAATTCAGATATATGGAGGCTTTCCAATCCAGTGGGCAACTTTGGCAGGGGTGCTGCAGTATATGCTTTTTGGCCCATGGCTGGGGGATGGTTATGCCAGCATCTCTTTGAGCATTATGAATATACCTTGGATGAGGAATTTTTAAGAGAAACTGCTTACCCCATCATAAAAGATGCAGCTAAGTTTTATTTGGACACCTTGGTGGAAGATGAAAATGGATATCTCCTGATGGCACCCTCCACTTCTCCAGAGAACCTATTCCTATATGAGGGAGAAGTTTGTGCCGTTTCAAAAACAGCTACAATGACCATGGCTATTATAAAAGAAGTATTTAATAATTATTTAAAGTGCTGTGAAATTCTTAATATAGATGAAGAGATGATTAATGAGGTACGCAGCAAGTTGCCAAAGCTTTTTCCATATCAGATTGGATCCAAAGGGCAGCTACTGGAGTGGGAAGAAGAGTTTGAAGAAGTTGAGCCACATCACAGGCATATATCCCATATTTATCCTCTCCATCCCGGATTTGAGATTAATCCTATAGATACTCCTGAATTGGCAGAGGCCTGCAGGAAAACCCTCCTTATACGGGGAGATGAGGGCACAGGTTGGAGTCTGGGCTGGAAAATAAATGCCTGGGCCAGGCTACATGATGGAAATCGCGCTTTAAAGCTTCTAAAACGCCAGCTGAGTTATGTAAATGAGGATAATATTCATTATAAAGGCGGGGGTGGTACCTATATGAACCTTTTTGGGGCTCACCCACCTTTCCAGATTGATGGAAACTTTGGTGCCACTGCAGGGATTGCAGAACTATTTTTACAAAGCTATGAGGATAAGGTGCTAATTTTACCTGCCCTGCCTGATGAGCTTGTAAATGGCCGAATAAAAGGCCTATGTGCCAAAGGTAGGATAGTTACCGATATAGTGTTCAAGGATGGAGAACTGGATAGGATGAAGTTTTATACAGAGACAGAAGAGCCAAGAAGGGTTACCTTTATCTATAGAGGCAAATCTTTGGAAATGGAAATAGAAAAGGGTCGCCATTACGTTATAGAAAAATCCATGTTTGAGGGCTAATATAAAAATTTGTCCAATTTTGGTTTAAGTTGAGTGATTTGGGGTATTAAAAAGAAAAAAAATATTAAGAAATAAGGAGTGGTAGTAGTGAAGGATTATACAAAATTAAATCAGTACTTATCCAATCTAGCGGTATTAAATGTGAATTTGCATAATATACATTGGAATGTTGAAGGTTTACAATTTGTTCAGATTCATGAGTATACCGAGAAATTATATGATGATTTCTTTGAAAAATACGATGCTGTAGCTGAACTACTTAAAATGAAAGGTGAAAGACCCTTAGTTAAGCTAACAGACTATGTACAAAATGCTACCATTAAAGAATTAGATAAGGACAAATTTACCATTAAGGAGTCCCTTGAAATTATTCTAGATTACTTAAATGAGATGAAGAGACTGGCAACTGAAATAAGAAATGAAGCCGATGAAGATGGAGACTTTGAAGTAGTAATGGAGTTTGAAGACCACGTGGCAGACTATAGTAAACAGATCTGGTTTGTAAGGTCAATTCTGGCATAAATTTAAAAAGGTTTAACCCAAAAGGGAGGCAAACAATTGCCTCCCTTTTTACACGTTTTCTTTGCATCCATAAGTGATCCTGTGAGACTGGCTAAGCATAAGGGAATATTGTTTAGCCCCTTGGGCTTTACCCTTAGGGGATACGAGCTAGTATTTAAAAATCCTAATATTTTGACTGGATACATGAATACCATAATATATGTTGTAGCTGGTACTTTGGTAAATTTGATAGCAACTTCCATAGCTGCATATGTAGTTTCAAGAAAGAATGCCCTATGGGCCAGTGTTTTAATGTTTATAATTACCTTTACAATGTTTTTCAGTGGAGGCCTAATCCCCTACTATCTATTAATTGATAATTTAGGGCTTATAAATAAAAGGTTAGCTATGATTATTCCAGGAGCAATAGGAACTTGGAATTTAATAGTAATGCGAACATCCTTTATGCAAATTCCGGATAGTATGGAGGAATCCGCTAGAATTATTATTTAAAATAATACTACCTTTATCAAAAGCTTTGTTGGCAGCTATGACCTTGTTCTTTGCAGTAGGCCACTGGAATTCCTGGTTTAATGCTTTGATCTTTCTTAGAGACAGAGAACTTTATCCGCTACAACTTATACTACGTGAGATATTAATCCTAAATGATACCACAAGCATGGACGAAATAACCTCCTCAGGAGATTTGCTTCAACAAGATCTATATAAATCCTTAGTACAGTATTGTACTATTATTGTTGCCACCTTACCAATACTCTGTATTTATCCCTTCTTACAGAAGTATTTTGTAAAAGGAGTAATGATAGGAGCAATAAAAGGATAGATGTCTTTTTAGTAATTAATTGCCATATAAATTTTGAAAAAGATGCCACCCGATTAATATAATATTTTAGACAATAAAACAAACTAAAATGGGGTGACATCTTTTGCGTGCAAAAGAGTATGCCATTTTTATTACAGGTCTTTTACTTTTTTATTAATCATGTTATTCTATTATGAGGAGGTGGCAACATGAAGATATTAGTAACAGGAGGAGCAGGATATATAGGAAGTCATGCCTGTGTAGAATTATTAAACGCAGGTTATGAAGTAGTGGTATTGGATAATCTAAGCAATAGTAAAGAAGAGGCGCTAAGAAGAGTACAAGAGATCACAGGAAAGAGTCTAAAATTCTATAAAGCAGACCTCTTGGATACAGAAGCTTTGGATACCATATTTAAGCAGGAGTCTATAGATGCTGTAATGCATTTTGCCGGCCTAAAGGCGGTAGGTGAATCTGTTTCCATACCCCTACGCTATTATCATAACAATATCACAGGTACCTTGTTGCTGTGCGAAGCTATGCAAAAATACGGGGTTAAGAATATGGTTTTCAGTTCATCTGCTACGGTATATGGAGACCCTAGCAGAGTGCCAATAACTGAGGATTTTCCATTATCAGCAACTAACCCTTATGGGCACACCAAGCTCATGATTGAACAGATTTTAAGGGATTTATATATATCAGATAATAACTTTAATATAGCCATTTTAAGATATTTTAATCCAGTAGGAGCCCATAAAAGTGGTTTGATAGGTGAGGATCCAAAAGGAATTCCCAATAACCTTGTTCCCTATATTACTCAAGTAGCCGCAGGTAAGTTGGATGAACTTAAGGTATTTGGTAATGATTATCCCACTCCTGACGGAACTGGAGTCAGGGACTATATTCATGTTGTGGATTTGGTGCTGGGGCACTTAAAAGCCTTGGATAAACTAATGACCAATCCCGGGGTAGTTACTTATAACCTTGGAACAGGCAAGGGATACAGCGTTTTGGAGATGGTAAACGCCTTTAGAAAGGTGACAGGAAAACCAATCCCCTACAGGATAGTTGACAGAAGACCTGGAGATATTGCATCCTGCTATGCTGACCCAAGCAAGGCAAATAAAGAACTGGGCTGGAAGGCAACCAGAGGATTAGAGGAAATGTGCCAAGATGCTTGGCGATGGCAATCAAATAATCCTAACGGATATGAAGATTAGAAGCAACAAAGACACACTGAGGAGGATAACAAAATGAAGAAACCTGCATTAGTGATAATGGCAGCAGGAATGGGAAGTAGATATGGGGGTCTTAAGCAAATTGATCCCATTGGTCCAAATGGCGAGATAATCATGGATTATTCTATATATGACGCATTAAAAGCCGGATTTGGCAAGGTAGTTTTTATTATTAAAAAGGAGATAGAAGAGGCTTTTAGGGAAGCCATTGGAAGTAGGGTTGAGAAAAAGGTAGATACTACCTATGTTTTTCAGGATATAGATGATTTGCCTGAGGGTTTTAGTAGGCCCCAAGATCGAGTAAAACCCTGGGGTACAGGTCATGCGGTACTTAGCTGCAAAGATTGTGTAGACACGCCTTTTGCAGTTATCAACGCTGATGATTTTTATGGAAGAAATTCCTTTGAGGTGCTTTATGATTATCTAAAGGATATAGATGATGTAAAGTCTTACAACTACGCAATGGTAGGTTTTATACTGAAAAACACCCTAACAGAGCATGGACATGTGTCAAGGGGTATTTGCCAGGTCAATGACCAGGGCTATTTAGAAGAGATACAAGAGCGAACCAAAATACAAAGGTTTGATGATGGAGTAAAATTCGAAGAAAATGGCCAGTGGATTACTATACCCGAAGACAGTATTGTATCTATGAATATGTGGGGCTTTACACCTAGCATTTTTGAGGAACTGGAAACTGGCTTTGTTAGATTTTTGGAGGATAATAAAGATAATATAGAAAAGGCGGAGTTTTTCCTGCCCAATCTGGTAGGAGATTTGGTAAGGGGAAATAAAGCAAAGGTCAAGGTCTTACCCTCTGGTGAGCGATGGTATGGAGTCACATATAGGGAGGACAAGCCTGTAGTAAAAAGGGCAATAGAAGATATGATAAAACAAGGAATCTATCCAGAAAAATTGTAGGAGCTGAAGTACTATGAGCAATAAGTTCAATATAGAAAAAATAGTTAGAGCATTTCAGTTTGAAGGTCAATACAAGAGAGCGGAGCGCAACACTGACGGACATATAAATGATACCTTTGTGGTGTACTTTACCAAAGATGATGGAAAAGAGTACCGCTATATATTGCAGAGAATAAACCATAATGTTTTTAAAGAACCAGAAAAACTTATGGAAAATATTGTGGGAATAACCCAGCACATGAGAAAGAAAATTATAGCTGCTGGTGGTGATCCTCTTAGGGAAACCCTGAATATAGTGCCTACAGTGGATGGTAAGGCTTTCCATGTATGTGAAGATGGCAATTACTGGAGGACTTATATCTATATAGAGGGAGCTAAGGCCTATGAACTTCCAGAAAGTGCCCATCAATTTTATAATGTAGGCAAGGCTTTTGGAAAGTTCCAAAGATTGCTCAGCGATTATCCAGCAGAAAAGCTTCATGAAACCATACCCAACTTCCACCACACTAAGCTAAGATTTGATGCTCTGGTTAAGGCAGTTGAGGAAGACGTTATGAACCGGGCAAAGGATGTAAAGGAAGAGATAGAGTTTGCATTTGCTAGGGAGAAAGATACCTCCGTACTAGTGGATCTTTTAGAAAAAGGACAGCTGCCCTTAAGGGTTACCCATAATGATACCAAGCTAAATAATGTAATGATAGACAATGCTACAGGAGAGGGCATATGTGTAATCGACCTAGATACGGTAATGCCAGGACTATCCCTTTATGATTTTGGTGACTCTATACGCTTTGGGGCCAGCACAGCACCAGAGGATGAAAAAGATCTATCCAAGGTTTGGATGGACTTAAATTTATATGAAAACTATACCAAAGGCTTTTTGGAAGAAGCAGGAGATAGCCTAACAAGAACCGAACTTGAATATCTGGCCTTTTCCGCCAAATTAATGACCTATGAGTGTGGAATTAGGTTCTTAACTGATTACTTACAGGGAGATACTTACTTTAAAATTCAAAGACCGGAACATAATTTAGACCGCACCAGAACCCAATTTAAATTAGTTGCGGATATGGAGAAGAAGCTTGATGAAATGAAGAAGATTGTAGATGAGTGCATGAGGAGGAATATTAATGGATGAAATCCGTTATACCGCCAAGGTATTAAGTTCTTTGAAGAAGGTTTTTTCTGACGAAGAACCTAGGTACGAGCCAGAATGCAATGTTTTAACGGCACTAAAAAACGAAACCGTTTCTTTCCAGGTGGCATATAGCGGCAACAATAGGTATGCTGTACATGGTAAGGTTGAAGTAGAGTCACCAATAAAGGATCATATTCGTGTACGACAAGTCATAGAAGTTCCTGCTTCATTTTGCTGTCATCCTGAAGTGGATGATAATTATCTGCGAATAAAGCCTGGGCTCTATCCTGATCTATTAAGGGATCTGGAGGATGGAAGAATTGTCTTTGTGGCAGGCCACTGGCAAAGTCTATGGGTAGATATTGAAGTAACAGAGGATATGGAAGCTGGTGAATATCCCATTATAGTCAAGTTCCTTGATCATGAGGATAAAGAGCTATGTAGAGCAGAGACTTCCGTTACCATCTATGATGCGGTACTGCCAAAACAAGAGCTTATCCGAACTGAATGGTTCCACGGTGACTGCTTGGCCGATTATTACAAGGTAGAGGTGTTTTCCGAGGAGCATTGGAGAATTTTAGAGAATTTTATTGCTACAGCGGTAAAACGGGGTATCAACATGATCCTAACTCCACAGTTTACTCCACCTCTTGATACTGCTGTTGGCGGTGAGCGTACAACCATTCAGCTGGTGGATGTTTTTGTGGATAATGGTGAGTTTTCCTTTGATTTCACAAAGCTTAAACGCTGGGTAGATATGTGTCAGAGGGTTGGGGTAGAGTATTTTGAAATGTCCCATCTCTTTACACAGTGGGGTGCAAAGGCTGCTCCAAAGGTAATGGCAGTGGTAGATGGAGAGTATAAGCGAATCTTTGGATGGGATACACCTGCTGTGGGAGGTGAGTACACCAGGTTTTTACATGCTTATTTGCCACAGCTGACTGCAAAGCTTAAGGAATGGGGCATTGCCAATAGAACCTATTTCCATATCTCTGATGAACCTACACTACATCATTTAGAATCCTATAAGGCAGCCAAGGAATCTGTAGCAGAGTACCTAAAGGATTTTGTTATTATAGATGCCCTATCAGACTATGAATTCTATAAGACTGGTATTGTAGAAAAACCCGTAATTTCAAACAATCATCTTCATACATTTATAGAGAATGATGTAAAGAATTTGTGGTCCTACTACTGCACCAGTCAGTACTATAAGGTAAGTAATCGCTTTATGTCCATGCCATCGGCCAGGAATAGAATTTATGGGGTACAGCTCTATAAGTACGATATAGAGGGGGCATTGCATTGGGGATATAATTTCTACAATACCCAGTATTCCCTAAG
>ERZ773359.4468-NODE-4468-length-14533-cov-24.806741_pt1 | contig 14533 bp, 16 predicted proteins | sample MGYA00374955_ERZ773359 | MGnify/ENA primary metagenome ERZ773359 (study PRJEB29098, sample SAMN04486028) | biogas fermenter metagenome | study: EMG produced TPA metagenomics assembly of the Biogas fermentation microbial communities from Germany - Plant 4 DNA1... | reverse complement strand
TTCATCTCCCACTTATAGAAGATGGGAGACTTCTGTTGTTAATTAGGTTAAATTAATACCCCTTTAATTCAAATTCCTATATCTTTCTATATTTTCATCACTTAAAAACTCATAGGCTTCATTGATTTGTTGGAAGATCCTAGTGGCATTAGGAGCCTTATTTAAGTCCGGATGGTATTCCTTTGCCTTCTTTCTATAGGCCAGTTTAATCTGATATTTGTCTGCATTATAGCTAACTCCCAATATGTCGCAGGATTCTTCGTATTTGTGCTTAAATTCTATGCTAGGGTCAACAAAGCTATGGCCTGTATAACCCCCTTGGCCTTGCTGATAACCACCTTGATAGCTTTGCTGGTATTCATACCACCTTCTAAACTGCTCTTCCCATTGCCTTTGTTGCTCCTGACGGCGCCTCTCCTCTTCCTTCCTCTGCCTCTCCCACTCCATCCTCCTATATCTTTCTCCGTAATCGCTAAAGTGTTCATACTTAACCCTTCTGCCATGGATTAAGTTGTCAGCCCTGTCGAAGAGATATTCGGTGAAGACATACTTAATATATTTGAGGAAGGATACGAATTTGGTTCCCAATATGGGTATGACTACTACAACCATAACTAGAAGGAAGATAAAGGGGTTAAATAGTAAGGGAATAGCAAAGGGTCCTAGGACAAAAAAAATCAAACACCCACCCATGGTTAAAAGTCCATATAAGCCACGACCTAGGGATAAAGCTAGATTTACTATGATTTCTACTGCTGCGATGATTATATCCAATATTACTGAAATAGCCTTAGCAGCTACATTAATAATATTGCCTAAAAGTCTGTTGAATATATTCATGTTTTAACCTCTTCCTTAGCTGTGTTTTAATTATATCTAACCATATTCTGCCTCCTATTTCAATAGTATATATCACTCCTTCTCTATGGGGTCCATATGGATAACTATATTTACCCCTAACTTTCTCTTAATCTTCTTCTCTATCCTATCGATTTCATCGTGGATCTCCACTATATCCGCATCATGGGCTACCTCCGCATGGATAGAGGCATTTTTCCTACCTGGCCCATAATCATGGATGATAAGGTCGTGGACTCCTGTGATCCCATCCCCAGATAAAACCATCTTATTTATGGCCTCAATCAGCCTTGGATCTGGAGGGCTACCCAGGATTAGGTCCACCGAATCCTTAGCTATAGTAAAGGCTGAATAGATTATTAAGAGGGAGATAAGTAGTCCAAGGATCCCATCTAGAGGAAGGGGGAGATAATTACCCAGGATTATACCGATGACCACTGCTGAGGTTGCCAAAGCATCGTTTAAGCTATCATGGGCTACCGCCTTGTTAATGCTGGAATTAATCAGCTTTCCAATATATTTATTATAGGAATACATCCACAGCTTAATGGATATGGATGAAAATAGGATGATGATGGAATACCAGTTGAAGGTCAAGGCTTCAGGCTTGATAATCTTCTTAATTGAAGTTTTAAAGAGGGATAGGCCCACTGCAAAGATTATAAAGGCAACCACCAGGGATGCTATATATTCAAACCTACCGTGACCATGGGGGTGTTCCTCATCTGGAGGCATATTGCTCAACTTTGCCCCAACTATAGTTACAAGGGAAGTACTCAGGTCCGTTAAGTTATTAAAGGCATCTGAAATTACGGCTATACTATTTATTAATAAGCCGATTACCAGCTTTAACAAAAATAAAATCAGATTACAGATAATTCCTACTACTCCCGATAAGACCGTATAGGCTTCCCTTACGTCCTTATCAGTAACTTCTTCATGTCTTTTTACAAATCTTCTTATGAGAAATTTTATCATCTGTCTACTCTTGTTTCCTCCTATCTGCTTTAATACCATTAAATTTTAACATATTTTTCCTAGCTTTGGGCTAAATTTAATCTTCAGTAATATATTTTCTATATTCTAGCATCAGTATCCTATATAAATTTCCATCTTTAAATCTTTCAACTTCTTTTATATTATTACCCTCTTCCCCCTCTTCTCCACCTTCTGCTGCATTTAGGGTTCCTGTTTCCTTAGCCCTGTCACCCTTAACTACTATTTCAGTAGGAGCTTCTGGAAGGCTTGAGTAAATCCAAACGGGGGTGTTGTAGTCAATTAAGTCGAAGAGGTATTCTACATCATCGTTAAACATCCTTATACAGCCTAGGGTGATGTATTTACCAATACTGTCGAAGTTGGCGTTTCCATGGATTCCATAGACTCTCCCACCCTTAATATTTAAACCCATCCATCTCTTTCCTAAAGGATTGTTGGGTGCACCACCTTCCACCGGATCATACCTGCCGGCACCACCCCAATAGGGATTTACAAACTTGATGATGATGGTAAATTTTCCCTCCGGGGTTAATTCAGGTAATTTTCCCGTGGCCACTGGATAGCTTCTTACTAATTCTTTATTTTTATAATGGTAGAGGGTGTTGCTCTCTTTATTTACCAGCAGCCAATCACCCACTGGCACTGGCTCCGGCAAGCTTAATTCTATATAGGGGATGGATATTAGCCTTTCCCTCATATCCTGATTAATCCTACTTAAAGTCTTTGCCCCTACTATACCGTCAGCTTCTAAACCATTTTCCCTTTGGTATTTTTTTACTGCCTCCTTAAGCTGGCTATTAAAGTAATAGCTCTCTTCTAAATCAAATCCCTTTATATTTAAAAACCTAATAAGCCTTAATACGTCCTCATTGGCTATACCTTCCCTCAATTGCAGCTTATCTATTCTAAATTCATAGATTGGAACTTCCTCAAAGTCTTCTTTATCCCCTGATGCTCTTTCTACATCTTCTGTTTTTCCCTGGCCTTCATGGACTTCATGGGCTTCATGGTCCTCAAGCTCAATTATCTTATCATCATTTAGATCTAAGCCTTCATCCCCTTTAGCTTGATTATCCCCTGCCTCAACCCCTGGGGTATTTTCATCACTTATTTTATCGTTATTATCTATACCCTTTTCTTCTGTATTAACTTGGGTCTTGGACTTATTTTTTATATCCGATCTATAACTAAAATTACTTCTAGCTAAACTTATAATGATAATAATACATAAGAGTATTGCTAACAATTTTTTATAAGACATAATAATTCCCCCATTTAATTCTCAAATTCTCTTATATTAGTTTATTCAGCTGGGGGAATATTATTTCATTAGATAGGTATATTGGATTTCCCTTTTGTTTAGCTTTTGTTAGTTTTTTAATAATTAGGGTATATTATTTTCAGAATCTAATATTTATGGACAGTAATTAAATAAAATATATAAATGGAGGTTGTGAAATGGTAAAAATAGGTATAATCATAGGATCAACTAGACCTGGAAGAAATGCCGAAGCCGTTGCAAAGTGGGTTTATGAAAGGGCACAGAAGAGGACAGATGCAGAGTTTGAGCTGATAGATATAGCAGACTATGACCTTCCCCTATTGGATGAACCTATGCCAGCAGGATATAGGCAGTATACTAGGGACCATACCTTAAAATGGTCAGAAAAGATTGAGCAATTCGACGGCTACATTATGGTTACTCCAGAGTACAACCACTCCGTACCAGGGGCCTTGAAAAATGCCATTGACTACCTAGCTCAAGAATGGGCTAACAAGGCCGTAGGCTTTGTAAGCTATGGTAGCGCCATGGGAGTTAGAGCTGTAGAACACCTAAGGCTAATAGCTGGTGAGTTGCAGATGGCAGACGTAAGGCAGCAGGTTATGTTCTCACTCTTTACCGACTTCGAGGATATGACTGTATTTAAACCACAGCCTCACCATGAAGACTCAGTACAAACCCTATTCGACCAGGTTATAGCCTGGAGCAAGGCCTTAAAAACTCTTAGGGAGTAGTGGGGTAAGCTATAGCTATACATTAGTTTAGCTAAAATTTTAGTTTTATCAGCTGGGAAGAAACTTTAGTATATTAAATAAAAAAAGGCCTAGGAGCATATCTCTTAGGTCTTTTTTGTAATAATCTTTTATACAATCTATCGATTAACATATTGATTAACATATTATGATATATACTGTGGGATTTAGTAGAATCATTTTGTATAATTTATTAAATTTATTTTGTAAAATTTATAAGAATTATTGGAAGTAATCATGGACCTTCATAAATTCCAGATGGCTATCTGCAAATACTTCCACCAGCAGGGGGTCGAAGTGCTTAGCCTTATTGTCTAGGATTATATTTATGCTTTTATCATGGGAATAGGCTTCCTTATATACCCTTTTAGACCGCAGGGCATCATATACGTCTACCAGGGCCATGATCCGGCCTGAAAGGGGGATATCTTGCCCCTCTAAGCCCCTTGGATAGCCGGTCCCGTCCCACTTTTCATGGTGGGTCTTAGTTATATCCATTCCCATCTGTAGGAAAGAATTCCCCTTATATTGGCTATGGACTTCCTTTAAGGTTTTATAACCTATATCTACATGGGTCTTCATTATCTCAAATTCTTCCTTACTTAGCCTGCCCTTCTTTAGCAGGATTGCATCGGGTATGCCCACCTTACCTATATCATGAAGGGGGCTGGCCTTATAGATGTTTTCTATATATTTTTCATCTATTAACTCCTTATAGTCGGTATGCTTTCTCAATAGGCTGGCTAGTAGCCTACATAGTTCCGCCGTCCTTTCAATATGGTTGCCCGTCTCATCGTCACGAGATTCTGCCAATTTAACTAAAGCAAAGATAGTTGCCATTTGAGCTTCCGTAATCTCCTTAACCTTCTCATTTACCAACTCTTCCAGGTGTAGGTTGTACTTTTGTAGCTTTTTTCGATTCTCCAACAATAGCTTATTCTTCTCTTCGAAGCTCTTGGAAAGATCAGCATACTTAACCATCAGGTCTGTCATCAACTTATTCTGGATCTGATTATCTATTTTGTCGGCAAATCGATCTAGCTGGAGTCTAATCAACTTATCCTCAGTATTATTATTTTCTATAAACTTAAAGAGCTTTTTAACTTCCATTTCTCTTCTCCTGTAAAAAGTAGTCGAAACCTATATATTCTTCCTCCTTTAGGATTCGGATGATGGTCTGTAAGTCCTTCTTGGAGGCTATTAAGCTACCATGCTGAGGAGCTACTAGGATTGGATCGATTTCCTCTATTATCTCTAGGGCATACCTTAAGGAACTGGCAGAGTTCATGGATTTCCTATGGAATTCTATTATGCCATAGATGGGACAGCTGGTCTTATAGGTGGGGCAGGATTTTTCAGGATTACAGCTATGGCACTCCTCATTTAGGGAGCCATATAAATTCCAGGTTTCATCATAAGAACCGAAAATATCGCTAGTAAAAAGAGTCCCTGTTTTGCAGTCGTAAGTTATAAAATTGCCTGGTGCATGGGCATAGGGTGTCAGATAAAACTTTAATTTCCGACCTGTTTTAAAGGTATGCTCAAAACCTAAATCTTCTATACAAAGCTTAGGTGTAACAGAGGAGTAATAGTTGAGGAAGGTGTTGTTTTCCTTATGGGATATAATCCTTAATTCCGGACTATCTATTAAGGCTTCAAGATGGGGCAGATTACCACAAAGGTCTGGATCAAAGTGTGAATATATCAAACGGTTGATATTTTTAGGTTTAACACCTAGTCTAAGGATCTTCAACATAACTGTACTAAAATGGTCCCTGCTACCTCCATCGATTATTACAGCCTCGTCCCCTTCTACAATTAAATATGGATTGCAATGGAGCCCTGCATTATCGTCGTAGAAACCTATCCAATAGATCCCATCGGCTATTTGAATGGGTTGTAAATAATCCAAATCTTCATTGTAATTAATCATTTAATCTGCTCTCCTTACCTATTTTATAATTACCAATGATATAATGGCCCTTATTTGAAGAATTTTTTGAATAATTATGCAGATTATAATAATAATTCTTAGGAATGCTGCCTTAAAATACTTATACAATTTAACTGTATGACCGAAATCCTTACAAGACAAGATAGGACATACTGAATAAATCAATATGTCTTATCTTTAGTAGCTATTCTAAGTTGCTAACTTCTCTTTCATATCTGCAATATCGATCTATAGAGTCAGCTACTACCTTGGCATGGACAACTGCTTCTACTACGGTTTTAGCCCCGGTCACCACATCTCCAGAAGCAAATACACCCCTGCGGCTGGTTTCACCTAATTCGTTAACGTAAAGGAGGCCGTCCCTAATGGTTCTAAAGCCCCTGTTGTTGACTACTATATTATTCTTAGGGCTTTGGCTTACGGCTATGATGACGGAATCGCATTTAAATAGTTCTTCAGTCCCCTCTAACTCCCTTAGGCTATATTTACCCATTTCATCCTTAATTATCTCAGTCTTTCTATAGATAACTCCCTCATCTACGATTTCTACTGGAGTCATGAACAAGTTGAATTTTACCCCTTCAGCCTTAGCTTCTTCTATCTCCTGTTTTGTAGCTGTCATATGTTCAAAGCCACGCCTGTAGAGGATATTTACATCCTTAACCCCATTCCTCTTAGCCGTCCTGGCAGCGTCCATGGCAGTATTACCTGCCCCTATTACTGCCACCCTCTCCCCTAGGCTATAGACCCTAGGGGATTTCAAATAATCTATGGCATAGTGGACATGACCTAGGCTTTCACCCTTGATGTTGAGGGTTTTGGGATTCCATACCCCTGTCCCTATAAAGACGGCCTTATATCCATCTTCAAAGAGCTTGTCTATGGTTAGGACAGGGCCTATTAGGGTATTTGGTCTAATCTTTACTCCTAGCTGCAGCAGTAGTTCATGGTATTTATCTAAGATATCCTTAGATAACCTAAAATCCGGGATTCCGTATCTTAGTACTCCTCCAATCTCTTCATTGGCTTCAAATAGGGTTACCCTATAGCCCCTCTGAGCTAGGATATAGGAAATGGTTAAGCCTGCAGGTCCAGAGCCCACTATGGCTACCCTGTCCTTCTTCTGTACTGGAGTCTCAAATTTTAGCTTATCTAAGTACTCCCTAGATAATATTTCCTCCATCTTATAGAAATCTATAGGATTACCTTTTATACCCTTTACACAATTACCTAAACACTGATTTTCATGGGGACAGACTACGGCGCAAACCGCCGATAAGGGATTGTTTTCAAATAGGATTCTTCCAGCTTCTTCAAGCTTGTCCTCCCTAATCAGCTGAATGATTTGAGGTATAGGGGTATGAATAGGGCATTTTATACTACATCTGGCTTTTTTACACAATAAGCACCTTTCTGATTCTTCCTTCATACTCTTCAACATCACATCACTCTTTCTATGCTATATTTTCTCGTTTACTATACTAAATCATTATACAACAAGATATAATATTTGAATAGTTACGTCATATTTTTAACTAAATCTCCTTTTAAACCACCTTAAAACCAAAATTAAGACGACATATAAGATGACTACTAGCACAAAAGTCATTATACGCTCTTGGGCTGTACCATCGGCTAGAAGAACTGGTCCTAGGCCGAAGATGGTTAAAAAAATAAATAGTAGGGTGAAAATAATATATCCAACCGCCTTTATCAATCTCTTATTATTCATGCTACACCTACTCTCCTTTATATTAGCTTAAACTCTTCTAAAATAGGTCTTGTTATCATACCTAAAGCTTATTCTTTTATCCAATTTTCTATTTAGAATAATACAACGCCCTTATTAGGGTATATAATAATAGATATACTATTATATTTTTAGCCCATAGGAGGTGTATTTTTGAAAAAGCGACTACTTATCCTTGTATTGATACTTTCACTCTTTACAACCAAGGCCTATGGAAAGGAAGACTTGGTCATTGATAGCTGGATAGTTAAGGCTCATTTACAGGAGGACGGCTCCTTATATATTGAGAAGGATATTACTTATGAATTCAATAAAAAATTTAACGGGGTCTATGTGGATATAGAGCTGGATAAGATTATGGACATTGAGGATTTAAGGGTCTATGAACTAGTAGATGGGAAAGAGCTAGAATACCTACAGGACCAGGATGCTAAAAAGGGTCAGGCAGGCCTTTACAGCATGGACTTAGGGGCTGAAGCCATTAGGATTATGATCTTTTCCCCTTCAGAAGATGAGGTTAAAAGCTTTAGGTTGAAATATAGGCTGACTAATGTGGCTGCTGCCCATGTAGATACTGGGGAACTTTACTTTAAGTTTATATCAGAGGAGAACGAAACAGATATAGGATATTTTAGGGCTACTATTAGCCTACCTAAATTTAACCGCCAGGACATCAAAATCTTCGCCCACGGTCCCCTAAATGGTGAAATCTATTTTCAAGATGAGGCCATAAGGCTAGAGGTTGATGATCTTGAGGAGGAGACCTTTGTGGAAGCTAGGCTCCTCTTTCCCCTAGACTATATCCCCCAGGCCACAAGGAGGGGAAATAATAGCCTAGATGATATATTAGATGAAGAAAGGGCCTTGTTAGAGGAAAGGGAAGCAAGACAAGCTAGGAGGGAAGAACTTAAGAGCTTCTTCAACTTAACATCTAACATCCTTAGCCTATTGGGTATTGTATACTTTAGCTTCCTTTATATGAAATTTAGAAGGGATCCTGCCATCTTTCATAATATGAAGAGTATTTATCCTGAGCAGATCACCCCTGCTGAACTCTCCCTCTTTATGAATTACACTACAGGTCCAAGGGCTTATCTATCTACCCTTTTAGACCTGGCCAGAAGGGAATATATACTGATTGAAACCATGGAGTCTAAGGAAAGGCCAAGGAAGGAAGAAAAGCAGGCCTACCTATTTACTAAATTAAAGGAGGACCTATCAGGCCTAGAGGAGCATGAAAAAAGCTTGATGGAATGGCTCTTTAAGGAGGTAGGAGATGGTAAAAGGGCCAGTACCGCAGATATTGAACGATACCGTAAGGAAAATATGAGGAGGTTAAGTAAGTTCCAAAATAGCTGGTATTATATGGTAAGAGACCTACTAAGGACTAGGGACTTTTACGATCCAAGGGGCAAAAAGTACGCTATCATAACCCTAATCCTGAGTATCGCCTTCTTTACCATTAGCATAGTGGGCTTTATAAACGGCTCCCTCAATGGAGTCCTTTTACTCATGATTAGCATTATCCTATTTATATACTCCATCAGCCTATTTCAGCGTAAGTCTGACTTAGGGTACATCCAATATAAGCTATGGGAGGATTTTAAGAAGAACAACACCAGTATGGAGCCAGATCTTTTAAATTTATCTACCGACCTATCCATGATCTATCTAATTGCCATGGACCTGCCCATGAAGGAATTAGACCACTATAGGGAGTCAGTAGGTATGGAATACTACCCAGTCCACTGGGGCTATTTCTATTTCTTGCATAATAGGAAGGGCGGATCCGTCTTTGAGGATAGCTTTAATCGAAGCTTCTATGGTTCAAATACTATTAGCTCTTCTAGCTCCTTCGGTGGAGGGGGAGGCTTTAGTGCTGGAGGCGGTGGTGGAGTCGGAGGTAGTGGCTCTGGAGGTTTTTAAAAAAGGACTATACTAAAAAACAGGTCTTTGAGCTAGCGCTTTAGGACCTGTTTTTCTTTTTGGCTATTTACTTTGATACAGCTTACTTTTATCTTCCTCTAGTAAGACATCGGCACAGTAGTTGATTATATCGCTTCTTTTAATAATCCCTATGAAGATACCATCGTCATCAACTACTGGAACGAAGTTTTGGCTTTTAACTAGACTTATTAAATCAACTATATTAGAATTTATAGAAACGGTCTTACTTTTAGTATGCCTCTTTACATCTCTTATAGATATCTTATTTGTACCTTCTATGGTCAATCCAGGAGTATTTTTTAACTTCCATAGGAGGTCTCCTTCTGTTATGGCTCCAACATACTTGCCAGCTTCATCTATTAGCGGAATGGCAGAGTAGGTATTATACTCCATCATCTCTATAACCTGCCTCATGCTGGCAGTAGTAGTTGCGTAAATGATCTCACTCTTAGGTGTTAAGAAAAAAGCTATATTCATCTCATTCCCCTTCTATTTATAATTGTAGTGTTTGTGGAAAAATTCCCCTAAAGCATCTATACTTTCATCTGTGGTCGCCCAGGAGGTAACCAGCCTAATTAAGGACTTATCATCCTCCATATCATCGAACTTTACGTATAAAAATTCCTTGGAGAACTTTTCTAAGAAGTCATTAGGTAGTATTGGGAATAGCTGATTAGATGCAGGTTCAACAAAGAACTCTACCCTATGGGCCTTTAAAATATCTACTATCCTTTCAGCCTTGTCATTGGCATCCTTGGCCAGTTGGAAGTAAAGGTCATCTTCAAATAGGGCTTCAAACTGCATCCCCATTAGAAAACCTTTAGCTAGTAAAGCCCCCCTCTGCTTTATTAGGTACCTAAAATCCTCCTTTAAATCCTCCCTAGTTATTACTAAGGCCTCTCCCAAATAGGCTCCATTCTTAGTACCACCTATATAGAATACGTCCGTTAGCTGGGCTATGTCCTTTAAACTTAAATCGCTCTTTTTACTCATCAAGGCTGAACCTAATCTGGCTCCGTCTAAGAAAAATATTAGATTTTCTTCCTGACATAGTTGGCTAATGGCGGTTAATTCCTCCTTAGTATATACAGTTCCTAGTTCAGTGGAATTGGATATATATACCATCCTTGGTTTTGGAGTATGTTCAAAGGCATTTCTCCTTAGTCCCCACCTTATAGCCTCAGGGGTTAACTTACCATCCTTTCCAGCTACAGTTATAATCTTATGGCCTGTTGCCTCTATTGCACCAGTTTCATGGGTGAAGATATGACCCGTATCTGCAGAAATAACCGCCTCATGGGGCCTTAAGAAGGCAGATATAACTATTAGGTTGGCCATAGTCCCACCTGGAATAAAGTGGACCTCTGCCCCCTTATCATCTATCGCTTTTCGAATATAATCCCTTGCCCTTTCACAGTGTATATCCTTACCATAACCTAGATTCTGCTGAAAATTACTCCTTTCCATAAGTTCCAATACTTTTGGATGAGCTCCTTCGCTGTAATCATTGGCAAAACTATACATAGGTCTCCCCCCAATAATATATTCTACACCTTAATTCTATCATAAATCGAAATTAAAGACATTATTAATAGTTATGAAAACTATAATGTAATAAGATTATCTTTCTTAGGATGGGGGATCTAAATGGCTAATACAATCTCTAATCTAGTTGATAAGATTAAGACTATATTAAGGATGGAAAAGAAAGAAGGGTTATCCTCCCTAGCCGAAGAGGAAAAACGCTTAATAGAAGAGCTAAAAAAGGCCAGGCAAAAGTTTAATACTGCTGATGAAGATTCGGTGGACCTGGCCATATATGAACTATTAGCCGCCGAAGAAAGGCTTAACCTGCTGATTAAGGAAAGAAAAAAGAAGCAATAATAATTGCTTCTTTACCTAACCCTTCCAAATCTATTTAAGGGAAATAGTCTAAATACAACCCTACCCTTTAGCTGATGGATATCTACTAAACCAAAATCCCTGCTGTCCAAGCTATTTTCCCTATTGTCCCCTAGGACGAAAACCTTGCCCTGAGGCACCTCAAGGGGGTATTCTAAATTATACTTAGCAGGGGTTAAGCCCTTAATATAATCCTCCTCCTGAAGTTCACCATTTATATAAAGGTTACCATCCCTTATATCCACAAGGTCCCCTTCTACGGCCACTACCCTCTTTATTAGATTATTCTTCTTAATTACTCCCGTAAAGCTTGAACTAATATTGGCTATTATGTCCCTGGCCTCATAGACCATATTCTTAATTAGGCCCCTGGACTCCATCTCCCTATTGAGGATGACTATGTCCCCTCTTTTAGGTTCCTTAAAGAAATAGCCAATCTTATTAACTACAACCCGGTCATTCTCCTTAAAGGTAGGCTCCATGGACTGCTCCTTAATCTGAGTCAGGGTAAATAAGTTAGAGACTATAAATAAGGATATGATAATAGCTATAACTATGGTAAGTAGCCAGTCTAAGATATTTCTTATATTGTCCACAAATACACCTCCAGCTACCCTATATTATAGCCTATCCCCCAACTGTCTTTCAATGTAAATATCACCTAGACCCCAGAATTCCTTAAATTTATAGTAGTCATCCTTAGCCTTCTTCCTATCTATAGTAGGTGATTTAAATGCCCTAATAAGGATATTCTTTGGGGTATGCTCCATATCTATAAACTCCAAGAGCTGTACCTGATAGCCCATAATCTCCAATACAAGCCCCCTCAGGCTGTCAGTAACCAGGGAGCTTAGCTTCTCCTTTATGATCCCATGCTTTAACATAGGCTCTAAGACTGGGGAGTGGATTTTACTGTAGAACTCATGCTGGCAACAGGGGACAGATAGGATTACCCTAGCATCCCAATTGATGGCCTTTACCAGGGCTGCATCAGTTGCTATATCGCAGGCATGGAGGGTGATTACCATATCCACCTCTGTTAGGCCTTCATAATCCTTAATATCTCCATGGATAAATTTAAGCTTGTTATAGCCTAGTTCCTCCGCCACCTGGTTGCAGAAGTCAATTACATCCTTCTTTAAATCCAGGCCTATGATATTAACATCTAAGTTCAACTTACTTACCAGATAATAATAGAGGGCGAAGGTTAAGTAGCTTTTACCACAGCCGAAATCTATTATGTTAATGGTACCCTCCTTCTTTAGTTTGGGAATCACGTCTTCCACCAGCTCTAAGAACCTATTGATTTGCTTAAACTTATCATATCGCTTCTTATATACCTTACCCTTTTGGTTCATTACTCCTAGGCGGATTAAAAAATCCACCGGCTTACCATCTTCTAGGATGTAGTTCTTCTTCCTATCATGAGATAGGTCCACCCTCTCCTTAGTAGGCTTCTTCTTTAATACCCTAGCCTTACCCCTCTTACTAATAAGGACCTGATAGTCTGCCTCAGATGTAAAGAACATCCCTTGTTTAAACTTATCCACTAATAGGCTATCCATTTCATAAATGGCCCCTTCCTTATCTAAGTTCTTATGAAGGACCTTATTAGTATAGTAATATGCAAATTGATACCTTAAGCCTTCCTTTAACAATACCGGCTTTATATCCACCTTAGTGAAGCTATCTTGGGATTTTTTCCTTAAGTTACTTAAGACTCCCTGTATTAGTATTTCTTCATCTATAATCCTCTTAATTAAATCTTTTCTTTCCATCTAGCTCACCTTACCATTGATATTCTTATCTATTAAAATTCTTATCTATTATAATTTTTCTCTATTATATCAAAATCTAATCCATTTGTATGCAAGCTGGGTGTGTCTGGACCAAATCTAAAGTCTTTTTAATATATTTTGTCCCAAAAAATTTTGTATCGAATTGTTAAGCTTTCTTAACATTTATCCTCCTTAACCGGTCAAAGGCCGTGGGCATCAGTCCTTTGCCCAATTCCCCATTTCCGATTTAAACCTTGACACATTACAAATTTGTTATTATAATAAACTTGTAATCAATGCAAGTTAGAAATCATTTTGAGATTAATCCAGCCATCTATGAAGGGAGTGAATTATATGGCAGTATCATTTGAAGAATTGACTAAAGAATTAAAGTCTAAAAACATAAGGCTTTCTCATCAAAGGTTAAAAATTTTAGAGTTCATCTACAACAACAAGATACATCCAACGGTAGATGAAATTTATAAAGAAATTCAAAAAGAGATCCCCACTCTATCAAAGACCACTGTCTATAATTCACTTAACGCCTTGATAGATGCTGGATTAGTAAAAGTCATAACTATTGGTGAACATGAAAGCAGGTATGACATAGTTACTGAAAATCATGGGCATTTTAAATGCGACTCCTGTGATAAGATCATAGATTTTGAAATCGACATAGATGCCTTTGCATCTAAGGAATTAAAGGATTTTGAAATCATATACAAGGATGTCTATTTTAAGGGTTTATGTCCAGATTGTAATAAGATGAAAAATAAAAATTTAAAATAAATGGAGGAGAGGAAAATATGAATAACAAGACAATTGAAAACTTAATGGAAGGATTTGCAGGAGAATCTCAAGCATCTAGAAAATATTCAATCTATGCTAAGAAGGCTGAAGCAGAAGGCTATGTAAATGCTGCTAAACTATTTAAGGCTGCAGCTTTAGCAGAAGAAATCCACGCCCAAAGACATTTTGAAGTTGCTGGTAAATTAGGTTCTACTAAGGAAAACCTACAAGATGCTGTTAACGGCGAAACATATGAGTTTGAAGAAATGTATCCAGAATTCATCAAAGAAGCTGAAGGTAACGAAAAAGCTATCCAATCTTTTACTTATGCTATGGAAGCTGAAAAAGTTCATGCTAAACTTTACAAGGAAGCCCTTGAAAGTCTAGAAGATAAGGAAGAAGTTTTCTACTACCTATGCCCTGTGTGCGGTAACATAGAGAAGTTCGTTCCTGAAAAATGCTCAATCTGCAACGTATCAGGTGACAAGTTTATTAAATTTTAATTAGGTACCATTATTGCCC
>ERZ773359.4466-NODE-4466-length-14537-cov-63.115523_pt1 | contig 14537 bp, 15 predicted proteins | sample MGYA00374955_ERZ773359 | MGnify/ENA primary metagenome ERZ773359 (study PRJEB29098, sample SAMN04486028) | biogas fermenter metagenome | study: EMG produced TPA metagenomics assembly of the Biogas fermentation microbial communities from Germany - Plant 4 DNA1... | reverse complement strand
ACGGTGGTGTGAGAGGACGCTGAATAAAATAATTATTCAGCTCCTACTCGATTATGATATAATAAAAATAATATTATAAAATTAAATTAGATTGGGGTAATTTTAATGGATATTGGCTTAATAGGATATGGCGGAGTTGCTAAGGAATTTATAAGATTATTATTAGATAAAGAAAATTATTTAGAAAAGCTTGGTTTTAAAATAAAAGTAAAATATATAATAAGAAGCAGTGGCGGAATATATGTAGAGGAAGGAATAAATTTAAAAGAAATTATAAGCCTTGGTGACAAGCTTAATTATCATAGTAAATTTAGAGAAGATATCGATATTGAAACTATAATTAAAAATAAAGATGTAGATACCTTGGTTGAGCTAACCAATACAAATTTAGAAAATGGAGAGCCTGGTCTAAGTCATATAAAAAAAGCTTTAGAAAATAAAATAAATATAGTTACAGGAAATAAAGGCCCTATTGTTTTAAAATATAAGGAATTGAAGGAAATAGCTTATAAAAATAATGTAAAACTTTTAATTGGATGTACAACAGGCGGAGCTTTGCCAACTTTAAATGCTGGGACATATGACATTGCAGGAGCAGAAGTATTAAAAATTGAAGGAATTTTAAATGGAACAAGCAATTATATTCTTACAGAAATGTATGAAAATAATTTAAATTATAAAATAGCTTTAGAGAAAGCAATAGAAGAAAAAATAGTAGAGAAAAATTATAGTTATGATGTTGAAGGCTATGATACAGCTTCAAAAATGTTAATAATCTCAAATGCTCTATTAGATACAAATTTAACTTTAGAAGATATAGAAATAGAAGGAATAACTAAGCTTACTAGAGAAAGGATACTAGAAGAAAAATTAAAAGGAAATAGGCCTAAATTAATAGGGACAATAATTAAGAAAAATAATAAGATAGAAGCTAAGGTTAAATTAGAATTTATAGATAAAAATCATAAATTATATTTTATAGATGGTAAAGATAAAGGAATATGTTATTATACAGATACCTTAGGAGAAATACTAATAGCTGGAGGAGCTTCTGGAACAAGAAATGCAGCTGCTTCAGTATTAAGAGATATTGTAAATATGGGTATTATTAGATAATAAATTTATCAATACTATTTTATTAATAAAAGGGGAAATTTTATGAGAGAGTTACTAAGCAACAGAATTCAGCTATTTATTAGAAATAGAGAAATTATGAAGAAAAATTTTAAACTTGAATATAGCATGATCCATTATTTATGCTCTTATATTTATACTGAAAATAATAAAATTTTAGATCCAGATAAAATAAAGGAAGCTAAAAAGATAATTAATAAAAATACAGGTATTTTTTCATATTTTAAGGGAGTGGCAAAACTTGCAGAGTCAACTAAACTTTCATTGAAGAATGATATGGAAGGAGAATTTTTAGAAGTATTAAAAACCTATAAATTATTAAAAAAGGAGTTTCGCAGCAGCGAATACTTACCTTCTGTTGCTTGTTTTATTTCAGAAAATAGACATACACTAGATGTAGAAAACTTAATTAAGAAATCAGCAGAAGTTTATAAATTAATGAAAAACAATCATCCATTCTTAACAAGTAGTGAGGATGTTATGCTTGCAACACTCCTAGCAATGACTAAGGAAAACATTGATGAAACGATAAGCTCCATGGAATATGCCTATAAAAAATTAAAAAAGCATTTTATATCAAGTAATTCAGTACAATCAGTAAGCCATGTGCTAACTTTAACAGAAGGTGACATTGATTTAAAAATAAATAAGTTATTAAATATATAGCAGCAGCTTCAAGTGCATCATCCTAGTGTTTACAAGGATGCAACTGCCAGTTGACAAATTGCAAGTGCTGGTTGGTTTTAATTTTTTATATATCTTTTAGAATATACTTGAGGTGATAAATATGAATTTTTCAGAAAAGCTGCAGATATTAAGAAAAGAAAAAAGGCTTTCTCAAGAAGGCCTTGCTGAGAAGTTAAATGTATCAAGACAAGCTGTTTCAAAGTGGGAATCAGGACAAAGCTTTCCTGAGTTAGACAAGATTATTATTTTATCAGATATATTTAGCGTTACAGTAGATGAACTTGTTAAAGATAATATAGAACTTAAAAGAAATATAGAAGATAAAAAAACAGAAGAAAAAAAGAATGATAGTCAAGAAGATAAAGAATATCAAAGAAAAGAAGATACTATAAATAATACTTATGAAGAAGGTCATGAAAAAGAAAAATTCTATAAAAAAATTATAAATATGTTTAGGCTAGATAGTAAAGAAGATAATAATTTTGTAGAAGCTGAGGAAGAAGATGAAGAAGATGAAGAAGATGTTGATGGAGATAAGGTTACCATTAGTGAATTAATGTTTATCGGCCCTACTATAGGTATGATTATTTATTTTATTACAGATAACAGTTCGTATATTATAATAGGACCCTTATTAGGATTTGTTTTGGATAGTGTTTATGAGTTATATTTACGAATAAAGAGGAAGGAATAAAGAAATATGAACACAAGGGAATACAAAAGAAATATTAGAAAAGAAGTACTAATGAAAAGATCGGAAATGAAGGTAGAAGAAAAAGAGCTTAAAGACAATATTATTTTAGAAAAATTATTTCAAACTGATTTATATAAAAATGCAAGAAATATTTTTACCTATATAAGCTTTGGAGATGAAATAAATACAATAAAGCTTATTAAAAGAGCTTTTAAAGATAAAAAAAATATAGCAGTTCCCAAAACTTATAGAGAAACAAAAACAATGCATGCAATATTTATTCATAGTCTTAGAGAATTAAAGGAAAATTATATGGGTATCCTCGAACCAATTGATGATAGTATTGTTGTAAAAAAAGAAGATATTGATTTAATAATTGTTCCAGGAACAGTTTTTGATAGAGAATTTAATAGAATAGGCTATGGTGGAGGATATTATGATAGATACTTAGAGGATATTGCATATAAAAATAATAAAGTTGTATTAGCCTATGATTTTCAAATTATAGATAAAATAGAAAGTGAAGAACATGATATAAAGATGGATCTTATAATAACAGATAAGGAAGTTATAAGTAGAATATAAAAAAGTATAAAAATATTATTGCACATTTAGAAGTTTTAGTATATTATATAAAATAAATAATTAAATAGAAAGAAGGCTTTATTAAGAATGGTGGAGGGACTGGCCCTGTGAAACCTGGCAACCTACTAACAGCTTTAGTGTGGTGCTAAATCCAGCAGATTATTAGATCTGAAAGATAAAGTATATTAGTTTTATACAGTGATTTTGTTATTTATAGGTTGTTTCTTATTAAGAAGCAACCTTTTTTATTTATAAATTTAGCAATGAGTATATAAAAAGGAGGCATTAAAATGAGTAACAATTTTAAAAAGGGAACAATATGTGTTCAAGGAGGGTATAGCCCAAAGGCAGGGGAACCAAGGGTGTTACCAATTTATCAAAGTGTAACATATAAGTTTGATGATCCTAGTAATTTAGAGGATTTATTTAGTTTGCAAGCTGTGGGACATTTATATAGTAGAATTTCTAACCCAACAGTTGCAGGATTTGAAGAAAGGTTTGCCCAATTACAAGGTGGCATTGGGGCAGTTGCCACATCATCAGGGCAGGCAGCTATTCTTTATTCAATAATTAATATATGTAAATCAGGAGATCATATTATAGCATCTTCAAGTTTATATGGTGGAACAGTGAATTTATTTAAAGTTCATTTAAAGAACTTAGGAATTGAAGTGTCCTTTGTGAGTCCAGAGGCTTCTAAAGAAGAGATATTATCAGCAGCCAAGGAAAATACTAAAGCTATATATGGAGAAACCATCGGTAATCCAGAATTAAATATTTTAGACTTTGAAAAATTTGCAGAAACTGCAAAAATTCTTAAGGTACCATTTATAGTTGATAATACAGTAGCTTCTCCATATCTTTGTAATCCCTTTGAACATGGGGCTAATATTGTTATACATTCAACAACAAAATATGCTGATGGACATGCTCAAAGTATTGGGGGAATAGTTGTAGATGGAGGAAATTTTGACTGGAGTAATGGAAAGTTTGAAGATTTTACAACACCAGATCCAAGTTATCATGGATTAGTTTATACAGAGGCATTTAAAGAAGCTGCCTATATTACTAAGCTTAGAGTGACTATAGCAAGAGATTTTGGAGCATGTTTAAGTCCATTTAATGCGTATATAACAAATTTAGGATTAGAAACTCTTCATTTAAGAATAGAAAGACATTCACAAAATGCTTTATCCTTGGCAAAGTGGCTAGAAAAACATCCAAAAGTTAAGTGGGTTAACTATCCATATTTAGAAACAAGTAAGGAATATGAAAAAGCTAAAAAATATTTAAATGGCGGGGGAAGCGGTCTTCTTACCTTTGGATTAGATACTGATATAGAGGGAACTAAGAGATTTCAAAGGGCATTAAAATTAATTTCCCTAGCAGTTACCTTAGGAGATACAAGAAGTTGTATATTACATCCTGCAACAACAACTCATAGTCAGCTTTCAGAAAAGGAATTAGAAGGAGCTGGTGTAACAACAGACTTACTAAGAATATCAATAGGAATTGAAGACATTGAAGATATAATTAAGGATGTAGAGCAAGCTTTAGAAGCAGTTTAAGATTATAGGAATATAAATCTATATTGATAACTTCAACCCTCTTTGTTATAATAATTTGCAGCAAAATTGAATTATAAGTGCTTAGCACTTTTTATAAGGGGGGGTTAACTTGTTTAATAAGGAAGAATTAGAAATATTAAATGAAGCCTTAAAAATATATGAAGAAAAGGTTACTAGGGATTTAGAAGCTAGTGTTAATAATAAAAATAAAATGGTTGCTAATAATAGAAAGCAAAAAAAGGTATGGCTTCTTCAAAACAAGCTTGCCAAACTTCTTAAGGAAGTTTAATTAATGAGAAATGTATAAGAAGAATGAATAGAAGTATAATAAATAGAAAAGGATTTGCCTAAGCAAATCCTTTAATTTCTACATTTCTTTATTAGCAATTTCTAAAATAATCCTATTTTTAAGTTCAGTTACATCAACTGCTCCTTCTTCACCATTCTTTTTGCTTCTTACAGCAACTGAATTGCTAGCAGCTTCTTTTTCACCAACAACTAGGATATAAGGAATTCTTTCTAATCTAGCTTCTCTTATTTTATATCCTATTTTTTCAGCTCTATAGTCCCCAGTAATTCTTATACCAGCATTTCTAAATTCTTTAACTATAGCATCTGCATAGTCATTATATTTATCAGAAATAGGTAGAACTATAGCTTGAGTAGGAGAAAGCCATGTTGGGAATGAACCATTATACTTTTCAATTAACATAGCTAAAGTTCTTTCATAACATCCAATTGATGATCTATGGATTATAAATGGACGCTTCTTGTTACCATCTTTGTCAACATAAGTCATATCAAATCTTTCGGCTAAAGCAAAGTCAATTTGGATAGTTATTATAGTATCTTCTTTTCCATGAACATTTTTAAATTGAATATCAAGTTTTGGTCCATAGAAAGCAGCTTCACCTTCAGCTTCAACATAATTAATTCCTAAGTGGTTTAATATTTCTCTCATTGTATTTTGAGTTTTTTCCCAAGCTTCTGGATTGTTAATATACTTTTCAGTATTGTTTGGATCCCACTTAGAGAATCTATAAGTTATATCATTTGCAATTCCTAAAGTTGTCATAATATGATCAATTAATTCAACACAACCCTTGAATTCCTCTTCTACTTGTTCAGGTGTACAAACAATATGACCATCTGCTAAAGTAAATTGTCTAACTCTTATTAAACCATGCATTTCTCCTGAAGCTTCATTCCTGAAAAGAGTAGAAGTTTCAGCATATCTTAAAGGTAATTCTCTATAACTGTGTTGTTCTGAGTTATAAATAGTATATTGGAATGGACATGTCATAGGTCTAAGAGCAACTACTTCGTCATCTTTTTCTTCATCGCCTAATACGAACATTCCATCTTTATAGTGATCCCAGTGGCCAGATACTTTATATAAATCGTTCTTAGCCATAAGTGGAGTTTTAGTTAATAAATATCCTCTCTTTTCTTCTTCGTCTTCAACCCATCTTTGTAAAAGCTGAATTATTTTAGCTCCCTTTGGCATTAATAAAGGAAGTCCTTGACCGATTTTTTCATCAGTAGTAAATAATTTAAGTTCTCTACCAAGTTTATTATGATCTCTTAGTTTTGCTTCCTCTAAAGCTTGTAAGTGAGCATCTAAGTCTGATTTCTTTAAGAAAGCAGTACCATAGATTCTTGAAAGCATTTTGTTCTTTTCATCGCCTCTCCAGTAAGCACCAGCAGCTCTAAGAAGTTTAATAGCTTTTACTGGTTTTAATGACATTAAATGAGGCCCAGCACATAGGTCAGTAAAGTCACCCATTTTATAGAAGGATATAACAGTATCTTCTGCTAAATCATTTATTAATTCAACCTTGTAAGGTTCATTAGCATCCTCCATAAGTTTTATAGCTTCAGCTCTTGGTAATTCAAATCTTTCAATTGAAGGATTTTCTTTTATTATTTTTCTCATTTCATCTTCTATTTTTTCAAGATGAGTAGAGTTGAAAGCTGGTTCTATGTCAAAATCATAGTAGAAGCCATCATTTATTGCTGGTCCTATTGCTAGTTTTGCTTCAGGGTATAATCTTTTTACAGCATAAGCTAAAACATGAGATACACTATGTCTTAATGCATCTTTTCCTTCTTGAGAATCAAAAGTACATATAGCAACTTCGCTATCTTTTTCAACAACAAAACGTAAGTCAACTACTTCTCCATTAACTATTCCACAACAAGCATTTCTTGCTAAACCTTCACTTATAGATTTAGCAATATCAAATACAGAAATACTTGATTCAAATTCTTTTACTGATCCATCTTTTAAAGTGATCTTAATCATATTTATCTTCCTTTCTAATTAATTCTATTTAGATTGTAAGTTTCTAGATACTTATAAGTTAAACTATTTTAGTAGAAATATTTATTTTAATAAAATAAAAAACTCCCGTCTCTTTCTATAAATAGAAAGGGACGAGAGTAGTAAATTCAAATTTCCCGCGGTTCCACCCTTAATTGCCTAAAATAGGCCGCTTAAGATATCGTAACGTGATATAAACGGACTTTATTAGAGTCACTCAGAGGTGGTTTTCAACTAAAATCAAGTAAGATAATTGCACCAAATTTATCTCTCTCTGCAAAATGATTAATAGTCTACTGTCCTCGTCATAGTGTTGATATATTTCTATATGTATTATTTTTTATTATAAATATAAAAAGTTTCAATGTCAACAAAGAGAAATAAAATAATTTACTAAAACTGCGAAAAATGTCATAATAAAAATATTGAAAAATTAAAAAAGGTTATATATAATATTATATGTAGTAGATGCAGATGTGGCGGAATTGGCAGACGCACTAGACTTAGGATCTAGCGCCTTTGGCGTGGGGGTTCGACTCCCTTCATCTGCACCAGTTTTAAATAAACTTTGCGGAAGTGGCTCAATGGTAGAGCGTCACCTTGCCAAGGTGAACGTTGCGGGTTCGAGTCCCGTCTTTCGCTCCAAAATAAAGACTTCTAAAGTCTAATTAATTAGATTTTAGAAGTTTTTTATATATAAAATTACATATTGTTTTATTATGAATAATATTTCTGAAAAATAAAATACTATTAATAATAGAAGAATTCACATATTATAATGTGAATTCTTTTTTATGCAAATCTATATTAATATTTAAATTGTTTAGTCTAAATTAACCAATATTTATATTGTGAAAAAGGCGCTCTAATTCTAATTCTTGAAGCATACTTTTGGAATATAGTTTGCCTCCCATTAATTTTGTTATTAGTTCAATTTTTGAGTAGCCTTCTTTATACATCTTAAGGTCTTTAACTATTTTTTTTAAAGTAGACTTTGGTATTTCTAAAATAATAGAAAGTTCCTTAAATGTATAGTAATCTTTTGGTAAAAGGCTGAAAAGTTTTTCTTGAAGCTCTAGCTTATATTTTAAATCTGTTTCTAAAGAGTTGTGGGGGCCTAGTTTTCCCCTATGGTGGTAATTACAAAGATATTTATAATTTAGTTTAATATCATAACCACCTTCATGTTTATGAACTATATGATGAATATCAGCCTTTGATCCACAAATTTCACAGTGGTGCAAATTCACGCCTCCCTTATATATATCCTTAATATTATTATAAAATAAACCTTTATTTTATTCAAATAGAGGATTATGGTTAAAATAATAATATTAAGAAAATTTAGAAAATAAATTTTTATTAATATCTTGAAAACGATTGTTACATGGTGTAATAAACTATATAATATAAATATAGATAATATATTATATTATGGTAATGAAGAAAGGGTGATAGAGTGAGGCATAATTACGATTCCTTCGATTATTGGGAAGAACTGATAGATAAAAACAAAACTTTGAGAGGTCATATGTTTATGGATTCGTTACCAAATAAGGATACAATTTATATTCATACCCTAGTTTTTGGAAAAAACAACGGAATTGATAATACATGGAGCTACTTTCCTGATATAAAGACTTTATTAGGATATATACAATATTCATTTTTACAAGAAGCCTTTTATAAGTGGATATATGGAAAGGAAAAATTAATTGTTAATGTACCTAATATAAGAGTAGAAAAAATAATTTCTGATGCAGAAAAGAATAAAAAGCTGACAAAAGAAGAAGCAGATAATATGAGAAGAGAAATAAATATGATAAAATCTTGCTGGTCTTTACCAAAAAATAAAATCTTTGCAAGGTTAAAAAAATTTAGTCGAGATTTTAATAAAACCTGGGTTGGAGATAATAGAGAGTTTTTATATTTAAAGATATTTAATAGTCCTATCGAATTAGGAGATTTCGTGATAAACTCCAATTATATAATTAGAGGAAATGAATTTGAAAAAGTAGTTGGGGTTACTATTGATGAATGGAAGGAAATATGTAGAAAAGCAGAAACTGATAAAACTTACGGCGAGAAATTTAGAAATATTTTAGCAAAATCTCTTACAGATGTAGTATAAAAATATAGAAATTTCTTATTGACAGAATTATTTTTCTAGTATTATAATAATATTTGTCAATAAGATTTGCGGGTGTAGCTCAATGGTAGAGCCCTTGCCTTCCAAGCAAGTTACGTGAGTTCGATTCTCATCACCCGCTCCATTTTGTGCCATTAGCTCAGTTGGTAGAGCACCTGACTCTTAATCAGGGTGTCCAGGGTTCGACCCCCTGATGGCGCACCAGATTAAAAAAGAGAGATTAACCTAGGTTAATCTCTCTTTTTAGTTTGTACTAAAGAATTCGTAATTCATATTTAAGCATTAAACTACTGAGTAATAGCCACCAAACTGTGTATTATTCACTGTGTATTGTGAATTGAAAGGTGCTGTACACTTTTCCTTATTGACATTATAAGTCTAAGTTGATACTATATTAATGCAAAATTTAAGAACTTATCAAGAGCGGTGGAGGGACTGGCCCTGAGAAACCCAGCAACCGAGAATCTTAATGATTCTTAAGGTGCTAAATCCTGCAGGAGATCCTGGAAGATAAGGAGTTTATTATAACTTTTTATAAGGAAATGAGCTTCTGTATTCTTGCAGAAGTTTTTTTGTTTTTTAATAACTTTAAGTAATTGGGGCAATATATTATTTTGAAGGAGAGGAAGAAGCCTTGGAAAATAAGAGTAATGGGTTTGCGTTAGTGCCATTAGGAGTATTTATAGTAATTTATTTGGGAATATCTATAGTAGCAAAAAGTTTTTATGCTGTATCAGTAATTATTCCTTTTTTAGCAGCAGCATTAACTGCTTTATTAATGAATAGGAAGGAAAAGCTTGATAAAAAAATAGAGATCTTCTGCAAAGGGGCAGGAGATATAAATATTTTATTAATGATATTAATATTTATATTAGCAGGTGCCTTTGCCCAGGTAGCCAAAGATATGGGAGCAGTAGATTCTACTGTTAATTTAGGTCTTTATTTACTTCCAAGCAGTTTATTAATACCAGGGATATTTATTATTGGGTGTTTTATTTCCTTATCTATAGGAACTTCAATGGGTACAATAGTTGCTTTAGTACCAATAGCTATTGGAATAGCCGATAAAACTGCTATATCAACATCTTTATCTGTGGGGGCAGTAGTCTGTGGGGCTATGTTTGGTGACAATCTTTCCGTAATATCTGATACAACTATTGCTGCAACTAAGACTCAAGGTTGTGAGATGAAGGATAAATTTAAAATGAACTTTTTAATAGTTCTTCCAGCTGCAATAATTACTACAATTATATTTATAATTTTAACAAGAAATACAGCAGTAATAAATTTAGATTCTTTGGAGTTTAATATATTTAAAATATTACCATATATTGTAGTAATAATAACATCCTTAATAGGATTAAACGTAATAATAGTTTTGTTGCTTGGATTAGGACTTTCAGGATTAATGGGTATTATAGTTGGAAGTTTTGATATAATAGGTCTTTTTAATTCAATATCTAATGGGATATCATCAATGAGTGAGCTTATTATAATTTCATTACTTATTTCAGGAACTATAGAAATAATAAAGTTTAATGGTGGAATAGATTTTATTCTTAATAAGGGACTAAGAAATTTTAAAAGCAAAAGAGGAGCAGAATATGGAATTGCAGTTTTGACGGGATTAGTAGATATTTGTACTGCAAATAATACAATTGCAATAGTAACAGTAGGACCTATAGCTAAGGATATTTCAAATGAATTTGACTTAGAGCCAAAAAGAGTTGCGGGTATTATGGATATCTTTTCTTGTGGCTTTCAGGGAGTTATACCATATGGAGCCCAATTGTTATCAGCAGCAGGTCTTGCGGCAATATCACCCTTTGAAATAATGCGGTTTTTATTTTATCCATATTTAATGCTGGTTAGTGCAATAATATTTATATATTTTCATTGGAAAAATAAATAAAATTAGTACATATTAATAAGTTAAAATTTAAAATATAGGAAAGCTTGCTGAAAGTAGTTTAAAGAATTAAAAAAGGAACTGTACGAGGTCAATATCATTAAGATATTACTCTGCGACACTCCTTTAATTTTAATATAGATTTTCAATTATTAATTGTCAATTGAAAAAAGCATGGCAATGCTATTTGCCGCAATTCCTTCTCCACTTCCTGTAAAGCCAAGGCCTTCTTCAGTTGTAGCTTTAACATTTATCTGATCTATATCTATTTCAAGAGTTCTTGCTATGTTTTTCCTCATGGTTTCAATATAAGGAAGCATTTTAGGTTTTTGAGCAATTATAGTTGCATCTATATTACCAATTTTATAACCTTTGTTTTTTATTAATATTCCAACTTCTTTTAAAAGAGTAAGGCTAGAGATACCTTTAAATCTTTCATCAGTATCAGGAAAATGTTTGCCTATGTCTCTAAGAGCTGCAGCGCCTAATAAAGAATCGCATATTGCATGTAATAATACATCTGCATCAGAATGACCAAGTAGTCCTTTTTCATAAGGAATATTTACACCACCAATAATAAGCTCTCTATTATCTACTAATTTATGGACATCATATCCTAAACCTATTCGCATATTACCACCTCTAAAATTTTATTTAGGACTATTTTACCATAAATTAATATATAATATTAGACTTTAGTGATGTTATATTATTTTTTTAAAAAAGGATTCGTTGTTATAAAAGTCTCTTTCCTTTCTGCTGAGTATTTTATCTTTTATAATTTTTAATAAATATTGCATTCTATATATATAATACATAGGCTTAGATTTTATTCTTTTGCGTTTAAAAAGGAAATCAACATAAATTATTTTTTTATTCATAAAATACTCCTAAATATTAATAGTCTAAAATATCCAAACTTATTAAAATACAAAATCCTTTATGATATAATATATGTTAAAATAGCCTAAAAGTTTATTGGAGGTAAAGGATTGAGGGAAGGAATTAGAAGAGCAATCGGGGTTATTTTAATAATTATAGGTATAACCATAATTGTATCCATTATTTATAGGAAAATTGAAACAGCAAAAAAGCAGGAAGAGCTTAAAAATATTTTAGAAGAAGTAATAAATGAAGGCATAGCTTCATCAGAGAATGAGGATGCTAGTTTTACTGTAGGTGAAGGGTACAAGCCAATAGGGTTATTAGAAATACCTAGTATAAATTTATCTCAAGGAATAGTTGAAGGAATAACAGATGATATTCTTTTGTATTATTTAGGGCATTTTGAGGGTTCTGCAATGCCTGGAGAAAGAGGAAATTTTGCAGTTGCAGGACATAGAGTTTCAGATTATTCAGAGGCCTTTGTTAATTTGTATAAAACAAAAGCTGGAGATGAAATAATAGTAAAGGCAAAAGGTAAAAAATATATCTATGAAGTGACGGATAATTTTATTGTTCAACCAGATAGAGTTGAAGTATTAGATGATACCAAAGATGCAACAATAACATTAATAACATGCACAGTTGGTGCTAAAGAAAGAGTTGTAGTTAAAGGAAAGTTAATTGAAACTAAGGAACTAAATAGCGGAGGAGAACAATGACCTTTCAACAATATAAATATAAATTTTCAACCAAGGCTCCTATAAATGTAGTATCAGAAGATATAACAGAAAAAAGAGAAGAGGAAATTAATAGATTAAAAGAAGACTTAATAGAATATAAAATACTTATTAAGGATTTAGTTTATGATAAACCTTCTTATGATATTAGAAATAAAATATTAAATATTAGTTATTTTATTATAGAAAATATAGAAATTTATGATTATTTAATAAAAAATAAAGAATTTCCTTTAAAATTACTTTTAGAAAATACTCCTTTAGAAAGAACTTTCCTTGAGCAGTGGAAAGATTTTATTATTACATACTCTATTATTTTATCAGATCCAACTTATCATTATTTACAAGATTATCTTCAGATTGTTGAGGCAATTCAAGTATTAGGCTCTGAAGAGATATTTGAAAATAAAGAAGTAGAGGAGCATAGAGGACTTCTTCTTCACAAGGGAAAATTTTCATCAGTAATTCTTAGCTCAAAGGGAGAATTTATAAAAGTAAAATCAAATAAGGAAGAAAAAATAGGTGAAGAAATTTTAGCAAAAGAAAGTATTTCTTTAAAAAAATATAAGACACAAATAGCGATATTTTTTAGTTTAATAGGGTTTATATTTTTAATTGCTTCCTATAAATATAATAATATAGATAAAACTTTAGTAATAGAAATAACTTCTACTATAACCTTAGAATTAAATTCTTCCAATAAAGTTGTTAATTATTCTAGTAATTCAGAAGAAATTAAAGAAATACTTAAAGAATTAAAAATAAAAAACAATCATGTGGATTCAGTTTTAATAAATATATTGGATTATGCTAGTAACAACGAAATGATTCCGAGCACTGGTATAGTTCTTAAAGTGACTGGAGAAGCTTTAGAAGATAGAGATATAAAAAATACAGAAGAATATATAGCAGAAAATAAACTTGAAGTTAAATTTAATAACTCAGGAGATGAAAATAAGGTTTCTGAATAAATACAAAGGTGATAAAATGGGAAATATTATAGTTCATAAAGATAGGGGAGATAAAATAAGGCTAAATAAATTTATAAGTGAAACAGGCTTCTGTTCAAGAAGAGAGGCTGATAAGCTTATAGAGGCAGGAAGGGTAACGGTAGATGGTATAATAGCAGAAATGGGCACTAAGGTATCCGAAAATGCTAATGTTAAAATAGATGGAAAACCAATAAAAAGAGTTGAGGAGCTTGTTTATATAGCCTTAAATAAACCAGTAGGAATAACATGTACTACAGAAAAGAAAGTAAAAGGAAATATAGTTGATTTTGTTAATCATGAAAAAAGAATCTTTCCAATAGGAAGGTTAGATAAGGATTCGCAAGGATTAATTCTTCTTACTAATGATGGTGACATAGTAAATAAAATATTAAGGGCAGGAAATAATCACGAAAAGGAATATATAGTCACAGTAGATAAGCCCATAAATGAAAAATTTATAAAGGACATGTCAAATGGAGTAAGAATTTTAGGAACGATAACTAAGAAGTGTAAGGTTAGAAAAATAAATGAAAGTACCTTTAATATTATATTAACTCAAGGTATGAACAGGCAGATTAGAAGAATGTGTGAAGCCTTAGGTTATAATGTAATTAAGTTAAAAAGAATAAGGATAATGAATATAAAACTAGGAAATTTAAAAATAGGTCAGTGGAGAAACTTAACTAAGGAGGAATTAGTTAAGTTAAATTCTCTAATAAATAATTCAATAAAAACTGAAGATGCAGATTTATAATATTATATTAAAAGGACATTATTGAATTCTTATTTGAATTTGATAATGTCCTTTTTTGTTATTTAAAAGTAAGCGTCAAATTTTTAGTACCTTTAATAACTTCAAAAATAGCATTAAAAT
>ERZ773359.4461-NODE-4461-length-14565-cov-5.689662_pt1 | contig 14565 bp, 13 predicted proteins | sample MGYA00374955_ERZ773359 | MGnify/ENA primary metagenome ERZ773359 (study PRJEB29098, sample SAMN04486028) | biogas fermenter metagenome | study: EMG produced TPA metagenomics assembly of the Biogas fermentation microbial communities from Germany - Plant 4 DNA1... | reverse complement strand
CGTTAGCGGCGCAATACTCAGCGTGTTTGATAACGTCCCCCCAAAAAGCGCGGGAGGTACAATTGATAATCCGCCCCCATTTTTTTTCAATCATATAGGGCAGGGCTGACCTGATAGTATTAAAGTATCCCCCCGGTTTGACGGAGGTTACCTTATCCCACATCTCCCGGCTCATTTTTTCTATGGGGCTGAAGCCAAAAGTCCCCGCTACATTAACCAAGATGTCAATCGACCCATAGGTCATCACCGCTTTTTCAATCAGAGCTTTGGCTGCCTCAAAATCGGCTATATCGGCATAAAAGGGTATGGCCTCGCCGCCTTCCTCTATAATCGCCTTAGCCGTGCTCTCCGCATCGCCGGCAAAATTTTGATATTGATTCAAAACCCATTCTTTTTGACCCGGGTCCATGGACTCGATCATGTTCTCAGTAAGCATGCCGGCCCCTTGTGTTCCGCCCGACTTGCGGTTATTGGTGACAACCTTGGCACCCTGCCGAGCAAGATCTATAGCTATAGCTCGCCCTATTCCCTGGCCCGAACCGGTTACTACTGCTACTTTTCCTTTTAATAAATTTCCCATTTGAATTTTCTCCTCTTATCTTTTTTTGCCCATTTAGAGTTACGGGATGATTTTAATCAGCATTTTAACGCAAGCTTCCAGTTCTTTCGGATTTTTGGCCCCCATAAGCTCGCGGGCGATTCTTTCCAAGGCTTCCCGGTTACTGTTTTTTTGGTTGTTAGCCATATTTCCCCTCCTACTTATATACGCCATACTTATGAATAAAATCATTAACCGCTTTCAAGTTTTCAGCCTTGCCGTCGGAAGGGGTGATCATGGACATGTTGGTACCAAAGAGGTAACCCCCACCTGGCGCAACTTCATCCAGTAAACGCTGGCAAAAATCCAGGCATTCCTGCTTTGAAGCATAATAGAGCATAGTGGTAGGAATTCCACCGTGGATAGCCATGCGATCACCCAGTTTTTTCTTAAAGGTAAAAATATCATCGTCCTCCAGCACGGCAATAATTCTGTTTTTGGGCAACTCGCGCAAGAAGTCATAGAGGTGCTCGTACTTTCTTTCAAAGGCACATTTAACCATAAAGCCGCGTCCTACTAGCTCATCGATTAATTTTTTGTAAGAAGGCCAATAAACTTTGGAGAAGTCTTTCGGGCTTAAAAACGGGGGCAGGTGCATGGGAATCAAGATCACTTGCCCATAACTGGGCGTTAAATGCTTAACTCCGTCCAGTATAAAGTCAACCAACGCTAATCCGGCATCTCTTACCATTTCCGGCCGTCTTTTGATGTCTTGGATAATTCCCTGAAAGTCCCGTAAAGTGTCCAGGATAAAATCGACAGGAGTAAGCAGCAGAGTCTGAACGGCACTGGGCAAACCATAATCCCGAGCACAGATCTCATTGTGCTTTTTCATTTCTTGCCGGAATCTATCAAAAAAATTCAAGAACTTTTTCAATCCTTCCACCTTGGTGTCGACGTCAATTTCAGGAGAGAACAGTTTGTATCTTCGGGGAAAAACCGTATTCAATAGATAACTATAAGGATCCTTAATCAAGTCCTTGTATTCTTCAGGTTCCATCACATTAATGGCACCGCTTTTGGTCTGGTGCAAACCTTCCTCATTAAAAGTAAAGCATCCCCCGCCCAAGATAGTAAACATTTCCGGATGATAAATTGCGATAGGGTGTATATCGATAGCATCAAAATAAAAATCTTCATAAATGGCCCGGTAGACTTTTTCCGTAATCTCACTGTTGTACCATCCATCTTTGGGCAAATAGCCTTTATAGTAATAGGCCCAGGTAGAAGTCGCACTCATAACCGGAATACGGTCGGGCTGTTCATTTCGGTTGGCCCTTTCCAACCTTTCCAATCTTTCTTGATATAACCTTTGATTGGCCTCGTATCGCTCCATTGATCCAAGCAAGGTTTTTCACTCCTTAAGTCCTGGTTTTTTAACGTTAGCTTCAAAGATCAACTCTTCTTAATTTCTCCCGGCTTAAGACACTGCGAAAATATGAGAAAAGACTAATAATAAACCGAGGCTTATTTTGCTGCAGTAGTTTGGGTTTGGGGAATTTTTCTATTAGGGTTGGTCTCTTGCAGAGCTAAGGCTACTAAACCGCCTATCAAGGCTGTAATTGCGCTAATGAGAAATACTGTCGACACGCCGAAAGCATCAGCTACCGAACCGAGAATACGGACCAGGACAGCAGCACCAAGAATTTCACCGACGCCCATCAAAATAGCGGTATTAGTAGAAGCCAAATGGGGAGGAACACTTTCGTTGCCAATAATCCCCTGGATCAACTGAATCAAGAAAGTCTGGACAGGACCGAATACAGTACTTAAAATCAGCACAAAGAATGATGCTGAGAAGTACATAGCTACGCCGGGAATTATCATAAGGAAAAAGAGTATGGCACATGTTGGTCTCCGGCCAATTCGATCGGCAACTCGCGGTGCGATTAGGTTATAAAGCACACCCATGATACCGAAAACGGTCATGATGACACCGAATTGTTCCTGAGTAAACCCACCTTCCTGGACCCAGAAAACTCCGCCATAAGTGGCGGCTCCCCAAGAGCTGCCCATAACCAGGATCTGCAAGATTACGCAGATAATAAAATTCTTATATTTACATAGTTCAGCAAATTGGCTCCAAATTGAAGTTTTTTCGCCTCGACCGGCAATGATCTTCTCGCGATCCACTTCTTTGGAGTAAAAAGCAATGATTAGAGCCACGATGAAAGCAGGTGTAGCGGTAATAATAAAGGCAAGGTGCCAATCGAAGTGGTAGGCCAATTGGGTAACCATGATCGGTCCGATTATGGCAGACAGAATGACCCCGCCCATACTTATAATACCGATGTTCACAGCAAATTTTTTGGGATCAGTTTGCTGTTGCATCATAGTGGTTTGAAGGGGATAGACCGGACCTTCAAAAAATCCAACTAAAAATCTGATTACCATCAGCATGAAAACTGTCGAGCCGATTGCTGTTAAGCCGGAGAACAGGGCTCCTAGGATAAGAAAAGGAATAAGTAATCGTTTACGGTATCCTGTTCTGTCAGCAGCAACCCCAAATATAATGCCCGAAATGGCAAAAGCCAGTGAACACCACATGGTAATGCTGCCAACCTCGGCCATGCTCATTTGAAATTCTTCAACCAGCATTGGGAAAACAAAGGTAATAGCTTGCCTATCCAGAAACACAAAGCCCCAGGAAAGGCAGAACAATATAACTAAAGTGCGTTGGTATTTACTACTATACATCTCGAATTATCCTCCTTAACATCCGGATCACACCCCCAGACACTTAGTTATGATTGTTTGGCTCTTACTCCTCTTATAGGGAAAGGTTAGACTGCTGAATTTACGGGTGTTAGTTAAAACACAATAACGTTACGCAGGGCCCCGCCTTTTTCCGTCTCTTCCATGGCTTCATTAATTTTTTCTAGCGGATAACGGTTCGATATAAGTTCATCTAATTTATAGCGTCCTGCCTTATAAAGCTTAATTACATTGGGGATATCGACGCGGGTTCTGGCTCTGCCCATTGCAGAACCGGTCATGGTCTTACCGCCGACAAATTCAACGGCATCAAAATCAGACAGCATTTCGCCAACCCCATGCCCGATAATAACTTGCTTGCCGTTCATGGATAACATGGAAAAAGCCTGTCTCTTAGCTTCAATTCCGGCTACTGTGACAAAGGTATAATCTACCCCTTCACCTTCGGTAATCTCCATCACCTTGGCAATAATGTCAGCTTCTGTTTGGGCATTAATAGTATGGGTAGCCCCAAAATCGCGGGCTGCCTCAAGCTTATTATCAAAATTATCTACAGCAATAATGGGATGGGCTCCCACAAAACGAGCACCTTGAATAGCATTAAGTCCGACCCCCCCGGTCCCCATTACCAGTACACTTTCAAAGGGTTTAACCTGGGCAGCATTGGTGACAGCACCGAAGCCGGAGATAACACCGCAGCCTAAAAGGGAAGCAACATCAAAGGGTAAATCTTCCGGAATTTTAATAAGACATTCCTCGGGAGCTAAAGTGTATTCCGCAAAACCAACCAATGGACCTCCCGTCGCCGTAGGACGGGTTCCGTCTTTTAAAGTGTAACAGCTGGGAAGTTTGAATTCTTGCCTGCCCTCAGGGCAAAGATGGGGACGTCCGGTTATACAATGCCGGCATTGGCCGCACCCGGCCTTAACCAAGCTGGCCACCACATGATCGCCGGGTTGGACATAGGTTACCCCTTCCCCGACTTCTTCCACAATGGCCGCGATTTCATGGCCCGCCAAGACAGGCAACGGGCATTCGCCATGTTCGCCTTTTACCGAATGGATATCACTGCCACAAATTGCCGTAGCCATGATTTTTAATTTGACTTTTCCAGGACCGGTGGGGTCAATATTGACATCCTCGATTACCGCCGGTTTACCAAACTCATACCAAACAGCTAATTTCATCTTTTCCCAACCTCCTTAATTAACTTACAAAGGCAATTTAATCCCCTACTTTAAATCAATGCCTTGTACCGCTAATCAATGCATTGTGCCGCCACCGTCCACGACTAGGACCTGGCCGGTAGCAAAGAGTTCTTCGGTGGTAAAGAACAAAATTGCGTGAGCTACATCTTCCGGTTTCGCCACTCTCTTAAGGGCCATAAAGCTGGCAATCATATCAATATGTTCTTGGGTGCGGTGATCCTGCATAGTTGTAAGCGTAAATCCCGGAGCTACACAGTTGACGCAAATATTAAAGGGACCTAATTCTCTGGCAAAGGTTTTGGTTTGGGCCATGATGCCGGCTTTGGAAGCGCAATAAGGAGCAGTGGCTACATTGCCGTCAAATCCCGTGGTTGAACTAACATTCACAATCCGGCCGTATTTTTGTTGCTTCATAAAAGGAGCCACAGCTTTAACACAGTTAAACTGCCCTTTCATATTGGTGTTGATAATTCTGTCGTAGTCAGCATCATCAATCTCATCAATCGTAAACTGCTCTTCCCTTGTTTTATCCTGTTTATCGATGCCGGCATTATTAACCAGAATATCAATTCTGCCGAACCTATCCATAGCTTTATCCGCCATGGCTTTAATAGCCTGCCAATCGGCAACGTCAGCTTCAATAGCGATAACATCCGGGGTAATCTTTTCAATTTCTGCTTTAGTTTCATTAATAGATTGGGCACTGCGGCCTACTAAGACCATTTTGGCACCGGATCTGGCTAACAGCAGAGATGTCGCTTTGCCTATTCCTTTGCCCGCTCCGGTAACAATAGCAACCCGTCCTTGGTGATCAACTTTCATCATTTTTCTTCCCTCCTTATAAACATTTGCTAATGCCAAATTTGCTTAACCAAAAGTCAGAATTTCAAATTAGCCCTTGTTGCGGTATAAAGCGTTATAAACTGTAGTCAAAGTAAACTGAGGCATCATCAACTGAGCGACCGGTTTAAAACCCATACTGGCCGGCAACCTGGCAATTACTCGGTCGGCAACTTCTGCCAGCGGTTGTTCTTTATCGCCCTTGACAGTTGCTACCGCCTCCGTAATTCTTTCGGCTGCTTCTAAAGAATCTTCTAAAAAGCGCTTGACTTCACCAGCACCCATTCTTATTGCCGACGGCGGTAAGCTTATCCCCCGATAAGGGTGACAGCCCAGTATCATGTTTAGGGGAATATCCAACAGGCGTTTTATTGACTTTTTATAGGCTTCCAAATCATAAATAATTGGGAGACTGCCGTCGGGAGTGCTTAAGCCGCAAATAGAATCTCCGGTAAAAATCATGCCTTCCTTTTCCCAATAGTAGCCTACAGACCCCGGAGTATGACCCGGCAAATGAATAACGCGCAATTCAATGTTGTCTCCAATCGCCAGCAGGTCATTGTCCTCCAGGGGGCGATCAACTTTCAATTCCGGACCCATTTCCTGCAGAAAGCCATCTCTGGCTTTGGCTAGGTCTTCTTGAGGATTACTCGCTTTAGTAACCGGTGCAAAAAACCGCTCAAAACAAGATTGGTGATCTTCGAGAAAAATTGCATCTTCCCGATGGATCATTATCTGGGGGCTCCCTGCTTTCTTAATAAGAGCATTGCCGCCGACATGATCGAAATGCCCGTGGGTATTAAGTATGAAGTTAATGTCTTTCAAAGCCAAATCATAGGCTTTTAGCACCTCGGCCAAATTCTCCGGCGAATCTAAAGACGGCCCCGTATCAATCATAGTGTTCTTTCCGTCTTTGACTAGGTAAGCTCTAAAAGAAATCTGCGCGGACTCCAACCAAATATCGAGAGCGTAAACTTGAGAATGTATTTTGTCTGTCAAAGTAAGATCCTCCTTTATGTTTTTCTATTAAAGGTGAACTTTTATCCCTTGCGATGTTCGAATACCGATGAAATCTCCGGATAACACAACAAATTCCCCTTCTGTTTCTCTAATGTTCTGCCAGTGTTCATCCGGCTCTTTATCCAGCGGCACACCCTGTTTAATCATTGCCTTTCTTACCTGTTTACCATCCAATTCTCTGGGGGTAAGACCGTTTTGCAAGCATAAGCCGGCCGCTGTACCCACTGCTTGCCCTGTGCTCATACAGGTGGCAATAACCCGTACGGCAGCATTAGCATTAAATTCAGCTGAAACACACCTGCCTGCAACCATAAGATTATCTATTTTCAAAGGTACTAATGACCTGTAAGGTATTTCACAATATTCTCTGGGATTACAGCGAGCTTCAAATCCTCCCGGCTTGACAAAGGGGTGCATATCGTCTGAACACTGGGCCGGCCTGCAAACCGCAGGCTCTTGAGGCTGATCCAAATGGACATGTCTAATAAAGCCCAGGCGAGGATTAGTCGGGTGATGAGTATCCAAAAATTCCGGAAATTTAGCTATTCCATCCTCAAATTTCCGGGCACAGACCACATCTTCATCCTTAAGGACATATTCGCCGACTATACGCCTTGAATCCCGGACCCCGTGCAAATTGGCCAGCCCTGATACTCTACTGTTTTCAAATCCCGAAACATATTTTTGAAAAAACTTTTCCATCCATACAATCTGCTGATGCTGTTCAATTATCTGTCTGGTCAAATCTTCTACATCCGTATTACGTGTATAGTAGCTGTGGGTGGTCATAACAGTAATATCCGCATTGTCTTCGGGTGTTTTGGGCACGGGATAAATTAAAGCCGTAGGAAATATTTTATATGGTAAATCACCATTTTCCACGGCTTTATCTATAAGATCAGTAACATATGTCATTTTTGATGGTACACCATGTTCAGCTTCTTCTTTCTCGTTCCAAGCACGGTTGGCCTCTCTGAATTTAAGCATATTGACATTGGCCATGCGAAAAGCCAAAGTGGTGGACATATTGAGGCCCGCAAACTCAGCACTGCCAATTTCACAGGGAACACCGGCATAAGCGGCCACATCAGCATCTCCGGTTGTATCGATAACTATCTTAGCCCTTATGACTATTTTCCCCGACTTACTATGGCAAATAACTTCCTTAATTAAATTGTCTTCCACGGTCACATCAACAGCACATGTTCCATAGAGAATTCTAACGCCGGCTTCCAGAAGCAATCTTTCCAACATGAATTTTCCTTTTTCCGGATCAATAGAAGGGGTATGGGGACGGTTATATAAATCTCCCTCTTTATTCAATCGATCAAGCCACTCTTTGCAGATTCCTTCAATCATTCCGGCTATTCCTGTGACATAGCCGTTGGTGGCCAAACCGCCGAGCGAAATTGTATTTTCCACTAATAAAGTCCTACAACCGCTGCGAGCAGCCGCTACCGCCGCCGACACACCGGCTACCCCGCCACCGACCACGAGAACATCAGCGTCAAACTTTTTGGCTACAACCATATATTCATGTACCTCCCATTGTTATGTTTAATAAAAGGAATATGCAAAATGCATTCCATTATTATTACATAACACCCCTAATCTTTTAAAAAGTGCTTAACTCCAGCATTTTACAGTTTATACTTTTTTTCCTTAAATTTCAGACAGGTCAATTATTGAACAGACCGATTTTAGAATTTAATCAAAAGTCCAGGAACTAAACTCCGAGAGTCTTTGCCCTTGGTTAGAACTCTCAGATAATAATTATGAATCTCACAATTGTTTCGTGGTTTTTACCCTAGTAAAACAAAAAACCGGAACCCGCACAATTTCAAACTTTATTTGTGGGAGTCCCGCAAGCCAAATTCAGTTTCTTGTATTCCATCTACATCGGAAAAAGCCACAGTAATTTTGGTGCCTTGATTTTCGCTGCTCTCTAGATTTATTTCTGCCTGATGGTACTCGGCTATGTGCTTAACAATGGAAAGGCCGAGCCCGGTTCCCTCAGTTTGTTTAGAGTGGCTTTTGTCTACCCGATAAAAGCGCTCGAATATTCTCTCTTGATGTTCAAGAGGAATCCCTATCCCCGTGTCTGCCACGCATAATACTGTTTTCCTATGGTCCCGGTAAATATTAATTTCCACTCTTCCTTGAGGTTTATTATATTTAATAGCATTTTCACAGAGATTGGTGATTAATTCGTCAATCATTTGCTTGACTGCCCAAATTATAGCACCCTCTCCGGCAACTGCTATTTCAATATTTTTTTCTCTGGCCTGGGGTTTTAACCTCTGTGCTATAGATTGCACCAGTTCCAGCAGGTCTACTTTTTTCCACTCAACTTGGATTTTCTTTTCCTCCAACCCGGACAGCTTGATAATACTCTCCACCAGGTTAATTAGTCTGTGGGCTTCACAATGAATCCGCTCCGCAAATGTTGGAATATCCTCCGGTTTTACTAAGCCATTTTCTAGAAGTTCAGCATATCCGGAAATCGAAGTTAAAGGGGTTTTTAGCTCATGCGAAACATTGGCTGAGAATTCCCGTCTTATTTGTTCTGCTTTCTGCTGCTCAGTTACGTCCAGTACAAATATAATAGCTCCTTTGATAATTTCATCCCGTTCATAAACAGGGCTGGCAAATAAACGGCAGGTCCTGTTCTTTGTTGTCAGCAGTCCATCAAAGTGCTCCCCCTTAAGAGCGGTCTGGGCAGCCTGCTTAAGGGTGAGGTTTCTGTTCAAGGTTAGAATATTTTGACCCTCATGGAAGCTTTTACTTGCTGAAAGTAACCTTAAAGCACTGGGGTTAACCGTAAGAACATTTCCCTTTGGGTCTAAAGTGATTAAACCCTCTGACATATGAGAGGTGATAGCGAGGAAATCCTCTTGCTTAGCCCGCAGCTCCTCCATATGAAGTTCTATTTGTTTATTCTGGGCTTTAATTCTGGAAAGCAAAGGCAATAGTTCTTCATATACTTGGTTTTTAAGCGGACTCTCCAAGTCCAGAGCATTGATGGGATCAACAATTCTGCGGGTCATTTTTTGAGCTAAGAATAGGGCCAAAAAAAAGACTACCAGAACAATCGGCAAGAGATATGGCAAAACACTTACGACGGCGGTTAAAAAATTACCTGTGGTAGTAGCCAGGCGGATAACTGTTCCGTCATTAAGCTTTACAGCATAATAAAAGGTTTGGTTCCCCAGGGTCTGAGAGCGACGAACGCTTTGTGCCGAACCATTTTCCAATGCTTCTGTAATCTCCGGTCGTAAAAGGTGATTGTCCATGTTTGCTGCCTGAGCTTTATTGTCAAACAGAACTGTACCATCCCCCGCTATAAGTGTAATCCGGGTAGATTGATGCCGTATTTCTGAAGCGTGAAGAAAGGTAAGCTTGTTATCTGCCTCGTTTAAGCCGGCAGCTAAATAAGCAGCCTCCGTTTTTATTTCTTGGTACATTTGAGAATTGAAATGTGGGAAAAGTGCCGCCACTACTAAAATGGAGGAAAATAAAATAGCAACTATAACCAGAATGCACATACTCCTGAAAATGCGTTTTTTCATTTGCTTTCTCCCATTCTGTATCCTACACCACGGATAGTTTCAATCAAATTGCCACTCTCGCCAAGTTTCTGGCGCAGGGTTTTAATATGCATGTCAATAGTTCGGGTTTCTCCTTCAAATTCATAGCCCCAAATTGCTGCCAAGATTTTGTCTCTGGTCAAAACCAAGCCCCTATTTTTCATTAAGTAGTATAGCAGTTCGTATTCTTTGAGGGTTAAATGAACCTCCTGGTTATTGACAAGAACGGTATGCTTGCTGTTATTGAGGACAATGGTATCAACTATAAGTTCTTCCTGGTCCTCCCGTGGAGTAACTCTCCTTAAAACTGCTTTAACCCGAGAAATTAACTCCATAACCCCGAAGGGTTTGCAGATATAGTCATCCGCTCCGGAGTCAAGCCCTAAAACTTTATCATATTCCGTTGATTTGGCGGTCAGGAGGATGACGGGGAGATGAGCAGTCTTAGGACTTGCCCTTAGCTTTCTTAAAACGGCAAGCCCGTCCTCTTCGGGAAGCATAATATCCAACAAAACTAAATCGGGAAGCTGCCACTCAATGCTCCGGTAAAAGCCGGCCGCATTTTCAAAGCCCTGAGCTTCAAAGCCACTGGCTTTTAAAGCATAGACTACCAGTTCGCGAATACTTTTATCATCTTCTACACAGTAAATAGTTTTCATCTTGTTTTTACCTCTAACTGAAATATAAATCTATTAAGTTAGATTATTTGGACTTTAGTTCGTCGCTTTGGCGTTCCCCTGTTATGGAAAAGATTACCCACTCAGCAATATTGGTTGCATGGTCTCCGATTCTTTCGAAATATTTAGCGATCATGATCAAATCCATGGCTTGACTGCCATTTTTGGCATCTTCACTAATCAGAGCAATGAGTTCCTCTTTAACTTTATCAAATAAATTATCCACCACATCATCATAATCTACTACGGACTGAGCCAAAGCTAAGTCTCTATGAACAAAAGCATCGATACTTTCGGTAACCATTTTAATCGTAGCCTCAGCCATTTGGGGAATGTGTTCCAGCTTCTTTATATAGGGCTGTCCGGCCATCAGTTTGGTAATTTCGGAAATATCAGCTGATTGATCGCCGATCCGTTCCATATCGGTGATCATTTTTAAGGCCGCAGAAATAAGGCGCAAGTCGCTGGCAACCGGCTGCTGCTGACATAAAAGTCTAAGACAAAGAGATTCTATTTCCTTTTCTTTTTTATCAACTTCAGCATCAAAAGCAATGGCTTGTTCTGCTTCTTCTATATTTTGATGGATAAGAGCTCTAACGGCACTGTTAATGGCATTTTCAATCAGGGCCCCCATTTCCACCAACTGGTTATGCAGTTCTTTTAATTGCAGGTCAAATTGACGGCGCATTATCCAAACCTCCCGGTAATATAGTTTTCTGTCCGTTTATCTTGCGGTATGGAAAACAGGGTAGCAGTATCCTTAAACTCGATAAGCTCTCCCAGCAGAAAGAAGGCCGTTTTATCGGATATTCTCGTTGCCTGCTGCATATTGTGAGTTACTATGATTATAGTATAATTGTTTTTTAATTCCAGGACCAGCTCCTCAATCTTGGCAGTAGAAATAGGATCTAAAGCGCTGGTGGGCTCATCCATGAGCAGTACCTCAGGTTGTACCGCCAAAGCCCGAGCAATACAAAGCCTTTGCTGCTGGCCTCCGGATAATCCTAAGGCACTTTTCTTGAGGCGATCTTTAACTTCATCCCAAATCGCCGCCCGGCGCAAAGATTGCTCCACGATTTCATCCAGCTGGATGCGGGAACGGATGCCGTGGGTTCTGGGACCAAAAGCAATATTGTCATAAATACTCATCGGAAAAGGATTCGGCTTTTGAAAAACCATACCCACTCGCTTGCGGAGCAGGCTAACATCCATATCTCCATAAATGTCTTCACCGTCAAGCAGAACTTGACCTTCAATACGGCAGTCAGCAACCAAATCATTCATACGATTAAGGGTTTTTAACAATGTGGATTTACCGCAACCGGAAGGCCCGATAAAGGCTGTAATTTCATTGTGAGGGATAGACATATTTATGTTTTTAAGTGCTTGAAAATCACCGTAATATAAATTCAAATTGGTAATTATTATTTTCTCCATATTGGTACCCTTTCATCAGTTTTCTAAACTTCTTAAAATTTTCAGCATTATTGCATATAATCAATCTTTAGCAAGCAGCATGGAGCAGCTATTCTTTGGTAAATTTTTTAGCTACATAAACCGACAGTATATTAATCAGCAAAACAGTTAACAACAAAACCACGGCTGTAGCATAGGCCTGGTCGGTATATAAACCTTCGCTGGAAAGGATATACATATGCAGCGAAAGTGTGCGGCCGGAAGCAAAGACACTTGGTGGTATTTGAGCTACTGTTCCGGCAGTATACAACAAGGCTGCGGTTTCTCCCACAATTCGGCCGATTCCTAAAATTAGACCGGCCAGAATTCCGGGAAGGGCAGAGGGCAAAACAATACGAAAAACCGTACGTAGCCGTCCGGCTCCCAAACCAAAACTAGCCTCTCGGTAACTGTCCGGGACGGACTTTAGAGCTTCTTCCGAAGTTCTCATAATCAAAGGTAAAATCATAATAGACATGGTTACGGCCCCGGCTAAAATGGAAAAACCCCAATTTAAATAGGTAACAAAAAACAGAAGCCCAAACAAACCATAAACAATAGAGGGAATACCGGAAAGAGTTTCGGCCGTCAGGCGGATCACTTCCACCAATTTATTCCCTTTATGGGCATATTCTACGAGATAAATAGCCGTAAACAACCCCAAAGGAACCGCTATACTCAAAGATAAGAAAACCATTTCCAGTGTAGTGATAATTGCCGGAAAGAGAGAGACATTTTCCGTAGTATATTTCAACGCAAATAGGGAGGGGGTGAGATAAGGAATTCCTTGCACCAAAATGTAGCCGATTAGGAAAAGCAGGACTCCAAAGGTTATAGCTGCAGCCAATATCACTAAAAAACGGAGCAATAAAGAAAGGGGATCTTTGCCTATAGATGCTCTTTTTTCACTTCGAATAAGTTGCTTCATCTTATTTTGCCCTCCTGGTGATAGCCGTAAAACTTAGATTTATTATCAAAATGAATATAAACAGAATTACCCCTGTGGCAATCAAAGCTTCGCGATGCAGCTCTGCTGCATAGCCCATTTCTAAGACAATGTTGGCTGTCAGCGTTCGGATTCCTTGAAGAATTCCAGTCGGCATACGTGCTTGGTTGCCGGCTACCATAATAACAGCCATGGTTTCCCCAATGGCTCTACCTATCCCTAAAATTACGGCGGCTAGAATTCCTGATTTAGCAGCCGGCAGAACCACAAAAAATACTGAGCGCTCATGGCTTGCTCCTAAGGCCAGAGCCCCTTCATAGTAATGTTCGGAAACAGCCCTCAGAGCAGCTTCACTGACCCCGATAATAGTGGGCAAAATCATAATTCCCAGCAGAAGAGAGGCAGTTAAAATGCTGCTGCCATTGCCCCCGCATAGATTCCTGATTAAAGGGACAAGCAAGACAAGCCCGAAAAAACCGTAAACCACGGAGGGGATTCCGGCCAGCAGCTGTACCGCCGGCTTAAGTAACTTGTAAATTCTAAGGGGGCAAAAGCGGGCCATAAATAAAGCGGTCAAAATACCAATCGGCACCCCAAAAAGGATCGCTCCTGCCGTAACATAGATACTGCCCAAAATCATTGGAAAAATGCCGTAGGATGGAGGAACATCATTGGGTGACCAGTTGGTTCCTAATAAGAAATCAAAAAAACCAATTTTAGACATTGCCGGAAGCCCGTTAGCAAAGAGAAAGAAGCAGATAAGCAAAATGGCCAGAATTGAAGCCAGGGCTGCCAGTAAAAAAACGCCGCGCATAATAGTTTCCTGATATTTCTTCATATTGACTCCTTTACTGATTAGCTCCTTTACTAAGAATCGAAGTTGCCGCTAAACTAAGAAGCAACTTCTGACGGATTCCGGAGGTTCTTTGTCTTAATCTAATAACTCGCTCCAAGAGGTTATACTTCCCTTATAAATTCCTTTAACTTCGTCGCTTGTTAGATTTGTTACTGGGTTTTCTTTATTAACAACAACTACAACCCCGTCCATGGCAATAACCTGCCCTTTTAGCTCTGCTTTCTCGCTGTCCTTCAAATCGCGGCTGGCCATCCCAATATCGGCTGTGCCATTTCGAACTGCTGTCATTCCCGCTGTCGAGTCACTGGTTTGAAGTTCGATTTCCGCCTGGGTATTGATGATTTTATATCCCTCGATTAGTTTATCCATAAGCGGCGAAACGGAAGACGAACCCGCAATAACGATTTTACCTGCAGGTTTGCTCCCACTGTAAGTCGGAGCCTGATCATGAATAGGGATATAGTTCTTGGCAACAATACCCTGACCTTCGGCGCTAAAAATAAAATCAATAAAGTCTTTAGCCAGTCCGCTGGGTACTCCTTTGATAGCAATATTAAAAGGTCTTGCAATTTTATACGTGCCGTTTTTGATATTCTCGACACTTCCCTCGACCCCGTCAATTTTAACGGCCTTGACCGTATCATTCAGGGAACCTAAAGAAAT
>ERZ773359.4460-NODE-4460-length-14565-cov-7.696830_pt1 | contig 14565 bp, 8 predicted proteins | sample MGYA00374955_ERZ773359 | MGnify/ENA primary metagenome ERZ773359 (study PRJEB29098, sample SAMN04486028) | biogas fermenter metagenome | study: EMG produced TPA metagenomics assembly of the Biogas fermentation microbial communities from Germany - Plant 4 DNA1... | reverse complement strand
ATTTTTCTCATCGATCCGGATACATTATTATTTTTCTAATATTGATGAGTATGGTGCCTCTTTTTGGATTTGGAAAAAATAAAATTTAACCAACAACAATAGTTACAATGAAAGATAAATTATTTTTATTATTTTTCTTGATGGCGAGTCTATACGTTTCAGCCCAACTTCCTCCTGCTGTAAAAACAACAAACACTCCAATCCGTTCCTCCGCTCTTACGCAAAAATATCTATCGCCTATCCGTGTTGTCTGGACCTCCGATAAAAACGGAGAGCGGATAAAAAATCTCGAAAGTATTTTGAAATCGGGCAACGGACAAGCTGATTTAAATCAGGGTAAATATCTCACATTGACAAGCGATGGTATATCACAGCCCGGAATCATTCTCGACTTCGGTTGTGAAATTCAAGGTGGAATTGAAATTGTTACTACCATCAATAATTCGAATCCCGCAGGAAGAGTTCGCATTCGTTTCGGAGAATCCGTTGGGGAAACGATGAGTAATATTGGGGAAAACGGAGCAACTAACGATCATGCCATGCGGGATTTTGTAGTCACTTTACCGTGGTTGGGACGGTTGGAAATCGGCGAGACGGGGTTTCGTTTCGTCCGCATTGATTTAGTCGATCCAAATACCAGCCTTGAAATTAAAGAAATCAACGCCATTTTCAGGTATCGGGATATTCCTTACCTCGGTTCGTTTACTTGCAATGATGAGCGCCTAAATAAAATCTGGATGACCGGTGCTTATACGGTTCATCTTAATATGCAAAATTACTTATGGGATGGTATAAAACGCGATCGATTGGTGTGGTTGGGGGATATGCATCCGGAAGTAATGACTATCAATACTGTTTTCGGAAATAATGAAGTGGTCCCCAAAAGTTTGAATCTTGCCCGTGATCTTACCCCTCTACCCCATTGGATGAATGGTATCAGTTCGTATTCTCTCTGGTGGATACTTATTCAACGTGATTGGTACTACTATCAAGGTAATTTAGAATATTTAAAGGAACAACAAGATTATCTTACCGGTTTGCTTCATCATTTGGCTACTAAAATCGATGATGAGGGAAAAGAAATATTGGACGGTAACCGTTTTCTCGATTGGCCTTCGAGTGAAAACCCGGCAGCTATTCATGCCGGTCTTCAATCGCTGATGGTTATGGCTTTTGAAGCAGGAAATGAGTTGCTCACGATTTTGGGAGATAAAACGAATGCCGAATTTTGTAAACAAACCGCCTTGCAATTGAGAAAACATATCCCTGAGATAAACGACTCAAAACAAGCAGCCGCTTTGCTTGCACTCGCAAAACTAATTCCTCCCGAAAGAGCAAATACAGAAGTGCTCGCTCAAAATGGCGTACATGGAATGTCTACTTTTTATGGCTATTATATGTTGAATGCCAGAGCAGAAGCAGGGGATTACCAGGGAGCCATGGACAATATCCGAGAATATTGGGGCAGCATGCTTGATCTTGGAGCTACCACATTTTGGGAAGATTTTAATATAGACTGGATGAAAAATGCAGGTCGCATCGATCAACTTGTTCCTGAAGGAAAAATAGATGTTCATGCTAGCTATGGCGATTATTGTTATAAAGGTTATCGTCACAGCCTTTGTCATGGTTGGGCTTCTGGACCGACCTCTTGGCTAACACAATACGTATTGGGAATAAAAGTGATCGAACCTGGATGCAAAAAAATTAAATTAGATCCCCATCTCTGTGATTTAAATTGGGTCAAAGGATCATTTCCTACACCCTATGGAATAGTGGAAATTGAACACACAAAAACCTCGTCGGGAGAAATCAAAACGACCTATAAGGTTCCGAAGGAAGTTCAAATCATTCGTTAATCAATTATTGCTGCTTTATAAAGACTCTTAAAAACAAAATAAAATGAAAAATCTCCACTTTGCATTTTTATTAGGATCATTATTCTTATTCGGATCATGTACTTTTTCAAATAAGCAAAAAAACGATAAAGACTTTTCTTTGGATCAAATAAAAAAGTCGTTCACGAACCCTCCGGATGCTGTGCGTCCCGGTGTGTATTGGTATTTTATGGATGGAAATCTTTCTCGGCAAGAAATGACAGCCGATTTGGAATCGATGAAAAAAGCAGGTATCGGCAACGTGATTTTTCTTGAAGTGAATGTGGGAGTACCGCGAGGAAAAATAGATTTTCTCAGTCCGGCATGGCAAGAACTTTTTGCCCATGCGATGAGAGAAACCAAACGACTTGGAATAACGCTGACCTTGGGTGTTGGTCCCGGATGGACGGGAAGTGGAGGACCTTGGGTGAAAGCCGAAGAATCCATGCGCCATTTGGTTGCCGGTTCGGTTAATGTGAACGGTGGAAAAGCAGAAAAAATAAAATTGCCTGTACCTGAGCCCTATCCTCCTTTTTTTGGAGAATCCAATTTAACCCCCGAACTGAAAGAAAAATGGAAAGCCTATTATCAAGATGTTGCGGTGTTAGCTTTCCCAACTCCTTTGAAAAATGTAAAAATCGAAGATATCGATGAAAAGGCGCTTTATGTAAGAGCACCTTATACTTCTATGCCGGGAGTTAAACCGTTTTTGCCCGAACCTTTTTTTGAAGAAACGAAAGATGAATCTTACGCCATCGATCAAAATGATATTATTGACGTAACACAATACCTGAAAACGGACGACACCCTTCAATGGAATATTCCCGAAGGAAAGTGGACTATTATGCGCTTCGGAATGCGCAACAACGGAGCAGTTACTCGTCCGGCACCTTATCCGGGTATTGGATTTGAATGCGATAAATTCGATACCACAGCTTTTAAAAATCATTTTGATGCTTTTATCGGAAAACTCTTTTCTGTTTCAAACTTTAAAAGAGCATCCAAAGAAGGAGGTTTATTCCGTCTTCATATGGATAGTTGGGAAATGGGCGCTCAAAACTGGAGCGATAATTTTCAAGAAGAATTTGAAAATCGCAGAGGATATGATCTTCTACCTTTCCTCCCCATTTATGCAGGTGAGATAGTCGACAATAAAGAAATGAGTGAACGTTTCTTATGGGATCTTAGAATGACAGCTCAAGAACTCATCCTTGAAAACCATGCGACATATATAAAAAAACTAGGGCAACAATATGGACTCGGTTTGTCCATTGAGCCCTATGACATGACTCCATGTGCGGATCTTGATCTTGGTGCTGTGGCCGATGTTCCCTCCTGCGAATTCTGGTTTAAAGGGCACGGTTTTAATTCGTCCTTCAGTTGCGTAGAAGCCACTTCAATCGCTCATATAAAGGGCAAACCGATTGTAGCCGCCGAAGCATTCACTGCCGATTCCGGAGAAGGATTTGCAGCCTATCCCGGTTCTCTAAAAAATCAAGGGGATTGGGCGTTTGCAGCCGGTATAAATCAGTTCATCTATCATACCTTCGTTCATAAAGCATTAGGCGAGCATCTGCGTCCCGGTATGACCATGGGTCCCTATGGCGTTCATTGGGATAGAGGACAAACTTGGTGGCCAATGGTTTCGGATTACCACAAGTATGTTTCCCGGTGCTCTTTTGTTTTACAACAAGGACAAACGGTCGCCGATATTCTTTATTTGACACCTGAAGGAGCTCCTCATGTTTTCAGACCTCCCCATTCTGCCATGGAAGGAAATGACACGATTCCGGATAGGAAAGGATACAATTTCGATGGATGTTCTCCTCAAATGTTGGCTGAAGCATCGGTCAAGAACCATAAAATCGTATTCCCCGGTGGCGCTTCCTATCACCTCTTAGTAATGCCGATTCAAAAAACAATGACCCCTCACGTGCTTGCCAAAATTGAAGAACTGATTCGTGCAGGAGCAAACGTCATTGACATTCCTCCTTTAAAATCTCCAAGTCTTGTGAATTATCCCCAATGCGATGTCAACGTTAAAAAAACTGCCGAGAAAATATGGGATACAACCCTTCCTCCAAAAGAAATAACCGTGCAAAAGTATGGTAAAGGAAAAATATATTGGGGAGGTGATCTCTCCTATTCTCCCGATAATGAATTATATCCTTCCTACGAAGCTACATCTTTCCTGTTGAAACAAATGGGAGTGGACGAAGATTTCAAGTCTTCTAACGGGAAAATCAGATATACCCATAAAAAGTTAAAAGATGCAGATATCTATTTCATCGCCAACAGGACAGACGATACCTTTCAAACCAAGTGCAGTTTTCGGGTGGAAGAAGGCGCAATTGAGTTGTGGAATCCTCTAACCGGAGAAATTCGGGAACTGCCACAATATACCAGAGAAAAAAATTATACCTCCCTCCCATTAACTTTTGATGCATTTCAAAGCTATTTCATTGTTTTTGACACAACCAAAACTCCTACAAAAAACAATAACGCTAAAAATTTTAGCAACTTGGTTCCTCTTCAACAGATAGAAGGGGAATGGAATGTTTCTTTCGACCCTCGTTGGGGAGGTCCGGAAGAAGCAGTATTTCCATCGCTTTCCGATTGGTCGCAAAACAAAGATGAAGGCATTAAATATTATTCAGGCATTGCTACTTACAAGAAAAATTTCAACTTTAAATCTAAATTAAATAAGGAAAAGATTTATTTGCATTTGGGTGAAGTAAAAAATATAGCTCGTGTAAAACTGAATGGGATAGATTTAGGTGTAATCTGGACAGCTCCTTGGCAAGTTGAAATCACAGATGCTTTGACAGAGGGAGAAAATCATCTTGAAATTGATGTGGCCAATCTTTGGATAAACCGTCTTATTGGAGATGAACATTACCCCGATGACGGGATAAAAAACGGAAAATGGCCCGAATGGCTTGTGAATAAAACACCACGGCCAACAAAACGGTTTACTTTTTCAACGTATAAATTTTATACAAAAGATTCGCCCTTGGTAAAATCAGGGCTTTTAGGTCCAGTCCAACTATTAATAACTGAAAATTAAAAAAATTGGAATATGAAAAGCAGGTATCTCTTATTATCAGCAATTCTCATCGTTTCAGGTTTCTCTTGCAAAAGAAACAACCAGCCAACAAGTAATTTCTCCAAAACCGATATTTCCACTTTAAAGGAACTTGAGCAGGAGTTTATCAATCCTTCAAGCGAATATCGTCCTATTCCGTTCTGGGTATGGAACGACAAAATGGAGCGATCACAAATTGATTTTATGCTTAACGAATTTAAAAATAAAGGTTGTGGCGGCGTATTTGTTCATCCCCGCCCCGGATTGATAACGGAATATCTTTCCGATGAATGGTTCGATCTCTTTCAATATAGTGTTGAAAAAGGGAAAGAACTTGGCCTAACTATCTGGATTTATGACGAAAATTCCTATCCCAGTGGTTTTGGAGGAGGTCATGTTCCTGCACAAATGCCCGAATCCTATAACCAGGGACAAGGATTGAAAATGACCACATACGATACCCTTCCAAACACGCTGTCCGATTGTTTTTTGTGCCTGATAGAAACAGAGGGAAGCAGAAAAGACATTACCAATGCAATGGACAATTTCAAAGGGCATAAAGGCAAATTTTATGTGTTCCATAAAACTTATCATTCCAAATCTCCATGGCATGGCGGTTTTTCTTACGTCGATTTATTGGTTGAAGGGGTTACCCAAAAATTTCTAGAAGTTACGATTCCCGGTTACGAAAAAATATCCGAAGATGAGTTCGGAAAAATTGTTCCCGGAATTTTTACGGATGAACCGGGAATACCTTCTTCAGGCGGCATAAGATGGACACCTGATTTATTTAACGAATTTGAAAAAAAATGGGAATATGATTTGAAATTACATCTCCCTTCATTATTCGAAGAGATTGGCGATTGGAAAAAAATACGACACAATTATATGGAAACATTATTGCAAATGTTTATTGATCGCTGGTCTAAGCCCTATTTTAATTATTGCGAAGAAAATAATCTTATCTGGACCGGTCACTATTGGGAACATAATTGGCCGGACCTATCACAAGGAGGAGACAATATGGCCATGTACGCCTGGCACCAGATGCCCGGTATAGATATGTTGTTTAACCAATTCAACGAGACATCACCTAGAGCACAATTTGGAAACATAAGAGCAGTAAAAGAACTAAGGAGTGCTGCCAATCAAGTCGGTTATAAAAGAACGTTGTGTGAAACTTATGGAGGAGGAGGATGGGACGTTACCTTCAAGGATATGAAAAGATTGGGAGACTGGACGTATGTGTTGGGTGTAAATTTCATGAACCAACATCTTTCGCATACTACACTGAAAGGAGCACGCAAATATGATTATCCACCCGTTTTTACCTACCATTCTCCCTGGTGGTCGGATTATAAAGTTTTAAATGACTATTTCGGCAGATTGTCGGCAGCTCTTTCCAATGGGGAACAGATCAACGACTTGCTCGTCATCGAACCCACCACGACACTTTGGAATTATTATTCTTATGTAAAAGGAAACAGAACTCTCGAGCAAATAGGACAAGAATTTCAACACTTTGTTATCCGGCTCGAAAAAGCACAAGTTGAATACGATTTAGGTTCGGAAAATATAATAAAAGATAGAGGTTCCATAAAAAAGGGAAAATTCATCATCGGTCAACGGGGTTATTCTACCGTGATCATTCCTCCGCTGGTGGAAAATATAGAAAAACATACTTTCGATTTATTGACCGATTTTGTGAAACAGGGGGGAAGAATTATTTCGTTTTCCGTTCCGGAGAGATTAAGTGGCGAACTTGACGGCAGCGTTTCGGAATTTTTTAAATCCGACAATTCATCAATCGTTCTTTTAAATCAACTTGAAGAAGAGGTTATTCGTCATTATTTTAATAATTCTGAAATTCAATTTACCGACATAAAAGGTGGAAATTTATTTCATCAACGACGAAAATATAAAGATGGTCAGCTTCTATTTCTTGTAAATTCAGCAATGAAGGAGCCAACCAACGGTATGATAAAGGCAAAGGGTAAATCCGTTGTTGAAATGGATGCTTTCACCGGCGACTTAAAATCATATCCTTTTGCAGCAAAGAACGAAGAATTGAGCATCAACTTCAATTTACCGCCCTCAGGAAGCCTTTTACTTTTCATCTCCAACAAGAAAATTAAAGAATACGAATCTGATAATGAATATATCAATGCACAAATAATAAGAGAAGAAAGTCCTTTAGAAATATTTCCCCTGCAAGAAAATGCAATGAAGGTCGATTTTTGCGATCTCATGATTAAAGGGAAAGAATACAAAAACATTTATTTCTCAAAGGCTGCAGATATTGCGTTTAATGAATACGGTTTCGAAGGAAATCCATGGAATACTTCCATTCAATACAAAAGACAAATTGTGGAGCGTGATACCTTTCAAAGCGGAGGTTTTACGGTAAAATATTATTTTGAAATAAAAGGTGATATTTCAAACAACAATATGAAAGTTTGTGTGGAACGCCCTGAAATTTTTGAAGTGAAAATAAACGGAACAAAGGTATCTCCAATCCCAGACAAGTGGTTTTTAGACAAATCTTTTCCTCTTTACGATATAAGTCAATGGGTTAAACCCGGCAAAAATATAGTGGAAGCGACCGTAGAACCCATGAGTGTTTTTGCAGAGATCGAACCTATTTATATAATAGGAAATTTTACGGTTTTACCTGCGAATACCGGGTGGATGATCGATATGAAAAAGCCTTTGCTTGAATTAGGCTCATGGAAAAAACAAGGATTCCCTTTTTACAGTTGGGCTGTCGGGTATAAAAAGAACTATCAAATCGAAGATATCCAAAAATCCTATAAAATAGCTCTTCCACAATGGAACGGAACGGTCTGTGAAGTTATCGTGAATGATAAAAAAGCAGGGATTATTGGTTTTGAACCTTTTGAGCTTGATATCTCTGATTTTATAAAACAAGGAGAAAATGCGATAGAAATACGGGTCATTGGCAGTTTGAAAAACCTGCTTGGACCTCATTTTAATCATCCGGATCCCGGTCTTGCCAGCCCTTGGCATTGGCGAAATATCGAGCACGATATTCCGGGTAACGAATATCAAATGATGGATTACGGTTTATTTGAAGATTTTAAATTGATCTCTTATGACAAACAATAATTTAATTTCAGCAGTTAAGGAAAGAAACAATGTCGCCCGCATCGGTCTATTTGGCGTTGGTCTCGACACCTATTGGGGTCAGTTTGACGGACTACTCGATCACCTGAAAAAATATCAGCGGCAAATCAAAGAAAAAATTGAAAGTTTCGGTGTAGAGGTTATCGATGCCGGCATGATAGACAATGCGTATAAGGCAAGAGAAGCAGCCGATTTACTGAAAGCACAAGATGTAGAAACGGTATTTCTGTATATTTCCACATATGCCCTCTCATCAACGGTTTTGCCTGTAATACAAAAAATAAAAGTTCCTGTTGTGTTGCTCAATCTTCAACCTGTTCCCCAGCTCGATTATGAAAAATTCAATCATTTAAATGACCGAGGAAAGATGACAGGCATTTGGCTGGAACATTGTCAGGCCTGTTCGGTTCCCGAAATTGCGGGGGTTTTCAATCGTGCCGATATTCGATATGATATTGTTACCGGATATCTTCACGACGAAAAGGCATGGGACGAGATAAAAGAATGGGTTGAAGCCGCCAAAGTGGCAAAAGCCCTACGCAACAATCGTATGGGAATATTGGGACATTATTATGGCGGAATGCTCGACGTGTATACCGATCTTACGAAACAGTGCACTGTATTCGGCACCCACTTCGAGATGCTGGAAATGTGTGAGCTGAAAAAATATCGAGAAGAAATTACAACCGAACAATTGAATGCCAAGATTGCCGAATTTCATACCGCTTTTGATGTAGTTCCCGAATGCGATCCCACCGAAATCGAACGCGCTGCCCTTACGTCGGTTGCTCTCGACAAACTGGTAACGACTCACCAACTGGATTCCCTGGCTTATTATTACGAAGGTCAACCGAGAAACGAATATGAAAATATCGTCACTTCAGTCATTGCGGGCAATACCCTGCTTACCGGGAAAAATATTCCGGTGGCAGGCGAATGTGAAGTAAAAAACGCGCAAGCCATGAAAATTATGGCGGAATTTGGAGCGGGAGGTTCTTTTTCGGAATTTTATCTTATCGATTTCAAAGACAATGTGGTGTATCTCGGACACGATGGTCCTGCACATTTTGCCATTGCCGAAGGGAGGGTAAAACTGGTTCCATTACCGGTTTATCATGGAAAACCCGGTAAAGGATTATCCATTCAAATGACCGTCAAACACGGACCGGTAACCTTACTGTCGGTCGTAGAAGGGAAAGATGAGGTATTCTTATTGGTGGCCGAAGGAGAATCGGTACCGGGACCTGTATTGGAAATAGGGAATACCAACAGTCGATACAGGTTTTCGCTCAGCGCCAAAGAATTTATCGATCGTTGGTCAAAACAGGGACCGGCACATCATTGCGCCATCGGTGTGGGGCATATAGCCGAAAAAATAAAGAAATTAGGACGATTGTTGAATTTGAATGTAATACATGTTTGTTGAATGAAAAATCAAAAATTGCAATTTATCGCTTTAACTGCCGTTTTCCAACTGCTGATACCAACCAACCTTTCTTTTGCCCAATCAAACCGGGAAATTTCAAAACAATATGATATTGCCGCTTATGTTTGGCCATCTTATCATCCGGACGACCGGGCAAAGATTTTCTGGCCCGAGGGTATCGGCGAATGGCAAAGGAATATGCAGATAATCATCCTCGGCAAACGCCTCTAATTACAATCAACAGTTGGAACGAATGGACCGAAACGAGTTACCTGATGCCATGCACCATGTATGGATATGGTTATCTGGAAGCTATCAAAAAAGTTTTTGAAAATAATAACGACCAACAAAAGTAAAATGATAAAATTAGATGCAAGATGAATAAAATAAAATCAATATGCGGGGTTAATCTAATTCTATTTTTAGGGATGGTTTTCTTTGCCATGAGTTGTCACAGGCAAAGCCGATTGGAGGTGTATGACCTTCAATGCGAGAATCTTTCTAACCCTTTAGGAATCGATAAAACGACGCCTCGTTTCAGCTGGAAAATCAAAAGCAAGAAAAACGGTACCAAACAAAAAGCTTTTCAACTATTGGTAGCAAGTGACATCTCCCGCTTAAATGAAAAAGAAGCCGATTTATGGAAGTCGGCGAAAATTGAATCCGAATCAAGTATTTTTATTCCCTATAAAGGGAAAAAATTACATTCCGGATCGGTTGCCTATTGGAAAGTACGGGTATGGGACGAAGAAAATAAGGCATCCTCATGGAGTGACCCCGCCCGATTCAGCATCGGTTTATTAAATGAAGCCGATTGGCAAGCGTCATATATTGCTTTCAATACAGAGGCAGGTTACCGTGAATGCCCTCAGTTGTATAAAACATTCGAAGTGGCCGATACAAATTCGCCTATATTGCTTCATGTAAATTCGTTGGGATATCATGAAGTTTATCTCAATGGACAAAAAGTAGGCAAAGGAGTGCTTGTTCCGGCAGTTTCCCAATTCGATAAACGTTCATTGATCAATACCTACGACATTACCTCCTTGATAAAAAAAGGAAAGAACGATTTAATTATTTGGTTAGGGAGCGGTTGGTATACAACAGGATTGCCCGGAGTAGTAAACGATGGGCCGGTAGTAAGAGCACAACTGGAAAAAGTGAAAAACAATCAACGAGAAATCATCTTAACTACCGATTCAACATGGTTAGGACGAAAAAGCAGTTACACGCGGCATGGAAACTGGCGCCCTCATCGTTTTGGAGGAGAAATCATGAATGGTTCGTTGGCAAAAGAAGATTTGTGTATTGAAAATAATCAGACAAAAAAATGGGAACCTGTATCGGAAATTTCAATACCACTACACGAAGTAAGCCCTCAAATGGTAGAACCCAATATCATTGCCGATACTATACACCCCGTTTCCATTATTGCCCTTGCGCCGGATACTTTTTTGGTGGATATGGGGAAAAACCTGACCGGATGGGTGGAAATCCATTTCCCGAAACTCGAAAAATCACAATCGGTAAAAATGGAATACTGCGATCACCTCATTGACGGACAAGAATTTTACGATATGAATCAGTACGATTTATATCTTGCCTCGGGAACTTTACCGGAAATTTTTGTAAATAAATTCAACTATCACGGATTTCGCTACATACGGATCACAGGATTAAAAGAAATGCCGGTGGCCGATTCCATCAAAGCCTTTCTCATCCATACGGACTATAAACCGGCTTCAGGCTTTGAATGTTCTGATCCCGATATGAATCGGATTCATGACATGATATGGTATACCCTCCAATGTTTGAGTTTGGGAGGCGATTTGGTGGACTGTCCTCATCTCGAACGACTTGGATACGGAGGAGACGGCAATGCTTCTACCCTTACTGCACAGACCATGTTTAACCTCTCGCCATTGTATAATAATTGGCTTCAAGCATGGGCTGATGTTATCCGCGACGATGGGGGTATGCCACATACCGCTCCAAATCCTTATCCGGCCGGAGGAGGCCCCTACTGGTGCGGTTTTATTATCACGGCAACATGGAACACTTTTTTGAATTACGGGGATACATTGCTCCTCCAAAAATATTATCCCGTAATGCAAAAATGGTTGGGATATGTGGATAAATACACCGTAAACGGCCTTTTAAAACGTTGGCCCGATACGGACTACCGCAACTGGTATCTTGGTGACTGGGCTACCCCCACGGGGATCGATCAAACGGCAGAAACTTCTGTCGATCTTGTAAATAATTCGTTTGTAGTCGTTTGTCTGGATAATATGCAAAAAATTGCCCATGTTCTCGGAAAAAAGGAAGACGAAACATTATATGCTACAAAAAAGGAACAATTGCGAAAAACAATTCACGAAACATTCTTCAATGAATCGAATAATACCTATGGCACGGGAACCCAAATTGACCTGGCTTTCCCGATGATCGCCGGCGTTGTGCCGAAAGATAGGCTGAAAGACGTAGAAAAATCCTTTTATAAAGAAACGGAAATAAACCGAAGAGGTCATTTTGCTTGTGGGCTGGTCGGTATTCCTGTCGTAACGGAATGGGCTATAAAAAATCAAGCTGTCGATTTAATGTATTCCATGCTAAAAAAACGGGACTATCCAAGTTATTTATACATGATCGACAACGGGGCTACGACCACATGGGAACATTGGGATGGTGCACGTAGTCATATCCACAATTGCTATAATGGCATTGGCTCATGGTTTTATCAAGCCATAGGCGGCATACGCCCCGTAGAAGATGTTCCCGCATATAGGAAGATATGTATTCAACCCCAGATTCCTAAAGAGATAAGATGGGCCAAAACATTCAAAGAGACCCCTTGGGGAAAATTATCGGTCAACTGGGTTTTAAAAAATGATCAAACGATGGAAATCGATCTTGAGATACCGGTTGGAATGGAGGTCGAAGTCATTTTGCCAATCGGAGCCAACCAATTCACATTAAAAGGCAAAAAGCATCAATTGAAAAAGGGGGAAAGTCAAACGATAAAACTGAAAAGCGGAAAATACAAAATCAGCTATAAAAATCCACTTTAAATCTAATCAAATTACAACGATTAGATTCGAATCCATCAAAAATTAAACAATTTTCGTATGAAAATGCATTTAAAAAATAAAGGTATCCACCCTATTATTTTTATAGTGATAGGCAATATCATTTTATTTATTTCCACTTCATTTTTAAATCTTCCAAAATCTCGACAATGGGCAGATGATTTATTGGATGAAAGCACATTCAAAAACCCTGACAAGGGATATTATCCCGAAACGTGGTTCCATTTTATCGGTGGAAATATCTCAAAAGAAGGGATAACGGCCGATTTGGAAGCAATTTCAGCTGCCGGTATATCGGGGATACAGTTGTTTCATGGACAGTTTGGGGGTGCCTGGCCGGGGGTTTCTCCTCAAATAAAATGTTTGAGCGAATCATGGGAGGAACATATCCGCTGGACGGCAAAAGAATGCAAGCGATTGAACTTGAATTTCACCATGCAGAACTGCCCCGGTTGGTCATACGCCGGAGGCCCATGGATTAAACCGGAGAATTCCATGCGCCATTTGGTCTATTCACGTACCGACATAGAAGGGGGCAGCAGGAAGAAGATTCAACTGACAAAGCCTCAAGAAAGCGAAGAGGAATGGCGTGATTACGAGGATTTGTTTGTCGTTGCCTTCCCAACCCCCGAGGATGACACAGGAAATCGCCTGATTCCGAAAGAGATAAAAAGCAATCGGGACGTATTGCTCAATCGTTTATCCGTCAACAATGGCAAGATGATCACTCCCGAAGGAATTTCATACCGTATCCTATGGTTATACGATTGCAAACGTATGTTGCCGGAAACATTGGAAAAAATCCTTTCTTTTGTCAAACAAGGAATAATTGTGGTAGGGAGCCCACCTGACAATATTGCCACTTTAAGCGGAGGAAAAGAAGCAGAGCTGCGATTTAGAAAAGTCGTTAAAGAGCTGTGGGGCAACGGCGAAGCAAAAGTGCGCAAAGTGGGAAAAGGAAAAGTTTACCGCAGCGATATAGAATCGGTTTTAGATGCCGAAAAGATTCAGAAGGATATAAATGTCGGTTTTTCTGATGTACATTGGTTGCATCGAAGAACAGCCGATGCCGATTTCTATTTTGTTTCTACTCCGATTGACAAAGGATACAAGGGAAATATCTCGTTTCGAAGTAAAGGATTTGCAGAAATATGGGATCCTTTGACAGGAGAAATCACAAAAGCATCTTCCACGACAAACAAAAATGGTTGTGCCGCAATCGAAATGAATATGCCGGCCGGCACTTCCCGTTTTGTCGTTTTTTGGAAAAACGAATCCCGGCAAGCAAAAGCTCCTCTTTTTTATACCGAAAAAATGGAAATGCAGACTCCTTGGGAAATCCGTTTTCCTCCGGGTTGGGGAATTCCCGATTCGCCCGTTTTCATCGATCAATTGAAACCATGGAAAGATCTTCCTTTAACCGAAGAGGGCAAATCTTTTTCGGGTACGGCTGTTTATACCGCTTCTTTCAACATGGATAAAAAAGAAGGAATACATTATTCTTTGGATATGGGACAGGTGGAAGTAATAGCGAAAGTCAAACTCAATGGGAAGGATGTCGGTACAAAATGGACTTATCCCTATCGGATGGAAATTACCGATTATCTCAAGACAGGAAAAAATACGCTGGAAATAGCGGTAACGAGCACATGGCATAATCGTCTTGTTTATGATGCAAATTTACCCGAATGGGAAAGGAAAACATGGACAATCGCAGGACCTGATTCCCAATCTCCCCTAAAAGAATATGGGTTGATAGGCCCGGTGTGGATATGTTACGAATGAAAACTAAAAACTTGCATGAATTGGAGTTAACATTATTAACACTATTAACATTATTAACTTTATTGACGTTAATACGCAAAAAATAGCCGGTGCTCCTTTTCTTAATTGGACGAAGAGCGCTTTATTGCCTGATTTTCTGAACACTATCCGATAAAAAAA
>ERZ773359.4457-NODE-4457-length-14578-cov-17.488260_pt1 | contig 14578 bp, 10 predicted proteins | sample MGYA00374955_ERZ773359 | MGnify/ENA primary metagenome ERZ773359 (study PRJEB29098, sample SAMN04486028) | biogas fermenter metagenome | study: EMG produced TPA metagenomics assembly of the Biogas fermentation microbial communities from Germany - Plant 4 DNA1... | reverse complement strand
GGTCCAGGCCAGGCCGGTTGCAACCCCCACCTGATCCTCTTTCTCGGCTACACCGTAGCGGTATCTCTCCCTGCCCAAATACTTGCTGACATTGCTGCCGGTTACGCTCACCGAGGTCTTGGGATCCTCCACCACCATGCGCGCTACTTTGCGGCAAATCGAGGCTATCTGCCTCTCCAGATTGCGCACCCCGGCTTCGCGGGTGTATTCGCGAATGATTTTGCGCACCGCGCCTTCGGAAAACTCAATGTGCTTTTCTTTCAGCCCGTGTTCTTTGATCTGTTTGGGTATCAGGTAACCCAGGGCGATCTGCACTTTGTCTTCTTCGGTATAGCTGCTGATCTCGATTATCTCCATACGGTCTAAAAGCGGCCGGGGAATGTTGTAAGTCGAATTGGCCGTAGTTATGAACATCACCTTGGACAGATCAAAGGGGATCTCCAGGTAATGGTCGCTGAAGCTGAAATTCTGCTCCGGGTCCAGTACCTCCAACAGGGCCGAAGCCGGATCGCCCCGGAAATCCATGGTCATCTTATCGATCTCATCCAGCAGGAATACCGGGTTTCTTGAACCGGCCTGTTTGATGCCCTGCAAGACCCTTCCTGGCATGGAGCCCACATAGGTGCGGCGATGGCCCCTGATTTCGGCCTCATCGCGTATGCCCCCCAAGGACATGCGCACAAACTTGCGGCCCAGTGAACGAGCCACCGATTTGCCCAGTGAGGTCTTGCCAACCCCGGGGGGGCCGACCAGGCAGAGGATCGGGCCTTTCATCTTCTTGGCCAGCTTGCGGATGGCCAGGTATTCGAGTATGCGCTCTTTGGGCTTTTCCAGGCCGTAATGATCTGCTTCCAATATGCCGGCGGCTACTTTAAGGTCGAGCCTATCCCTGGTTTCCACCGACCAGGGCAGGGACAGGATCCAATCCAGGTAATTGCGCACCACTACGGCTTCCGCAACCATCGGGGGCATTTTCTCCAGTCTTTCCAGCTCTTTATAGGCCTTTTCACGCGCATCTTTGGGCAGATTGGCCTCTTCGATGCGCTCCCGCAGCTCTTCCACCTCGCTGGTGCGGTCGTCTTTCTCGCCCAGTTCCTTTTGAATGGCCTTTATCTGCTCGCGCAGGTAGTATTCTTTCTGCGTCTTTTCCATCTGCTTGCGCACGCGGATATTGATCTTTCTTTCCAGTTCCAGGACTTCCATCTCTTTGGCCAAAATTTCGCAGAGATACTCCAGACGCGGCTCAACTTTAAGCGACTCCAATATCTGCTGCTTTTCCTGAATGCGCAGGGTCAGATGCGAAGCGATAACATCAGCCAGCCGGCCCGGTTCATCTATGGCCACCACTGATACCACGGTTTCCGGAGGTATCTTCTTGCTCATGCGCACATACTGTTCAAACTGCGCGATCAGGGTGCGCATCAGGGCCTCGACCTTGGGGTCCTTTTGATTGACATCGTCATGGTACTCGGCTATAGCCACTTTAATATACGGTTCATGGGAGGTATAGCCCTTTATTTCGGCGCGATGCAAACCCTCCACCAGAACCCGCATTGTTCCCCCAGGCATTTTAAGGATTTGCCTGATCTCCGCCACTGTACCGATGGAAAAGATATCATCTTCATCGGGCTCGTCAGTCTGGGCTTCTTTTTGCGTAGCCAGGAATATTTCCTTATTGTCCAGCATGGCTTCTTCGATAGCCTTGATGGATTTCTTGCGTCCTACATCGAGATGAATCACTGTATATGGAAAAACCAGCATGCCACGCAGGGGGAGCATGGCTATCTGCCGATATTCTTTGTTTTGTTCAGACATAACTCACACCTCCCAGCCATTTATTCTACTATATGTGATTAAAAGGGACAACATTGCCAGGGGACTGCTTTTTTCGCGGCAAGAATGCATCTATAGTTCCATTATATGTTTATACTCGGCGAGATTAAAGCTTTATCAAATACCTGCTGCAGGTCGTTGACCGGGATAATCTCGATGTCAGTAAAACTGGTGAAGATATTGAGCCAATTGTCCTCGGGGATAATAGCCCGTTTGATGCCGGCTTTGCGCGCAGCTTCAATCTTGCTCACCACTCCCCCTACCGGCTTGACCTTGCCGTGCACTGAAACCTCACCCGTCATGGCCAGCAAATGGTCTACCGGCACGCCTTTGTAGGCAGAATAGATCGCGGTGGCTATGCTGACTCCGGCAGAAGGGCCGTCGACCGGAACCCCGCCGGGAAAATTGAGGTGAATGTTGTAATCCCTGAGTTTAAGCCCATACCGGGCCTGCAAAACCGTCAATACGTTCTCCACCGCACCGCGGGCCATGCTCTTGCGGCTGTATTTTCGCTCCGCTCCCCCGGTCTCTTCCTGCTCGATCACACCGGTAGCGGTCCACTGCCCCTGGCCGCCATCCACCGCTATGCAGTTGCATTCCACTTCTATTAAGGTTCCCACATTGGCGCCATAAACGGCCAAACCATTGACTACCCCTACGGTGGGGGCCGGTTTCAGCTTGACCTCCGGCCGGGGGGAAAAGCGCCCGTTATTTAAAACCTTTTCTACAGTGCTTAAGACGATGCGGTTGCTTTTATCCATCTGGGCAATGCCTGCGGCCAGCTGCACGATATTGACCGCTTCCCGGCCGTTCCCGGCATAGCGGATGATCTCGTTAAGGGCTTCTTCATCAATCTCAAATTGTATCTTTGCCACCGCACCCAAAGCGATGCGGCGGATATCCTCTTTATCCAGCGGTTTGAAGAAAATCTCCATACAGCGGGAGCGCAGGGCCGGGGCTATCTCGCCGGGCATGCGGGTGGTAGCCCCAACCAGCCGGAAATCAGCCGGCAGTCCATTGACGAAAATATCATGGATGTGCTGTGGTATGTTGGGGTCATTTTCGGTAAAATAAGCGCTTTCAAGCAGAACAATGCGGTCTTCCAGTACTTTTAAGAGCTTGTTCATCTGCGTGGGATGAAGTTCTCCAATCTCATCGATAAAGAGAATGCCGCCGTGGGCCTTGGTGCAAGCCCCCGGCTTGGGCTGCGGCACACCGGCCGAGCCCAAGGCGCCGGCCCCCTGATAGATAGGGTCATGCACCGAGCCTATCAGCGGGTCGGCTATGTTTCTCTCGTCAAAGCGGGTTATGGTTGCATCCACTTCAACAAATTTGGCATCACTGCCAAAGGGGGAAACCGGGTTTTTTTTGGCCTCTTCCAGCACCAGGCGAGCCGCTGCGGTTTTACCCACCCCTGGCGGGCCGTAGATGATCACATGCTGCGGATTGGGGCCGCACAAAGCCGAGCGCAAAAGATCAATGCCTTCCTCCTGGCCGACCACGTCGGATAAGTCAGTGGGGCGGGTCAGGCTGGAGAGCGGCTCAGTGAGCTTGATCTTGCGCAGGTGCTTGAGTTTGTTGATCTCTTTTTCCGCTTCGCGGACAATCACTGTTCTCCGGCTCTGCTGGTTCTTTAACAGGTTCCAAAAATACATGCCGATGATGATGGCGAAAACCAATTGTATCAAATATAATATCGCACCATATTTTATAAAGAAGTCACTCAACTGCTGTTTTCCCTTTCTCCGCGTTTTGTAGTATTATTCCCGCCGGCGTATCTTTGGTATAAGGAAAATCAGCAAGAAAAAAAAGGCAGCTTTCGCTGCCTTTTCCTTAATGTCCAGCAGTATTCTCAGTTGACTTTGCGCTTGGCCTCAACCGTCACCAGGAGGGGCTTTTCCTTCTTCTCCACCACATCTTTGGTGACGACCACTTTGGTGATATCGATGCGGGAGGGAACCTCATACATCACATCCAGCATGATATCTTCTATTATGGCGCGAAGTCCCCGGGCTCCGGTATTGCGGCGCAGGGCTTCCTGGGCAATGGCCTCCATGGCATCTTCCTTGAATTCCAGGTCCACCCCGTCGAGCTCGAGCAGCTTTTTGTACTGCTTGACCAGCGCATTCTTGGGCTCTTTGAGTATTCTCACCAGAGCCTCGGCATCCAGGGCTTCCAGGGTTACGATTATGGGAACGCGACCGACAAATTCAGGAATCAGGCCGTACTTGAGCAAATCCTGGGGAAGGATCATTTCCAGGATCTCGCCGATCTTCTTTTCCTCGCGAACCTTGATATCGGCTGCGAACCCCATTACCTGCTGTCCGATGCGGTTCTGGATAATCTTATCGATGCCTTCAAAAGCACCGCCGCAGATAAACAGTATATTGCTGGTGTCAATCTGTATGAATTCCTGATGAGGATGCTTGCGTCCCCCCTGTGGCGGCACAGAGGCTACGGTGCCTTCCAGTATCTTAAGCAGGGCCTGTTGGACCCCCTCGCCGGATACATCCCGGGTTATACTGGGATTGTCAGTCTTGCGCGCGATCTTGTCGATCTCGTCAATATAGACTATGCCCTTTTCCGCCTTTTCAATGTCATAATCGGCTGCCTGGATGAGCTTGAGCAGTATATTCTCAACGTCTTCACCGACGTAACCCGCTTCAGTTAGAGAGGTGGCATCTGCTATAGCAAAGGGGACATTAAGAATCCTCGCCAGGGTTTGGGCCAGCAGGGTTTTGCCGCTTCCAGTGGGTCCCAGCATCATGATATTGCTTTTCTGCAGTTCCACATCGTCCAGTTTCATCCCCAGGTTGATGCGCTTGTAGTGATTGTAAACCGCCACTGCCAGCGATTTTTTAGCCTTTTCCTGGCCGATCACATAATCATCCAGTATCTCTCTGATCTCACTGGGCTTGGGTATATCCCCCATTTCAAACCCCAGATCATCAGCCAGTTCCTCTTCAATGATCTCATTGCACAGCTCGATGCATTCATCACAGATGTACACACCAGGCCCAGCTACCAGCTTTTTGACCTGATCCTGGGTCTTGCCGCAAAATGAGCATTTCAGTTGACCTTTATCATCCCCGTACTTGTGCATAAGTTCACCCCTCTTGGCGAGCTTCCCTATTTCTTGCGGGATTCTCTCTTGAACACCTCGTCGATGATGCCGTAAGCCTTGGCTTCTTCAGAAGTCATGAAATAATCCCTTTCAGTATCCGCCTGCACTTTTTCCAAACTCTGACCGGTCATCTCCGCCAGGAGCCGGTTCAAAGTAGCTTTGGTCTTCAATATCTGCCGGGTACGGATCTCAATATCAGTGGCCTGCCCCTGCGTTCCACCCCAGGGTTGGTGAATCATGATCTCGGCGTGGGGCAGGGCAAACCGTTTGCCTTTGGCCCCGGCAGCGAGCAAGAATGCCCCCATGCTGGCCGCCATGCCCACGCATATAGTGGAGACATCGGGGCGAACATGCTGCATGGTATCGTAAATCGCCATGCCGGCCGTAGTCGAGCCGCCAGGGCTGTTGATATACAGCGAAATATCCTTGTCAGGGGCCTCTGCTTCCAAAAATAACAACTGGGCGATTACCAGGTTGGCAACATTATCGTCTATCGGGCTGCCCAGAAAAATAATCCGGTCTTTTAATAAACGGGAGTAGATGTCATACGACCTCTCACCCCGATTAGTCTGTTCTACTACAATCGGTATCAGGTATGACATGATTATTCACCTCTTAGTATAAAGATTATTCAAATCTTTACTGTTCAGTTTCTCCATCGGCTGAATCTTCTGCAGGTGCTTCTGTAACCGGTGCTTTTTCTCTGACTATGGCTTTATCTATTAAATAGTCTATTGCTTTATCAACCTTAAGCTGCATGGTAACGCTTTCTATTATTTCTTCAAGCTGTTCTTTGGCAGCTTCGATCGGTAAGCCGGTATTATTAGCCACATCTTCTATATGCTTGTTTATTTCTTCGTCGCTGACTTCAATCCCTTTTTCCTCAACCAGTTTTTCCAGGAGGAAATCGCATTTAACCTTGGTCTCAGCCTCAGGATACAGCGCTTCGCGGATTCTATCAATGTTGCTGCCGGTAAGCTCCAGATACCTGTCCAAATCCATTCCCTGAGTATTCAGGCGATATTCAAACTGGCGCAGCATCATATCGGCGTGTTCCCGGATAACCGCTTCCGCCACCGGGATTTCACAGCGCTTAAGGGCTTCACTCAACACTTCCTGGCGCATCAGGTTGCGTTTTCTGGCCTCATTCTGCTCCACCAGGTTTTTCCTGACATTTTCCCGCAATTCTTCAACAGTATCGAATTCGCTGACCTCCTGGACAAAGCTGTCGTCCAGATCCCTGATCCGCTTGGTCTCAATCTTATTCACCTTTGTCTTGAAAACCGCCTCTTTGCCGGCCAATTCCTGGGACTGATAATCCTCGGGGAAATTGACGGTTATATCCCTTTCCTCGCCGGTTTTAACACCCACCAGCTGATCTTCATAACCGGGGATAAAGGTATTGGAGCCCAATTCCAAAGCATAGTTTTCCCCTTTGCCGCCGGCAAAAGGCACACCATCGATGAAACCTTCAAAATCATGGTAAACCGTGTCTCCTATTGCCGCCGACTCATCCTCAGCTTTTACCACCAGCTGGGCGTAGCGGGCCTGCATGTCCTTGATGCGGTTTTCCACATCCTCATCGGTAACCTCAAACGAGGGTATTTCAATTTCAATGCCTTCCAGATCACCCAGAACAACCTCGGGCTTGATGGGTATGCGGGCCTTAAAAGTAAAGGCCTCGCCGCTCTTGATCTCGTCGATATCAAAGGTTGGCTGTGCGATGGGCTTGATATTGAGCTGCTTGATAGCCTCCTCATAAGCCCCGGGTACGATGTATTCTATAGCATCCTGGTAGAGAATCTCGGGTCCGAAGCGGGCTTCCAACAGTTGACGAGGAACACGTCCCTTGCGGAATCCAGGCAAGGATACCTCTTTTACCACCTTTAGATAAGCCTTCTGCAGACCTTCTTCCAATTGCTCGGGATCGACCTCTACCGCTATGTAGGCTTCACTGTGTTCTATTTTTTCTAACCTGGCTTCCATTTATGCTCCTCCTAACTGCTCACTAATTATGTCATGGCTCATCATTGCCACAATGTTATTAGATTATCCCTGTTTTCGCGATTTGTAAATACGAAAAATACTTGTTAACCTTTAAAAGAATTTACCCTAAATTTGTTTAAAATACAACACCCCGGCAGGGGCCGAGGTATAGTATGCAAATGGAGCGGAAGACGAGATTCGAACTCGCGACCCTCGCCTTGGCAAGGCGATGCTCTACCACTGAGCCACTTCCGCATTGGCTTTTCTATAGTATAAAGTATATACTCCTTTATTCACAAGTCAAGTCAGATGGCTACTTTTTTCACAGATCCCCTTGTGTGTAGTTGCAGCAGTAGTTGCGTCAGCTCGACCACAGATCAGAAGGCTATTCCGGGCGCGGTAATTTGAGCATCGATGATTTTGTTTGAGCCATACGCAGAACACCCCGCCTGCATATACATGCTTACAGCATATATCGTAACAAGAGGGGTGCGGCTTTAATCGGCTAATTGGCAGTCTAAGTCCTGATCATGAATTCATGATGCGCTGATACAGCGCTGTGGTTTGATAGCCCACCGGCTGCTCGAGGTCTTTTAAACGCTGGAAACACTCGCGGGTTTTGTCCACCTGCCCCATCTCGTAGTAAACCCAGCCCAGGTAAAACAGGGAATCATCATAATAATTGCTGTTTGGGAACAGATTTAAATAATCATTATACAAACGTTCCGCTCGCTGATAATCCTTTTGCAGAAACGCAATCCTGGCCAGGTAATACTGGGCTTCGCGGTGCAGGTAGTCCTGGCTGCCCATGGCCACCACCATCCCCAGATTGTTGGCCGCAGTCTTGAAATCGGACCGCAAATAGGCGTTTAAGCCCTTCTCATAATAGAATCTTTCCTGCTCTTGATCATAAAAGGAACCGCCCATCTCATCTTCCCCAACAGCCGGTGGGCCGGATAGCTTTGCTGCCGCCATCTCCTGCTCCACCTGAGCTGCCGGGCTGATATCTTCATTGCCAAACAGGCCTTCGGCCGGCACTTTCACCTGCTGCCGGCTAAAAGCTGGAAGCGCATTATTATACCAGGCAACTCCCCCCAAAAGCAGCATCAAGCAGGCTGCCCCGGCAATCAGCTGCCATGGCTTGCGGTCTTTTTTCTGCTTGCTTCCAAACCTGAACGACTCGGGGGCTTGAGGAAGGGTTGAGCGTTCAAACGAGGTGGTAGCTGCCAGATAGCCCAAAAGCTTCTCATTGCTGCTGTCTATGGCCAGTCCCTTGTTCCAGGCTTGCTGGGCGCGGACGCGGTCCCCATTGGCCAGATAGCATAAGCCCAGGAGCTGGTACAGGCTCACAAAGCCATCGCGCTCCAGCTTGAGCTCCTGCAGTATGTCCAGTGCGGCCGCGTAGTTTTTGCGTTCCATTTGATCAATGGCTTCATCAAAGCGCTTGATCCAGAACTGAAAGGAGGGTTTCTTTACTTCCGCCAATCGTTTTAAAACCGCACTGCTGGCTGTTTTGCTCTCCCTGGCCTGCTCCCACCAGGTGACGGCCTGCTCAAAGTCCCCCAACAGAAAACAGCACTCTCCCGCCATCTCCAGCCATTTTACATCAGCCTCATCGGCATGATCGTTCAGGACTGCCAAAGCGGCGGAAATCTCATGGGCTTCCATTTTGGCTGCTGCCAGTTCCAGAAAATCAATATGCTTATCATCAGCTTTCAATCAAGACCACCCCCTTAGCGCTTAATTCCACACCAGTGCATAAAAACCTTCCATTTTTTGTAAGTCAAATTCCCCTAAATTACGGCTTCTATAGTTGTCATTAGCCAGGGTTTGAGCAAATAAGCATGTAAAAACAGATTCAAAGAGGGGAGCGATCGAATTTATGTATATGTCGCGATTCCTGCGCCTCACCCAGCCAAACATGCAGGGCCCAGACGTTTTTAGCATCAACCAGGCGCTGCACAATCTGGGCTACTTGCGCAGTAAGGTGGACGACATTTTTCATGCCGGGACTGATCAAGCCCTGCGCCAATGGCAGGAAAATGCCGGCATAAATCCGGATGGGGTGGTTGATCCTGATGTATGGTGCCGCCTGGGCAGCCAGGGCATGATGACCCTGGAGCACACTGTACTGGCCCAGCGTTATCCGGCCATCACCATCGACCTGCAGAGCCGCCGGCTGTTTTTCTTCCACAGCCTCGAGGCATCGCGCACCTACCCGGTAGCTATAGGCAAAAGAAGCACCCCCAGCCCTCCCGGCAACTGGACCATTGTGCAGAAGGCCGTGAACCCGGGCGGGCCTTTCGGCGCCCGCTGGATGTGCCTGAGTGTTCCCTGGGGAGGATACGGCATTCATGGCACCAATAATCCCCGCTCCATCGGCAGGATGGCCAGCCACGGCTGCATCCGCATGTATAACCGGGATGTGATCGCAATTTATGACCAAACCCCCTTGGGAACCCCGGTATATATAATCGGGGAGAGCCTGACCGGACGGCTCCTGCAGCAGGGAGCGCGGGGAGAGGACGTTTCCATAGTACAGCGCCGATTACGCACTCTGGGATACTATAGATATAGAATTGACAGGTATTTTGGACCGAGAATGCATGAAAGCGTGGTCCGCTTCCAGCAAGCCAACAACCTTGCCGCTGACGGGATAGTCGGCCCCGATACTTATGTGGCCATACAAAAAGCCCTGGATATGCGCAGCAACGACACTGAGCCCTAATTGCTTCCCTTTATATACACAGTAGGGTATATTATGAGTATGCTGGGCGGGATCATTAAACAGCCCAGCTCAGCTGCCAGCCAAACCGGGTTTTAGCCGGGGCATTGATCAATTGCCTACAGGGCAGCATTTAGAGCACTGCCGGTGACGCACGGCCGCCTGAGGCCAAATTGACACTGTCCATTGAGGGATGATAATATATAAGAGTTCGGGGCGTGGCGCAGCTTGGTAGCGCGTCTGATTTGGGATCAGAAGGTCGCAGGTTCAAATCCTGTCGCCCCGACCATTGAAGAGCCAGTAAAACCCCGCTATATTCCGGGGTTTAATATTATTATGCTCGAGCTGTCCCCATATAGTTTTGCCGTTTAATATCGTGACTTATCAGTAAATATCACAAAACAGGGGGTCAGTTAGGGGGTCAAAATAGAGGACCAGAAAACAAAGAGCTGGGGCACCACACCCAGGGTTTTTCATGTCCAGGTATTACCCTCCAATTCCCTACATATTAGACTTTCCTCTATTACCATAAGACACTTGACCGCCCCTTGCCTCTTACTGCACATCATCCTTGGAATGCGCACTAGCTTATCATCCATTCGTGATGAATAACCCCGGGTAATGACAACAATCCGTTTTTTATGTATTCTACTATCAGACTCAATCCTTAGTTTAATAGTGTTACCAAATTAAATCCCAGAAATGGGGTGGAATGATGGATAAAAACAAGATTTACAAAAAGTTCGGTGGTCACTATTTAGCAGATGACCAAACATTTTTAATGGGTATTGACATACGTTTTACTGATCACCTGGCTTATCGGATGAAGGATTTGATAGTGTTAGAAACCTGCACTGGTGGGGGTTTTAGCACAATATCATTAGCTAAATATGCAAAACATGTCTATACTGTAGAAATCGACCGCAAACGTATCAGCGATGCCCAAAAAAACCTCCAATTAGCCGGACTGGAGACAAAAGTAACCTTTATTAATCAAGACGTTCTTTCCGACGAAGTTGACAAACTAATACCCCAAATAGATGCTGCTTTTCTGGATCCTGATTGGGCAGTATCGGGGCCTGAACATGAATACCGGTTTATAAATTCCAACACTCGCCCACCCTCTGATAAATTGTTGAATATGATTTTCTTAAAAACACCTAATGTAACTCTTATTCAGCCTTCGTTTATTAGTTATCAAGAGTTTCGGCACTTGCCTCCTCACGAATGTGAAAACCTATACCTTGATGGACAACTTGAATTAATTTGCCTTCACTTTGGAAAACTGGCACATTTTATTGGCAATAGTGAATTTAAGATATAGGTTTCCTACATTTGCAAAAGATCATTTTAATTCAATGGCCACGCCCCTCTTTTATTGCACATTCTTAAGATTCCCCGCCCCCGGGAAGGGACGGATTTCCTTGTACTGTGCACCATCTTTGACACATCCCGGGACGATCAGCCTTTTTCTGCATAATTGTTATAATATGGTGTAAACGAGTATTAAGCCAACAATGAAATAGAAAAGGATGATACGTTGTGCAGGATTATAAAAGCAAGCAAGCTCTGATTACGGAGATTGAAAAGACAGCCAAGCTTTTTATCAATGAGTTTGTAGATGTTGAAGAGGTTGATAAGGATAAGCTAATTGACGGTGTAGACCGAACGCCCGCGCAAATGATAGCTTATCAGCTGGGATGGCTCGATTTGGTCATGAAATGGGACAGGGACGAAGCGGAAGGAAAACAGGTTGTTACCCCTTGTGAGGGTTACAAATGGAACAAATTAGGAGGGCTATATCAAAGCTTTTATGACAGGTTTTCTACATACTCCTTGGCTGAATTACAAGACTTATTTAAAGAAAAAGTCCTTGATTTTGTTCAGTGGCTTGACGGATTTACGGAAGAAGATGTTTTCACCGCAGGCAGTCGCAAATGGGCGTCTTCTACACCATCTAATTGGCCGGTGTGAAAATGGGTACACATTAACACGGTTGCTCCGTTCAAGTCCTTCCGCAGTAAAATCAGGAAGTGGAAGAAGTTAAGATAGAAGAGATTAGTGAACCCCCGCGTGTGGCGAGGGTTTTGTTTTTACTCTCTCTTATGCAAGTCCAACTTCTCCAGTTTGTTACCCGCTTAACGGGCAAAAAAGCGCATAGGAGCAGAGCCTGGATACCTCCGTACGGACCAAAAATGGGTCGGCTTAAGACATAGGCTGCTCAAGCTGCGGATTAAAGCGAACGCGGAAACAGGTGCCGTGAGAACCCGACTCAACCTCTATAGAGGCCTGATGACGTTTGACAATGTTGTGGCAAACCGATAAACCGAGTCCTGTGCCATTGTCTTTGGTGGTGAAAAAAGGAACCCCGATCTTATCCATGATCTCTCCGGGTATTCCGGCACCCTGATCGATAACCTCCAAAACCACCTGGCCGCTGCGCTCAGCGGAGCGAATGGTCAGGACGCCGCCGCAGTGCATACTCTCCAGGCCATTTCGCGCCAGGTTAAGCACCAGCTGGCGGATCTCCTTTTCGTCCAACATCAGCATCGGCACTTCGCCCAACTCAAGCTGCAGCTCTTTGTCCTGTGAACGGACATCGGCATTTAACAACGGATAGATGCTCTCAAGAATGTGATTGAGGCAGGCAGGTTTAAGATCGGCCTTTTTTTCCCGGGCCATCAACAAGTATTCGGTGATGATCATATTGACCCGGTCAATTTCATCAATCATGAGGTCGAAATAGTCGCGTTCCGCCGCATAGCGCTGATTCTGTCCCATCATCTGCAAAAACCCGCGTATGCTGGTTATGGGATTTCTCACTTCGTGGCCGATACAGGCAGCGAATTCCCCTACCAGGTTGAGCCGATTGAGGCGCAGCAGTTTCTCCTGCATCTGCTTTCGTTCCGTTATGTCCACTATAGAGGCTACACGGTGGCTTTTGCCCGGTATCAGGGTTATGCTCACCATGACATCTCTTGTTAGTCCGTGTCGATTCCTGACCCTGCTCTCAAACCTGAGCGGAGGAGTTTCTACATTTAATGACAGCAGCTGTTCACAGCGTTTAATTTGCTTCAAATCATTGCAGAGGAGGAACTCCGTCCACGGACGCCCTTCTATTTCATCCTTGCTGCAGCCGCACAGATGCTCAAATTCTGCATTGGCCAGGATAATCAGCCCGTCTTCCCCAAACATTATCATGGCTGCGCCGGTATTTTCAAAAATGGTTCGACAGCAGGCCTTATACTCACGCAACGCTTCCTGCATCTGCCATTGAGCCCCGGCATTGCGGCCTACCAGCTGCAGTTCAACCAATAGGCCCGATTTGTTATACAAAGGCTTAATGGACCAGGGCATCCAGCTAAGCTCACCCTGCATATTCACAAACCGCCAGGTGTAAGTCCCGGCAGCATTGCTGGCACGGCATGACTGGAAGATATCTTTTATGCCCTGTCGATCCATTTCCGCAGCCAGAGCCAGGAAGCTGCGCCCGATATAGTCGCCTGGGATTCCCCCGAAATAACGACAGAAGGCCTCATTGACAAAGATAATCGTTGCGTCCGGGTCGGTCCGACAAACCAGGCACTCCTGATTGGAAACCACATGCTCATAGCGAGCCTCGCTCAACTCCCATCGTTCCCGAGGATCGATATCACTGTGGATATTCGTACTGACAGCCAGCGGTTCAGTCGAATCGGCAGGTATGATTTTTTCGGCTGAATAAAGCCTAAAATTGAGAACTCGATTGGATTCGGTCCAATCCCTGCTCTTGGGTTTTGCCATGTATTCCCCTTTATCTATGTAATGTCCCATATATTGGTACTTTGATATTGATTGGGCTATCCCCTTTAGATATTTTGACTTATTTTGTCGTTTTTATACCACAAATAATGCTTAAATATGACATGATTGTTATTTATTATATTGGTATAAACTTTTTTTGCACGGCATAAAATATTAGTCAATCGCTTGCTTCAAGGCCAGGCCAAAAGATAAAAAACTATTTAAAGTATTCCTTGTAATGATTAAGCAGAAAAGGTATAATACACTTTGCGGGCGGGTGTAGCTCAGTGGCAGAGCCCCAGCCTTCCAAGCTGGTTGCGAGGGTTCGATTCCCTCTACCCGCTCCAATTTTTTGTCCCTGTAGCTCAGCTGGACAGAGCAACGGCCTTCTAAGCCGTGGGTCGGGGGTTCGAATCCCTCCGGGGACGCCACTTTCGAACTGACAGCTTTATGGTGGGTGTAGCTCAGCTGGTTAGAGTACCAGATTGTGGCTCTGGGGGTCGTGGGTTCGAATCCCATCACCCACCCCATGTTAACCTTGACACTGCTTACTTCCGGCTAGTATACTCTTGAATGTTGGGGTGTAGCCAAGCGGTAAGGCAACGGACTTTGACTCCGTCATTCGTTGGTTCGAATCCATCCACCCCAGCCATTTACATGGGCCATTAGCTCAGCAGGTAGAGCACCTGACTTTTAATCAGGGTGTCCCAGGTTCGAATCCTGGATGGCTCACCATAAGAAAACAATTGGCCTCCGATGTTCGGAGGCTTTTTTGTTAGCAAGCATTTAGCCTATTTGGCATAACTGTTTCCGATCCAAAAGCATTATTTGGGATACAAATACGCGCCTGTTACGACTCTGTTTTCCCTATCAGTCTCCAGCCAGAGTTCTCCATTTGGCAGGTAAAAATTATAACTCCATCCCCCTGCTTCATTCATACCTTCGAAATTGGGTTGGCCAAGTATCTCCTTAATCTCCGTGGGGGTCATACTTTTATGTATGCCACAATACTCTGATATCCCTTCCATGACAACTGATAATATTTCTTTAGTATTATTATCAAAGTTTACTGAAAAACCTTCATATTGATATTTCAGAAGGTCATCATCAAGAGTTTTCGTTAATGG
>ERZ773359.4452-NODE-4452-length-14586-cov-457.316840_pt1 | contig 14586 bp, 11 predicted proteins | sample MGYA00374955_ERZ773359 | MGnify/ENA primary metagenome ERZ773359 (study PRJEB29098, sample SAMN04486028) | biogas fermenter metagenome | study: EMG produced TPA metagenomics assembly of the Biogas fermentation microbial communities from Germany - Plant 4 DNA1... | reverse complement strand
ATTATACCACACCTCAGCGGGTTAGACAATCACCTTGAGACTCCACCTTTATTCAGCCCGCAGATCCTGAATCCGGTCCGAGGCCATCCGTTTGATGCGGGGATCGCCTCCTGTCATGGTGGCGGCCGCATGGAAATTGCGGTAGGCATCGCCCCGGCTGCCCAAGCGCAAGTCCAGTTCAGCCAAGATCAGATACAGCCGCTGATCACCCGCGGCGCTGCGGGCGGTGGTGGCTAAGGATTCGGCAAAATACGTCCGGGCCTTCTCCGCGGCCTGAAGGGCCAGCTCCTCTGCCTCTAGATCCTCGTAGATCCACATCAAGCGCAGCCAGAGATTGGCCCACAGGTCAGGGGAAGCCCCCGTGACCTCGTAGGTTTTCATAGCTAGGAAATAAGAGGCAATGACCTGGTGGATGGTCCGCGGGGTGTCAAACTCAAAAGAGGCCTGGGGAGGGTTGGCCGCCACGGCCTCCTGCCACCGGCTGACCGCCCTTGCTGAAACCCTGTTATACTGCCTCTCGGGATAGGCAAACAGACACTTGGGGCAGACCCAGATGTAGAAGAAGTTAGGTTCGAAGTTGCGGTATACATTGCGGAAGTCAGGACGCTGCTCCTGCAGCTGCAGGCGGGACGTCCTGGGGCGCATCGCCGTGAACTTGGTCTGGCAGGCGCGGCACTCCACCTCCACAGGAAAGACAAGCTCACCGTACTCCACGGGCACGCTGCCTGCAAACACGGGATGTCCTTCAGGCAGGATCTGCTGGGCGGAGACTCCTTCCGCCTTTTCCTCCAGGCGCCCTTGGAAAAAGACCAGCTCTTCTGTTTGGGGAATCTGCAGGGCCAATTCCCGCATGAGGGCCAAAGCGATGGCGGGCTGCCCAGCCACAATGGCCCGGCTGGTTTCCTTGGTAACCACGAGCACTTTCAGCTCAGTGGAGCAGACAGCCGTGTAGGTATGGGCAGCCTCCTTGAAGAAGGCTGCGGCACCCAAAAAGCCGCCTGGACCCAAGGCCACCTGCTGCTCGCCTTTGATCGCCAGGGCCTTGCCCTCCAGAATGAAGTATGCCGCTGAAGCGGAATCGCCTAGTGAGAAGAGAACGGTACCCTTACTAAAGCTCTGGATGTGATTCACAGCCACTTCACTCATTCCTTTTCCTCATCCTGTCTCTTGCCCTCTTTCGACACCCACCGAGAAAACCCTGTTAAGCAAAGAAGACGGGGGATCCACTGATCCCCCGCTCACTATCAACCTATTTGGAATTCCCTTAAGAGCTCCTCCACAATGCCAGGCGACAGCTCCTGCTTGACCAAAGGGGTTGTCAAGATCTCCCCGTAGTTATCCGCCAAGGTGGGCCGCTGGATTTGATAGAAGATACCAATGGGGATGCGCTCTCCCCATTCCCAGCTCCTGGCCCAGGCAGCCTGGCGGTCTGTGCGGTCGTAACCTTCCTCTTGATCCAGGTCATACACCCTTTCCCGGAAATACTGGTAGGTGTTGATCCTGTTAAAGGTCACGCAGGGCTGCAGAACGTCCACCAAGGCAAAACCTTCATGCTGGATGGCCGCCTGCAGAGTACGGGCTAAATGCTCTTGGTCCCCCGCGTAACTGCGGGCCACAAAGCCGGCGTTGAGAGTGATGGCTGTGGCCAGGGGGTTAAAGGGTTCGTTGTACACTCCTGTGGGAGTAGTTGCGGTAACCATCCCCTGATCGCTCCTGGGTGAAGCCTGGCCCTTGGTGAGTCCGAACACCTGGTTGTCGTGGACGATGTAGGTGATGTTCACGTTCTTCCTGATGGCGTGGAGGAAGTGATTCCCGCCCTCTGCGTAGCCGTCGCCATCACCACCAATGGCGATGACGGTCAAATCGCCGTTGGCCAGCTTGGCCCCGGTGGCCGTGGGCAGGGTCCGACCGTGCAGTGTGTTCAGCACGTTGCCGCTGATGTAATGGGGCAGTTTACCCGCTTGACCGATACCGGAAACATAGAGCACTTCGCTGGGCTTCAGCCCCAGTTCATTCAGTGCCTTGGCCAGGGCCCTGACAATGCCGAAATTGCCGCACCCCGGGCACCAGGCCGTTTCTCTGCTCACCACAAATCCTTGGTTACCTGCCATGGCACTCACCTCCCGGGAGCCTGTCCAAGATATACTTGGCGTTCATCGGGCGTCCATCATAACGCCTAATGCTGCCCGTGGGCCTCACGGCGAAACGGGCGGCAATCAGGTCTTCCAGCTGTCCGGAATAGTTGCTTTCCACGATAAACTTCTGAGCAGGCTGCTGCAGAAACTGCTCTAGGCTCTTGGGCAAGGGAAAGACTTGCGGCAGGTGAACTCCCTGGGCTCTTAGGCCGCGGCTGTTGAGGATTTCCACTGCCTCGGCTATGGCTCCCTTGGTGGAGCCGAAGCCAATGAGCATGATCTCGGGATCCTCTGCTCCGCAGAGCACAGGCCCCAAGGCGTTCTCTTCCACCAGTCTCTGTTTGGCCATGCGCTTTTCCATCATCTTGCGGCGGGTTTCCGCATCCTCAATGAGATGCCCGTCTTCCCCGTGCTCATCACCGGCGCTCACCACCAACCCTTCCCCAAACCCTGGGTAGAGGCGCTGCGAGATGCCGTCTTTTATATAGCGGTAGCGCAGGTAATCCGGCCCGGCCTTTGCGCCTGAAACCACCCTGCCCCGCCTGATTTCGATTCTGCTCAGATCGAAGGGCGGTACGGTTACATAGGAATCGGCGAGATGCTGGTCACTTAAGACCACCACGGGCATCTGGTATTCCTCCGCCAGGTTAAAGGCATGGGCCATGAGGTAAAAGGCCTCTTCCACATCCCCGGGAGCCAGAACGGCCCTGGGGAAATCCCCGAAGGACATGGCCACGGCATACCGCAAGTCTCCCTGTTCAGTGCGGGTGGGCAGCCCAGTACTCGGACCCGGCCGCATGGCGTTCACCACCACAACGGGGATCTCCGCGGAGCCCGCTAAGCTTAAGGCTTCCGTCATCAGGGCGAAACCTCCACCTGAGGTGGCAGTCATGGCCCGCACCCCGGCAAAACTGGCGCCGATGGTCATGTTGATCGCGCTGATCTCATCTTCCGCCTGCTCCATCACAACTTTGGCTTCTGCGCCGTACTGAGCGATGAACTCCGTTACACCCGTGGACGGGGTCATGGGATAGGCGCTCATGAATTTCACGCCGGCAGCCAGGGCGCCTAGGGGCAGGGCATCATTGCCCTTGAGCACCAGGCGCGGCCCTGGGTACCGAGGTTTCTCAGGCCTTGGCTTCGCGCCGACAATGTTCCTCACTCGCTGGAACCCCGCGGAAGCCACCTGCTGATTCCCCGACACGATCTTATCGCCTTTGTCGCCAAACAGCAGAGCCAAAGTCTCGTGGAGAACAGTAATCTCTTCACTGAGCAGCGCCCAAACGGCACCCGCGGCTGCGGCGTTGGCCATGATCTTGGGCTGGCCCAGTTCTTCTGCGACACGGGCAAAGGGCAGACCGATGCAATTGGGTTGTTCTACTAGTTTTTTCGCTTCGGAACCTAAAACATCTGGATCATAGATAACCACGCCGCCCGGTCTTACTTCCTCCAGTTCCCGAGTAATGGTGGTTTCGTCGAGGGCAACTAACACATCAATGTCGTTCTCCCAGGAGGCCACAGGTCCATCCGCCAGGCGGATCTGGAAGAAATTGTGGCCGCCGCGAATGCGGGATTCATAATCCTGGTGGGCAAAGAGATGCCATCCCTCTTTGGTGGCCGCCCTGAGGAGGATGGTGCCTACGGACACCAAACCCTGCCCCGCCTGCCCTCCAATCTTGATGTTTAAGGTTTGCATGATCAGCCTCCCCGGTTAAAATGCTAGGATCTTGCTCTGCGGAGCCTGGCAGATGGGGCATTTCTCTGGCAGCTCGCCGTCATGGGTCCAGCCGCAGACATCGCAGACGTAGATGGTGCCGATTTCGATGTCCTGCTTCTCCATGACCGTCTTCTTGGCATCATCGTACATGGCGGCATGGATTTTCTCGGCTTCCAGAGCATAATGGGTGGAACGTACGGCTCCCTTTTCTTCCTGGAGCTCCGCAACTACCTTGTAGGCTGGATACATCTCTTCGATTTCATAGGTCTCGCCATCATAGGCGTCCTGAAGGTTGGCCACGGAATCATTGACCCCGCCCAGCTCTTTCAGGTGGTTGCGCGCGTGCACCAATTCAGCATAAGCAATGGCCTTGAACAGTTTAGCCACGTTGGGAAAGCCTTCCTTTTCCGCGATGGAACTGTAGATCTGGTACTTCATATGAGCCATGCTTTCTCCCGCGAACGCATCTCTCAAGTTCTTTTCGGTCATAATTCGCATGCTGAAATTCCCTCCTATTGAAAGTGCTAATGATTACTATATCATACCAGTATTTAACTGGCAATACGCTATTGCTATACATTCGTAACAGCCCAAACCACTACATACAGGGCGGAAACATCTGTTTTGGGCACCTTGTTGTGGGTAACCTGTGTATATTGTGGAAAACTAACCGACTTGGTGCAGTATTTCCGCCCCGCGCTTCCCCACCTCCCTGATTAAGCCGGCATGCTTCAAGGTGTAGGTCACCATGCGCGCCTTGGGTACCGCTATGCCCAGACTCCCGGCCAGGTCCTTGTTGGTGAACTGCGTAGGCAAATCCTCAGGCAGTAAAGCGAGGTAATCGCCACCGGAGTGGAATGTTCTAGTCTCCACCACTTCCACCAACAGGCGATCTACTATGCTCACCCCCCTGCGGCGCCAGCTGCCCTGGCCGTCGTCACAGCGAATCTCTTCCTCGACTACCAGGGCAGCTTCCATGGTCAAATTGGGATGCAGGAGCAGGTGGGGAATGCTCACCAGCTCCGCGAACAAGTCGTAGATGCTCCCCCTCTTGGGGGACTTCCTCCTGCTCAAGACTTCCCCCGTTTCAGGAGCCACCCTCAGGATGTGGCGCCTTACGGTGATGGGGTGCACCAGCTGAACCTTGTGGTTCTGGAGCAAGTTCGCCAGTTTGCCCTTGATGGCAGAGAAGTTCCTGGTCTGAATCTCCACCAACCTTCCCGGCTGGATCACATCGATGAGATATCCATCCACGTGTCCCTCACAGATGTCACCCGGCTGGCGGTAGTACTCTTTCAAACTGGCGTGTAGGGAACCTTCGTTTTGGGTGCCGATCACAGAACTCAACTCCAGAGGAGCCAAACCAGAATGTACCCGGTGGTTACAGCTGCTAAGGTAAAGGGGATGCCCAGGCGCATGAACTGGCCAGCGCTCACTTCGTACCCCTCCTTACGTAAAAGCCCGATCCCGGTGATGTTGGCTGAAGCTCCGATGGGCGTGAGGTTGCCGCCCAAGGTAGCACCGCACAAGAGGCCAAAGTAGAGCAGGTTAGGCTCCACGGACATGATGGATGCAACGCCCCCAACCACGGGCAGCATGGTGGCCACGTAGGGGATATTGTCCACGAAGGCTGAAATCAACACGGACATCCACACGATCATGGTGTAGACAACAAACACATTGCCCTGCCCGGTCCGGGCGATAAAGGCCGCGAACCTCTCAATCACGCCAGCTTGGGTGAGGCCCCCCACCACAACGAACAGGCCCATGAGCAGAAAGAGGGTAAAGAAGTCGATGTCCAGGACGGTTTTCCAGGTTCTCTTCAACCCTCCGCCGCGAGCCAAGTCCCTGAGCAGACCCACAGCGAACAGGACAACGCAGATCAGGCCATTGGTAATGGCAGGCTTTTCGGGGATAAAGGAAGCCAGGATCAAAAGCACGATCATAAGGATGAGCAGCAATCCCGGGAAACGATCTTCCACTGTGGTGCGGGCCTGGGGCTGAATCTCGCCCTTGGTGGAGCGCAGGGTCCAATACAGAATGGCGGTGGCGGCTACGGCGCCGGCCTGCACCACCCAGAACATGCCCGGCCTGCCCTCCAGCCAGAAAAAGTCCAGGAAATCCAGGTTGGCATGGCCGCCCAGGAGGATGGAGGTGGCATCGCCCACCAGGGTCGCCGCTCCCTGTAAGTTGGAGGCTATGGCCACGGCGATGACGCTGGTCACAGGCGAAATACCCTGTTTTTTGGCAATACTCATGGCCACCGGCGCCACAATAAGTACCGTAGCCACGTTATCTACGAAGGCAGAAATGATGCCGGAGAACAGGGATAAAGCAACGATGGCCCAGCGAACTGTCGGGGTTTTCTCTAGGATCATGTCCGCCAGCAAGGCCGGCATGCGTGACTCGATGAACAAGGAAACAATACCCATGGTTCCAGCGATCATCAAGATCACATTCCAGTCTATAAAACCAAACACCATCTGCAGGGGGACGATGCCCACCACGATGAATATTCCTGCAGAAACCAGTGCTATATGCGGCCTGAAACGAGGCAGCAGCAGAAGCAGCAGGTAAGTAAGGGCAAATAGTACGATGGCTAATGTTTGCAATGCAGAAACTCCCTTTCCAACGTGTATCTGTTCATAGTTCACTTCTCGTTTGAGCCGAGTTATTCCTCTCAAAAAAGGATGCCTTCTCCGGCAGATTTTACCCGACGTACTCAGCCATACCCAGACTTTCGTTTTCTTGCCCGGTAGACATTTGCAGGGATTTTACCCCAGCGCGACTAATACGACAGGAACGGCACTGACCGGTATGATGGAAGTAAAGGAGGCGAAACCATGAGTAAGATTCTCCGTTATGGTATGGTTGGCGGGGGCATCGGTTCCCTAATCGGCCATGTACATCGCAAGGGAGCGGAATTTGACGGCCGCGCCAAGCTGGTGGCTGGATGTTTTTCCACAAGCTTTGAGCGGACTCTGCTCACCGGTGAAGAGCTCGGACTGGACCGGGAGCGCTTGTATCGCGACCACAATGAAATGGCGCAAAAGGAAGCGGCGAGAGAAGACGGTATTGACTATGTGATCATCTGTACTCCCAATTACGCCCACTATGCGGCGGCCAAAGCCTTTTTGCTGCAGGGAATCCACGTGGTCTGTGACAAACCCCTCACCTTCACTGTGGAGGAGGCAGAAGAGCTGGCACAGCTGGCTGAAGAAAAGGGCCTGCTGTTCTGCACCACCTACGCTTACGCCCAATGCCCCACGGCGAAGCAAGCGCAGATGATGGTGAAAAACGGAGACATTGGCGAGATCCAGGTGGTGGTGGCGGAATACCCCATGGGCTGGCTGGCCACGGCCGCGGAACAGACAGGGAACAAACAAGCAGCCTGGCGCACCGATCCCAAGTTCACCGGCATTTCCAACTGCGTGGGGGACATTGGCACGCACATTGAAAACACCGTATCCTATATCACCGGGCTGGAAATCGACGAGCTCTGTGCCCGCCTGGACAACTTCGGCGGAGAGAACCGTGCTTTGGATACCAACGCCCACATTTTGGTCAAGTACAAAAATGGAGCAGTGGGCAACTACTGGTGCTCCCAGGTTGCCATTGGCTACGACAATCCCCTCACGGTCCGCGTCTTCGGCACTAAAGGCTCCATCGAATGGCGCCAAGAGGAGTCCAATTACCTCAAGGTGATGAAGATCGGCGAGCCTACGCAAATCCTCGCCAGAGGAAATCCTTACTTCTACCCCGAAGCTGCCGGGATGAGCCGCTTGGCCGCGGGCCACCCGGAAGGTTACTTTGAGATGTTTGCCAACATCTACAGCAAGTTCAACGTAGCCTTGCTCAAGCTCCAGCAGGGGCAAGAACTTACGGCCGAAGATTTAGACTTCGCCGATGCCAGGGCCGGTGCCCGGGGCGTGAAATTCGTCCACCGCTGCGTGGAAAGCTCCAAGCGGGGTTCGGTCTGGGTTAAGTTTGACTGAGGTTATCTGAGCCACTAGGAATGGGTTACGTGCGCAGCGTGCGCCGTAACCCTTTTTTGGTTCATATTTCTTTGGAGCAACCTCTGTCACGATGGGGAAAGGAGACAGAGGTTTCAGGTAGAATATAATGTTAATTCTGACTTTTTTTCCCAGGGAAAGTTCAAAAAGGGCAGGTGTCTGGATGATTGACAAGGAAATATGGGTTGGAACTTTTGCTGAGTTCGCCGAAGTTATGGAAAGATACAGTACCCGAGAGTACTTGTTCAGGGGTGTCAGTAGAGTCGAATATGCTTTGGTCCCGCGGATCGGCAGGGTGGATAACCATCGTTACCCCGATTTCATGACCTACGAAACCGAGCTTATGACCCTTTTCAAGCGCAGTGCCGTCCCTTACATAGGTAAGCTGCCCAGCAACGAATGGGAAATAGCGGCCATCGCGCAACATCATGGTCTCCCCACCCGCCTACTTGACTGGACGAGAAACCCCATTGTGGCAGCCTTTTTTGCCATAAGGACTCCTCACGATACTGACGCAGCGATCTACGCCTTGCACACTGGCCAAGAGGGCTTGGACAGGGTTCAAGACCATGAGTTGGAACCCTACATTTACGAACCAGACTTGGACCATATTGTACTCATCTTCGAGCCCAATCACATCATACCCCGCATAGTCGTACAAAATGGCTGCTTCACCGTCCACGGCAATCCACGTCTGGCACTGAATGAACATCCAAACATCCTGATAGACCGGATCATTGTTGAGTCTCATTTCCGGGAAGAGCTAAAGAGGATTCTGGACATGTATGGAGTCAACAATGCAACTCTATTCCCGGGACTGGACGGGCTGTGTGATTATCTGGACTGGTACACACGGGAACCAGTCTATTGAGGAGGAGAACCAATTGTACGTTCCGATCCTAAAGAACCGCAGTGTAGAAGTGTCCGTTCTCGAGGATCTGCTGAAGATACCTCTCTCTGAACACACCACGCCGTTGGTGGAAATCATCCAAGAACGGGTCAGGAGCAACTCGCCTTCACCGTTCGTCGAGCAACTAGCCAAGCTCCTATCCCAAAACCCCGACCGCTCCCAATTGTTTGTTGACGTGCCTCGGCTTTCTGCGCCGAGCGGCATACCCTCACCCGTGCGAGAGTTCCTGATTCGGGCTAATCGCGATCACAGTTTCTGGTTGAGCATGCTGCTGAGCCTGGCGGGCCTGCCGGGAGTAGTACCCGTAGTATCCTATAACCCGCTTTTGGTGCCAGGGACAGAGCTGCTTGATCACATCAGTCTCTTGAGAAGACAGTTTGAAACTTTGGCTTTCCGATTGACCGCGGGGACTTTTCCGGATGTGTTTCCCCTCATCGCGCGGGACTGCATTAAGGAACAGGATTTCGTGATGTTGGACATCGGTTCAGCCGGTCACACCAATCCAGTGCTGAAATCTATGTACGAAGCAGTCAGACAGCAGAAGGGGCATATCGGCTATACGTCGGTGATAGTTCACTCCCCTAGGCGGAGGGAGCTCACAAACAAAAGCCTGGAGGATGGCAAGCCTATCGTGGAAATCGATAACAGCCTAAGGGACTTCTTTCGGGTGCATCACTTCGATGGCTTTGGTGACTACGCAGGGATAACGTCTGATCTACCTACTACGGGCGGCAGCATTAGCCCGGCGGGTGTCTACTACTCTTTCGCGGACAATGTTTTTGTGGGGTTTCGGCGGCATTTGAGACTCTCGGAGTTCGAAGAATACATTGCACCGGCTATTGTAGCCTCACCCTATTGGCAGCAGTACAGTCCTGAGCACCACGAACGTTGTCCAGGTTGTCGGGAGATCCTAAAGATCAGTGCGGGCAAACAAAAGGGCTCTAGCCAGGCCAAATGGAAGGGAATCACCATGGCCCATTACATCTACGCCATTGACGAAAGCATGGCGTCAGGACGGGTATAGACGATTTCGGGGTCAATGGGCTGAGTAAAGAAGGTCTGGATATCTATGGGGTAGATCTTTGAAAAGTTGGCTTTCAAGAAGTTCCACTTCCAGCCATACTTCTCTCGAAGCACCTGCTTGAAGAGGTCATTGATTTCGCCCTGTGACAGTGTGGCAACTACTCGGGCGGCTCTGTCAGACTTGTACCTGGGCGCTTTCTGCCCAACCATGCGGAGCATACGTGCCAGATCGGAAGCCGATAGGGACGCGACCTGAGCCCTTGGATCAAGGTGGGGGCTGCGGAGAGCCAAGCGCCTGGCAGCAAAAGCACACTTGAGATCCTGGAAGTCGTACGAAATGATGCCGCAATGCCCAGGAATTAGTTTCTCAACTGCACTACGGTGTTTCTCATGAGTGATCACGTACACGTAATCAAACACTTTGGAGTAGGCACTAACTTGGTCAGCCAACCTGTCCAGGTTATCCAGTTCGCTCTTGATCTCATAGCCTATGGAAGACCCATTGATGCGGCATAGATCAACTCTTTTGTTGTGGACAACCAGTTCAAAGACATTTACTTCATCTGCATTGTCCAGAAGGGCTTGGACGAAGCTGTACTTCACAACGCGCTCACCTGGGTAATAGCGGAATATCAACTCGTTGATGAAAGCATTGGCCAAATACCGCTCTTGAAGCTCGGCAAAGAACCCAGGCTTCACATGGCCCGAAAACACCCGTTGGATCATGGACCAGAGCTGACGATCGCTTTGCGACACATCGTATTCACCCTGAATTAGGCGCGCTAGCTCTGCAAGGGTGTCTCCGCCAAGCTGATCACTGAGTTGAGTAACCGTCCTGATCATGGCCAACTCGCCCTCCCCTCACCATTCCAATCGCCAACTGTTCGACGATCAAGCACCATCAGTTACTTTGTTTCGTCAGATGCCAGGCAAATCCTGCGCAAGAAAGGGCCGCCTAACACCGGAGAACTAAGGTCCAGTTGTGCTCCGGGTGCAGGTTATGTAAGAGCAGATTCGGAAAGTCTTCACAAAAACATCCGTAAAGCAAAGCAGTGAATTCTTCCAAGGCGTAGAAATAGACTGACGAGTTGAGAAACGGGAGTTGAAGCCAGTGAAAAGAATAAAGAGGCCTTCAAGAAAGAGGAAGGCTGGCAGAATCGCACTCTGCACGGTGTTAACACTAGTTGTCCTGTTTGCAGTCGTCTCCATGGTGGCCATTTGGCAGATCTTCCAAGCTCAGTTCGGGCGTTTTGAGCGGCCCGATCCCGCCACCACCACGCAGATGCACTACAGCGACCTGGGGGATGACTACCCCCGTGAGCTGGTCAGCTTTTACTCCGGACAGAACCGCCTGCAGGGCTACTTGTACTCTGGGCAGGGAAGCCCTGGACTCATCGTGGTGGTACACGGCTTAGGCGGCGGAGCCGACAGCTACCTGCCGGAAATCCAATACTTCCTCGATCAGGGCTGGAGCGTGTTTGCCTATGATGCCACCGCCTCCTACAGCAGCGAAGGCGAAGCAGCCCGGGGCTTTCCCCAGGCTCTACTGGATCTAGATGCCGCCCTGCGGTTCGTGGCCAGCAGGCCTGACCTGGCCCAGCTCCCCGTACTGCTCTTCGGCCACAGCTGGGGAGGCTATGCAGTGGCCAACATCCTCCATTTTGATCACAAAGTGGCTGGCGTAGTATCGGTGGCTGCCCCCAACTCGGCCATGGAAATCGTCATGGAACAAGGCCGTGAGATGCTGGGGGGCCTCATTGCCACCCAGCGCCCCTTCATCTGGATGTACCATTGGCTGCTTTACGGCAAAACCGCTTCCCTTAGCGCGGTGGACGCTCTGAACAAGACGCAGATTCCGACCCTGATCATCCACGGCACGGAGGACAGCTTGGTGAAGTTCCACGGCAGCGCGATCATTGGTAAACAAGACCGGATCACCAATCCCAAGGTACGTTTCCTGGCGCTGGATGAAGAAGGCCGCGCCGGCCATAACAACATCCTCCGCTCCCTGGAAGCCATGGCCTACCTGGAAGAACTCCGCGCCGAGCAGCGGACCCTCTCCGAGCGGTATGGCGGCGACATCCCCCCTGAAGTGCAGCGAGAATTCTTTGCCCAAGTTGACAGGGCCAGGGTGAACGAGGTGAACGGGGAGCTCATGGCTGAGATCCACAACTTCTTCCTCAGCTGCCTGTAGGCGCTAAGAAACTGCCGTGGCTGTAGGGAACAACGTGAAGATAAGCCAAAGACCGCCCATTTTGAGGCGGTCTTTGACTTTGAGGCGCTTTCACCACAAGGTTCTGGCGCGGAAAACCTTTAGTTGTTGATCATGTCGAGCATGCGCTGCGTGAGGGCCTCAACGGTAAAGCCCAGATGCTTAGCAACATCGGAACCGGAGCCGCTGACCCCAAACCGCTTAATGCCAAAGACTTCAATGTGGCCCTTAGGCTTCAGGCTGTACCAGCCGGAGCCAACCCCGAACTCGACTGCCAGAGTAGGCACCTCTTCGGGAACCACTTCATTTTTGTACGCAGCGTCTTGATCAAGAAACGCATCCCGGTTAGGCATGGAAACCACCCGCACACCATAGCCGGCTTTCTCCACTTGTTGAGCGGCTTCCAAGGCCATGCTGACCTCGCTCCCCGCCGCCACCAAGACGATGGACAATTCGTTCTGTTCTTCTTTGACGATGTAACCGCCGCGTGTGAAGTCCCAGCCCGGCTTTTTGGACAGCGCGGGAAGAGTCTGCCTGCTCAGGATCAGAGCGGTTGGCCCCTGGGTGTTGCGCATGGCTTCTACCCAGCTCCATGCAGTCTCCTCGGCATCCGCCGGCCGGAACACTGTCAGGTTGGGAATCAACCGCAGCGATTCCGTGGTTTCCACCGGTTGATGGGTTGGACCGTCCTCACCCACGTATGGAGAGTCATGGGTGAAGATATAGGTAACGGGCAGGTTCATCAAGGCGGACAGGCGAATGGTGTGCCGCAGATAGTCTGAGAAAACCAGGAACGTGGCGCCGTAAACGCGGAAATGGCCGTAGAGGGCTAAGCCGTTTAAAATGGCTCCCATGGCATGTTCGCGCACACCGAAGTTGAAGTTCCTGCCGCTGAAATCACCGCGGGTGATGGTCTTTTCACCGTGGAGGAAACTCTGGTTGGAGGGGGACAGATCCGCGGACCCGCCAACGAGATTGGGGACCTTCTTGGCAATGGCGTTGAGGACCTTGCCGCTGGCCGCCCTGGTGGCCAGGTTTGTACCCTCGGGGAACATCTCCAGAATTTCTCCCAGATCGGGGAGCTCTTTGCTCAGCCAAGCATCCCATTGGCTCCGGAGCTCTGGAAATTCCTTCGACCAGGCCTCAAAGAGAGCTTGCCACTGGTTTTCCTGTTCCTGCCCCCTCTGCTTCACCTGCTCCGCTACACCATTGATGCCTTCCGGTGTGTACAGCACTTCGTCTTCAGGGAAGCCCAAGGCCTGCTTCAGCTTGCGCACTTCTTCCTCACCCAAGGGTGAGCCGTGGGTTTCGGGCAGTCCCGCTTTGGTGGGTGCCCCCTTGGCGATCTGCGTGTGGGCAATGATCAGCGTGGGCTGGTTCTCGTTCGCCTTGGCTGCTTCCAGTGCCTGCCGCAGGTCTTCAAGATCGTGGCCGTCTGCTTCCAGAACCTGCCATCCGTAAGCCAAGTAGCGGTCCTTGACGGACTCGGTGAAGGTAATATCTGTTGACCCTTCAATGGTGATCTGGTTAGAATCGTAAATGGCGATGAGCTTGCCCAGGCCCAGATGGCCTGCGAAAGAGGAAGCCTCTGCGCTGATCCCTTCCATGAGATCACCATCGCCCACTAAGACATAGGTGTAGTGGTCCACCACATCATATCCCGGCCTGTTGAAACGGGCGGCGGCCATCCTTTCGCCTATGGCCATCCCCACTGCATTGGCAATTCCCTGTCCCAGGGGCCCGGTTGTGGTTTCCACACCAGCAGTATGGCCGTACTCCGGATGGGCGGTCGCTTTGGAGCCCAGCTGTCTAAACGTCCGCAGGTCCTCCATGGTCACATCATAGCCTGCCAAGTGCAGGGCGGCGTAGAGAAGCACGGAAGCGTGGCCGTTGGACATGATAAACCGATCTCGATTCGCCCAGGACGGGTTCTCTGGGTTGTGCCTCATGGCATCAAAATACAGGGCGGAAGCAATCTCGGCGCAGCCCATGGCTGCTCCGGGATGCCCATTCTTGACTAGCTCCACCGCATCAGCGGACCACACTCTGAGCACTTTGGCGATTTCGTTTAGATTCATCACACATCCCCCTCGCATGTTACGATTAGCTTGCATTGATTGAAAAGAGCGACGCTGCAACTGGCCCGGGCTAGGCAGCCCGCTTTTTGATCAGCCCAAATCTGGCAAAGAGGGAACCGATGGATTCTTCGTTTCCAGCGATGAAGGCCAGCAAGATGATGATTCCCTTGATGATCTGCTGAGGATAGGATGGGACACCAAGGATGTTCATAATGTTCCCGATCAAGCCCAGAGTGAGTACCCCGAACATGGTGTTAAGCACGCTGCCCTTTCCTCCAGACAAGCTTGCACCGCCGATGACCACTGCAGCAATGGCGTCCAGCTCTAAGCCTACCCCGCTCATGGGCGAACCCACGTTGAGCCTGGACGTCAGGATAATGCCGCTGATAAAGCAGAGGATGGCGCTGAGGGCGTAGGCCATGGCTGTGTACAGCCCGCCCGGCAGACCTGCTAACCTCACCACTTCAGGGTTGCCGCCAATGGCCTTGAGGGTCCGGC
>ERZ773359.4450-NODE-4450-length-14591-cov-5.001101_pt1 | contig 14591 bp, 10 predicted proteins | sample MGYA00374955_ERZ773359 | MGnify/ENA primary metagenome ERZ773359 (study PRJEB29098, sample SAMN04486028) | biogas fermenter metagenome | study: EMG produced TPA metagenomics assembly of the Biogas fermentation microbial communities from Germany - Plant 4 DNA1... | reverse complement strand
AATGATGTAACAGTATATTCGGATAATCCGATTGATGTGGCATTGAAATTTCAGGAATATGGCGCAGATTACATCCATATTGTTGATTTGGATGCTGCAAGGGGCGGCTCGGACAACAGAAAGCTCATTATAAATATAGCAAACCAATTGGATATCCCTGTCCAGACAGGCGGGGGAATCCGGACCCTGGACGATATAAAGTGTATTTTGCAGTCCAGGGTGGAAAGAGTTATTATTGGAACTGCTGCAGTCAAAAATCCTGATGTTGTAAAAGAAGCTGTAAGTATTTATGGCCCGCGCATAGCCGTGGGAATAGACGCAAAGGATGGCATGGTTGCCGTGGAAGGCTGGGAGGAGATAAGCAGTATCAGCGCTTTGGAATTGGCAGCCAGAATGGAATCTTTCGGCGTCAGGACCATAATATATACAGATATAGCTACTGACGGAATGCTGTCAGGACCAAATACTGAAGCAATAAGGCAGATGGTTGCCAAAACCAATATGGAAGTGATTGCTTCGGGAGGGGTTTCAAGTATAAATGATTTACTTGAGCTTAAGAAGGCGGGTGCTGCCGGAACCATTATCGGAAAGGCTATTTATACCGGAGCCATTGATCTTAAGGAAGCTCTTGAGAGGATCAATAAGTGAATACGTTGACCCTGAATAGCTGTTTGCGTGAATAACCCATGTGGTAAAAATATCTATACCGTTTGACAGAAAAATAACGAAATGTTAATATTTTATTAGGCTTTGCTACTTGGAAATTAGGATAAGGGGCAGTTAAACAGATGAGTGGAGAAAAGAAAATATCAATAGCAGTTATCAGGAGACTACCCAGGTATTTCCGCTATCTTTCGGATCTCATCAAGTTGGACATTAAGCGGATTTCTTCAAAAGAACTGAGCCAACGCATGGATATCACTGCATCCCAAATCAGGCAGGATCTCAATTGCTTTGGCGGCTTCGGACAGCAAGGCTACGGCTATAATGTGGAATTGCTTTATGAGGAAGTAGGCAAAATACTTGGTACCGACAAGGGATTTAAATGTATCATAGTCGGTGCCGGTAATATGGGAAACGCCATTGCAAACTATGAGAATTTCAAAAACCGCGGTTTTGAAATGATAGGGATATTCGATGTAGATCCAAAGAAAATCGGGACTGTAATCAACAATATTAAAGTCCTCCATCTGGATGATCTTGATGATTTTGTGAAGAATCATCACGTGGATATTGCCATTCTGACCGTCCCCAACAAACATGTAGTTGGCGTTGCCAATAAAATTAAAGAACTTGGAATAAAAGGTATATGGAATTTTACGCCTACCGACTTAAAACTGGGCGATGAAGTAGTTGTAGAAAATGTACATTTGTCCGACAGTTTAATGGTATTGGGCTATAAACTTAAAGAAAAGGAATCCGAGTAATCGGAATATCAACATTAAATTAATAATCAAACCCGTGTGAAATTTTGGCCGGGAAGACCTTTTGCAGGTTGACCAGGCCATTATTTATTTTACTACTCTACCTTTTTGGGAACAATTTACTTATACTATTAAATATCAATATCTGAAGTCAGGAGTTGATTGTTTGTACAGAGTAGCAATAGGCCAGGACAGCCATAGATTTGCGGAAAAAGAAAGCAACAAGAAACTTGTACTTGGAGGGGTGGTTATAGAAGGATATCCTCCCCTTGAAGGAAACAGTGATGCGGATGTGGTGCTCCATGCCCTGACTAACGCGATTTCAGGCATAAGCTGTGTTAATATATTGGGTAAAGTTGCTGACCGGCTTTGCCTTGAAGAGGGGATTACCGACAGCAGAGTTTATGTGAAAAAAGCTTTGGAAACCCTTGGAGAGAAAAAAATAATCCATGTCTCAGTATCCATAGAGGCATTAAGACCAAAGCTTGCCACACACATCGAAAAAATGAGGGATAGTATTGCCGGGCTTCTTGGCATAGACGGGAATTGTGTCGGTATTACTGCAACTTCCGGGGAAGGATTAACCGAGTTCGGCAGGGGAAACGGTATTTACTGTACTGTTATTGTCACTGCTGAGGATATTTAACGCAGAAAAGTGACTATTAAGGAAAAATCATGATATAATTCTGTTATGCAAAATTTGCAAAAGTATAATATATGTGTCTGATTTTGTTAAGTTACAGGCGCTTGGGAGTTTACTCAAAGATTATACTTAATAGATCAGCCTGAGTTATCATATATCGAAAACATGGTATGTGGAGGGACTATAAGTGAGCAAGAAAACATTTTATATTACAACCCCAATTTATTATCCAAGCGGAAAACTTCATATAGGTCATTCCTATACAACTGTTGCTGCCGACGCTATGGCAAGGTATAAAAGGCTTCAGGGTTATGACGTCATGTTTCTTACCGGAACTGATGAGCATGGGCAGAAGATCCAGAGAGTTGCGGCAGAGAATAATATAACTCCCAAACAATATGTTGACAATATTGTTGAAGGCATCAAAAAGCTTTGGGATCTTATGAAAATAACCAATGACAAGTTTATCCGTACCACTGATGACTACCATGTGGCAGCGGTTCAAAAGATATTCAAAGCCCTTTATGACAAGGGTGATATTTATAAGAGCGAATATGAAGGATGGTATTGTACACCATGTGAATCCTTCTGGACCGAAACCCAGCTTGTTGACGGAAATTGTCCCGACTGCGGCAGAAAGGTTGAAAAGACAAGGGAAGAAAGCTACTTCTTCAGACTTTCCAAATACCAGGACAGGCTTATCAGGCACCTTGAAGAAAATCCTGATTTCATCCAGCCTGCATCCCGCCGCAACGAGATGATCAACAACTTCTTAAAACCGGGTCTTGAAGATTTGTGCGTGTCCCGTACATCTTTCAACTGGGGAGTTCCGGTTTCATTTGACGAGAAGCATGTAGTCTATGTATGGATTGATGCTCTTTCCAATTATATTACCGCCCTGGGTTACGGCTCTGACAATGATGAGAACTTCAATAAATTCTGGCCCGCAGATGTTCATCTGGTGGGCAAGGAAATAGTAAGATTCCATACAATTATCTGGCCGGCAATGCTCATGGCTTTGGAACTTCCTCTTCCAAAACAGGTCTTCGGACACGGATGGCTTGTCCTTGAGGGCGGCAAAATGTCCAAATCCAAAGGAAACGTTGTGGATCCTGTTATTCTGGTGGATAAATACGGCGTAGACGCCATTCGTTATTTCCTTTTGAGGGAAGTACCTTTTGGAGCTGACGGTGTATTCTCCAACGAAGCATTGATTTCAAGAATAAATTCCGATCTTGCCAATGACCTCGGCAATCTGGTAAGCCGTACTGTGGCAATGATAAATAAATATTTCAATGGCTCGCTGCCAAAAGAAAGACAGTCAGGAGATTTTGACGAAGATCTGAAATCTGTGCTTGGCAATTTAAAGTCCAGGACAGAAGAACTCATGGACAAACTCCAGTTCAGTACTGCCCTTGCAGAGATCTGGAAGGCAGTATCCAGAACCAATAAGTATATAGATGAAACCATGCCCTGGGCATTGGCCAAGGACGAGAGCAACAGGGCAAGACTTGCGGAAGTTCTGTACAACCTGGCTGAGAGCATCCGTATTGTATCCGTGCTTATTCAGCCTTTTATGCCCGAGACTCCGTTAAAAATCTGGGAACAGCTTGCTATTTCTGAAGAAGAGAGGACATGGGAAAGTGCGGGAACCTGGGGTGTATATTCCAATAAATCCCCTGTTAAAGCCGGTGAAGTTCTCTTCCCGCGTATTGATATAGCCAAGGAACTTGAAAGCCTGGCAAACATGATTCCGTCCGGTGACTCAAAACAGCAGGAAAAAGCAAAGGAAAGCAAAGCTGAGGAAAAAGTTGAGGGAGTACAACTCATTGGCATTGAAGACTTTGGCAAAGTTGAACTAAGGGTTGTGAAAGTTCTTTCCTGTGAAAAGGTAGAAAAAAGTGACAAATTACTGAAGCTCATTGTCAAGTGCGGTGAGGAACAAAGACAGGTTGTGTCGGGTATTGCCCAGTATTATAAACCCGAAGAACTTGTGGGCAAGAAACTTATTCTTGTCGCAAACTTGAAACCTGCCAAATTGCGCGGAATTGAAAGCCAGGGCATGATTCTTGCCGCAGAGGAATCAGAAAGGCTTGTGCTTGTAACTGTGGACGGCGACATTGCCGATGGCGCAAAAGTCAGGTAAGAAAGGACAAGGTTATCTTGATAGACTCACATGCCCATTATGACGACGAACAATTTGATACAGACAGGGATGAAATCCTCAACAAATGCGTTGAAGCAGGCGTAACACACATAGTAAACGCCGCATCGGATTTGGAAAGCGCAAGAAAATCAATTGAGCTTTCAAAAAATTATGCTTTTATATATGCAGCTGTGGGAGTTCACCCTCATGAGGCATCAGGCTGGAAGGACGACACTTATGATACCCTGAGAACTCTTGCCGGGGAGAAAAAGGTTGTGGCAATCGGCGAAATAGGCCTCGACTACCACTATGATTTTTCGCCAAGAGATGTACAAAAAAATGTATTTGCCCGGCAGATCGACCTTGCCCGCAGCCTGAAGATGCCTATTATAGTTCATGACCGGGAATCCCACAAGGATATACTTGATATAATCAAAAGTGAAAAAGCTTATGAAACAGGTGGAGTACTTCACTGCTTTTCCGGTTCTGTGGAAATGGCCAGGGAGGTACTCAACCTTGGATTCAAGATAGGAATTGGCGGATCTCTCACTTTCAAAAATGCGGCAAGGCCTGTTGAGGTCGTACGATTTGCGCCTCTGGACATGATTTTGGTTGAGACCGACTGTCCCTATCTTTCGCCTGAGCCTTTAAGAGGCAGAAGGAATTGGTCAGGAAACATAAAATATGTAATTGAAAAAATAGCTCAAATAAAAGAAATAGATTATAAAGAGGTCGAAAGGGCCACCACAGAAAATGCTGTTAACCTGTTCGGACTTAATATGTAGTCGGCCGGGATAAAGATTGGCTGTTCTTGAGTGGGGAGAGCAATGATGAAGAAAATTGTTATAATCTTGGTTTCATTTTTAGTTCTGTTTACCTTTATAATGTTGAATTATCTCTTATGGGATAAAGAAAACCTAATGGAACAAAGGGATATGAATAAAATTGAACAGGATTGGCTCAGGGGTCAGAATCGTACCCTTCAAACCACTGTGGAAGAGTTGGAAGATGCCGTAAGAGACCTTCAAAGCCAGAAGGAAACCCAGCAGAATAAAATCATTGAGCTGGAAAACCAATTAAGAGAGGCTTTGGAAAAAGAAAATGAAAACATGCAGAAAATACGGGAGCAGAACCAGGCTCTTAATACTTTCAAGGTTTTCATGGAGGACCAGGTAAGGGAAATAGCGGCAAAATGGTTCAGCGACATTACAAATAACAGATATGAAGCTTCTTACCTGTATTTGGACAAAGAGTTCACTTTCTTTGACACACCCTTAAATAAGGAAGAATATCTAAAAACCATCTCTGAAATCGAGTCAATTTATATTCAGAAATCCAAAAATGACATGACCAAATCTTTTGTTGTACTTCAGGATGATGCAGGAGCATACGATATTAAAGCCAGAGTTCAGACAACCTTATCTTTAAGGCAGCCTAATGCTGAAAGAATCAAGAACAACCTTCGCAATGGAGCCAACACTCTGGAAATAACTTTCAGGTACAACCCCGATCTTGAAAATTGGGTAATAATAATGGTTACAGCGGCTTAAATTTGGGAAGACTTGACAATAAAAATAAAGTTATATAGAATTAAGGGGCTTTGCAGATTGCTTAAGAATAGAATAATTTAGGAGGAAGTTTGAATGGATGGTTCTTATATCAGATACATCAAACGAACCCTTCCCCTTAAACGGTTGGCTTTGCTGTTTTCTTTATCAGCATTAGCAATCAGTGCAGGCTTAATGTTATTTTCATTATTAAGTAAGGACATTCAGATTTATGACAATGGCAAGCCACTGTTAATAAAAACTATGGGAAAAAATGTCCGGCAGGCTTTAGAGCTGGCTGACATTAATCTGACTTCGGATGACTATGTAAGTGTGCCATTGGATTCAGCACTGGATCCGGATGGATTGAATGTCATCACCATTAAAAGAGCTGTACCTGTTAATTTATACGTGGATGGAGAGATAAAAAAGGTTAGAACCTTTAGAGATACTGTTAAAGAAGTTTTTGCAGACTTTGGTATTTCGGTCGGACCCATGGACCGGTTTGTGGGGGTAAATCCCGATGATCCCGTAGTTGAGGGGATGGATATTAAATTAGTAAGGGTTACTGAGGAGATTGTGGCAGAAAAGTCGGACATACCGTTTGAAGTTGTTCAAAAGCCCAATAATACTATGAACGAGGGCGAAACCAAGATTGTTCAAGCGGGTGAAAACGGCGTAAAAGAAGAATACTACAAAATTGTTTATGAGGATGGCAAACCTGTTGACAGGAAATTTGTAAATGACGCCATAGTAAAGCAGGCTGTCAACCAGATTGTAGAATTCGGTACTGTCCCTAACTTCAGGAACTCAAGAGGTGAATTGATCAGATACTCCAAAAAACTTAAGATGCAGGCAACTGCATACACAGCTTCATTTGAGGATACGGGAAAAACTCCTGACCACCCTGCCTTTGGTGTAACATACACAGGCATTAGGGTGAGGGAAGGCGTTATAGCCGTTGATCCAAAAGTGATTCCTCTGGGCACAAAAGTGTATGTGGAAGTGCCTGGGCCGGCGCCTGACTATGGTTTTGCCATAGCTGCCGATATTGGAAGCGCGATCAAGGGTAACCTTATAGACTTGTATTTTGATTCAGCCAGCCGTGTTAAGAGTTGGGGAAGAAGATCTGTTGTAGTTTATATTCTGACCGAGCAAAACGATACCCGCTGGAAACAAAACGACAATCCGTGTGAATAATTTTACTGCAGGTGACAAGATAAGTTAATGATTAATACAAACGAGATACTCAAGAAATATAACTTGAAACTTACCAAAACATTAGGCCAAAACTTTCTTACTGACATTAACATAATCAGGAAGATTGTGGAGGCGGGAGAAGTTGATTCTTCCGATCTTGTCATCGAAATCGGGCCCGGAATCGGGTCCATGACTTGTGAGCTTGCAAAGCGTGCCGGAAAGGTGATAGCTGTTGAAATTGACAGACACCTTATTCCGGCACTACAAGAAAATCTAAGTGATTTTTCAAACATTGAATTATTGAATAAAGACATCATGGAAGTTGACTTAAAATCTTTGGTGGATGGATGGGAAGGTCCTTTGAAAGTAATCTCAAACCTTCCCTATTATATAACCACGCCCATTGTCATGAAACTTCTTGAAAATGACCCCAAATGGGATGCCATGGTTTTCATGGTTCAGAAGGAAGTTGCCCAGAGAATGGCGGCAACTCCCGGGACCAAGGATTACAGTTCGCTTTCTGTTGCTGTTAAGTACTATTCAGACCCCAAAATTGCATTTACAGTTTCAAGAAATTGTTTTATCCCGAAACCCGATGTGGATTCGGCAGTCGTAAAGCTTGTAAAAAGAGAACTCCCCTGGGCGGGAGAAATCGACAAGTCCTTCTTTTTCAAAGTTGTGAGGGCGTCCTTCGGCCAGAGAAGAAAAACCTTGTTAAACTCTCTGGGTGGCCAGCCCTGGCTTACAGGCGGGAAAGATACTGTGAGGACGGCACTTCTGAAACTTAATATCAAAGAAAGTGTCAGGGCTGAAGAGCTTTCAGTTGAAGATTTTGCAAGATTATGCAAGGCTCTTGAGAATATTTCCCCTGAAAACTGACGCTTGAAATCCTTTCTGATACTTTGTTCCGATTAGTAAACAAAATTAAATCCAAGGCAAAGTTATACCACCCGTACCATCAGCGTATAATTTTATGAGAATTTGCTGAGAGGGTGGTATTATGCAGTCGCTTACGGGTTTCACAAGGAAATACGCAATAATGGAAGAACTTGATAGTGGCTTCAGTTCAGGCAGCACCCCGGAGGCTTTTGTCCGCCTTGATTCCTGGGAAGGCAGGATTCAGGCGTCAGTGCACGTCAAGGGGTTGAAGCAGGGGCCATTTGTATACAGGCTGTATTTGATTTTCGCCCGGGGTGAAAACTTGATACCCTTGCTGGCAGGAGATATGAATGTCACTTACAACGGTATGCAGAGTGGTCTGGAAATAGATGCCGACACTTTGAAAGAGAATGGCGTAAAGCCTGAATCCGTACGTTACGCTGCCATTACTGCCGAAAATAACAACAGAAAGTGGATACCGTTATTCTCAAGCTTTGAGAAAAGTTATAAATGGGATGAAAGTATACGTCAGCTGTTACTGAAAAAAGAGCCTGAGACAAGTACCGTGGCTGATAATACCGTAACCGAAGAAAACGTGGAGGTAGCTCCTGAAACAGAAAGATATCCCACTCCTTCCCTGGGGGAAAATGCGATCCAGGTGAACCAGGAGCCGGCCCGAGAGCCTGAGAATGAAGATACCCTCAAGGTTTCTGCAGAAACAACCGAAAATGTACAACCCCCTGTCAAACAGGCTACCATGACAGCGACGCCCGTTAAGGAAGATATTTCACAGGAACCAATTTCTGCCGTGGAAACAGGAAGCCTTAATAAAGTAAAAGCTTTCCCTGCGGAACCATCTTTCATGAAATGCGATGTCACCAAACTTGAAGGACTATTACAAAACAGTTTTGAAAGGTATGTGCCTTTTAAGCGTTCAAGCAGGGGATATTCATGGTACAAGGTCTCAGACCTGTCCAAACTTAGCAATATCATGTATCTGGCAGGAGTCAATGTGCCTGTGTTTGCAAATCCAAAGATATTAGTGGGCCTTTTCAAATTCAAGCATGTACTGGCAGGACTTTACCGCGGTGATAACGGCGCAGACTATTACGTAATTGGTGTTCCTGCGAAAAATGAAAGAGACAACCGGCCTTTTGAAACCGCATGCAGATGGGTTCCTCTAAGAGAAAGTGACGTCAGGGACATGGGCGGTTACTGGCTCATATACGTCAGTCTTAAAACCGGAGAAATTGTGGTTTAATGAATAAGACAACAATAATCTGAAATTTTTAGTGACATGTAAAACTCTTTTTTAAGAGACCAACCTGTTTCGGGAAGGTCTTTTATTTATTTTTATGAACGCTTAAAGAGAAAACATGGGGTAAATAATATGTACAGGAATTGCTCTTTTTTCTGATATAATATATGGGTATTCTGACGGAAGTACATAATAAATTTGCGTTAAAGTGCGGAAGCCTTTATAATATGATTGTCCTATTTAAGATTTTTCTTTACTTTTTTTGGTTTGGAGGCATGATTGTATGGCCGGTATAGTAGTTGTAGGAACCCAGTGGGGAGATGAAGGAAAAGGTAAATATATTGATATTTTATCTGAAGATGCAGATTATGTTGTCCGCTTTTCAGGCGGTAACAACGCAGGGCATACTATTGTGTATGATGGAATGAAATTCGCCATGCATCTTATTCCCTCAGGAATTTTAAGAAAAAATGTCACCTGTATTATTGGCAATGGTGTTGTTGTAGATCCAAAAGTCCTACTTTCTGAAATTTCAAATCTTAAAGAACGCGAAATTGAAATGGCGACCCTGTATGTCAGCGACAGGGCTCACATGATTATGCCGTGGCATATTGAACTGGACAACCTTCAGGAAGAAAGAAGAAATAAAACAGGTTCAGGCCTTGGAACAACAAAGAGGGGCATTGGACCGGCTTATACCGACAAGGCTGAGCGAAGCGGCATAAGAATGGGCGATCTCATGGATGCCGAAACATTCAAGCAAAAAGTATATGACGTGATTGAGATAAAGAACGCCATTATTGAAAAAGTATACGGTGGAACTCCTCTTGATGCGGACAAGATTATTGAGGAATACCTGGCCTATGCTGAACAGTTAAAACCCTATGTCAGAGACGTCAATGCAATTATCCATAGAGCTCTTGAGGAAGAAAAGACCGTATTGTTTGAAGGAGCGCAGGCAACTTTCCTTGACCTCGACTTTGGCACATATCCCTATGTAACATCTTCAAACCCCATAGCGGGCGGTGTCTGCACAGGCGCAGGAGTAGGGCCAAGGATGATAACTTCTGTTCTTGGTGTTATGAAAGCCTACACTTCCCGTGTCGGCGCAGGTCCTTTTGTCACAGAGCTTGTTGATGAAACAGGTGATAAGATCAGGGAGTTGGGACATGAGTACGGCACTACAACAGGACGTCCTCGCCGCTGCGGCTGGTTGGATGCATTTATGCTGAAATATGCGGCAAGGATTAACGGACTTACCGGACTTTGTATGAACCACCTGGATACCATAGGAAAGCTGGATACATTTAAGCTTTGTGTCGGATATAAGCTGGACGGCAAGCTGATAGACTACTACCCTTCCAACTTGAAGGAACTGGAGCGCTGTGAGCCGATCTATGAGGAATTTGAAGGATGGAAGGATATAGACATTTCCAAAATGAGACGCTTTGAATCCCTGCCCGTTGAAGCAAAACGCTATATCCGGAGGATAGAGGAAATAATCGGCGTACCTATAAAATACATTGGTGTCGGACCCGGAAGGGAACAGACCATTACAATGTAAAACTCAATTCTGTCTGTTTACAAGGGACAAAATAATTCATACAGATTAAGTTATAAGAAGATGTTTAGTAAATAACAATAGACTTGGTAATAGCAAGAAAGATTATAATAACAAGGGACTTAACCTTAGGTGAGGTTAAGTCCTTTTTTCTTCCCGTGCAACAAAATGGCTTTCCGTGAGAGCTGAACCTATCGTCGCCGTATCAAAAGCATTCTGTTAAGGCTTTTACTCGTACAGGCAGAAATTGACTTTGATATTCTTTCCAAAATTATAGAAATATATTATAATGAGTGTCCAACAGACAAAATTTTGTTAATTGTAAGTTGACGCCATGTTTATGGGGTATAAAAAGTATAGATAATTCCACCTAAAGCCTTGGGAGGTATTATAATGAGTTTTCTTGTCAGTGACCCGTGGAAGATAATTCAGAAAGGTTTCTCATCCGAAGAGAACAGGTTTTTTGAAAGTCTCATGTCTTCAGGCAACGGGAGAATGGGGCTGCGCGGCAACCATGAAGAAGATTATTCTGGAGATTCCCTTAAAGGTACTTATGTAGCAGGCGTTTATTATCCGGATAAAACCCGTGTAGGCTGGTGGAAGATAGGTTATCCGGAGTATTTCGCAAAGGTTCTCAATGCCATTGATTTTATCGGTATAAGAGTAATCATAAACGGAGAAGTAGTAGACCTGGCTAAATGCAATTTCACCGATTATTACAGGGAACTGGACATGAAGGAAAGTGTCCTCAGAAGAAGTTTTGTCTTTATTGGCAAGGACGGATCTGAATTTGAAATCAAAACAGAACGCTTCTTAAGTTACGCAGATCCCGATCTGGCAGCAATAAAATATTCGGTAAAAAGCCTTTCGAAAGATGCAGAGGTTACTTTTATCCCCTTCTTAAACGGAGACGTGAGAAATGAAGACGCCAACTATGATGAGAAGTTTTGGGAGTATGTTTCAAGCGGGCATGAAAAGAAATCTGCGTATGTCTGCATGAAAACCAGAAAAACAGATTTCAATGTTTCTGCTGCTTTCTGCTATAACTTCCCGGCTATTTTGAATTCAAGTGAACCTGTCACCGACAGGAACGGCGAATTTGTCGGATTCAGGCTTAACTCCTCAGTCAAAAAGAACGGGACATTGACTCTGGAGAAGTATGTTGCCGTAATAAGCGACCGCTATTACAATGCCTCGGAAATTGCAAAGATTTCTCTTGAGAAGGCGGAGAATGCGGCTTTAACAGGCTATGACACTTTATTTGATTCACATAGGGATAAATGGAATGAAATCTGGCACATGGGCGACATAACCATTGAGGGGGATGTTCTTGCCCAACAGGGAATAAGATTCAATATTTATCAGCTAAACTGCACATATTCAGGCGATGATCCTGAGCTTAACATAGGTCCCAAAGGCTTTACCGGCGAAAAGTATGGGGGAAGCACTTACTGGGACACAGAGGCCTATTGCATGTATTTTTACCTGGAGACCAGGAAACCAGACATTGCAAAAAACCTTCTCCAGTACCGCTATAATCATCTGGAAAAGGCAAAGGAGAATGCAAGGAAACTTGGCATGAAAGGCGCCCTTTATCCCATGGTCACAATGAACGGTGAGGAATGCCATAACGAGTGGGAGATTACCTTTGAAGAAATCCACCGAAACTGCGCCATAACCTACGCCATTAAAAATTACACTGATTACACCCAGGACGAGTCCTATCTTGTTGAAAAGGGCATAGACATACTTGTTGAAACTTCACGGTTCTGGGTATCGAGAGCTCAATATAACCCACGCAAAGATGTGGTGATGATTTTAGGTGTCACCGGACCCAATGAATACGAAAATAATGTAAATAATAATTGGTATACTAACCGTATGGTCAAGTGGAATTTCGACTATACCATTGAGATCCTGTCAATGATGAAGGAGAAATATCCTGATTTACACGCTTCGGCGGTAAAGAGACTGAACCTGACAGATGAAGAGATCGAAACCTTCAAGTTTTACAGTGATAAGATGTACCTTCCAGAGGACAGCGAACTTGGAATATTCCTTCAGCAGGACGGATATCTGGACAAGGAACTGCTTACTGTTTCAGACCTTTCCCCTGAAGACCTTCCCCTTAACAAGAACTGGTCCTGGGACAGAATATTAAGATCCTGTTTTATCAAACAGGCGGATGTATTGCAGGGCTTGTGGTTTTTAAATGACCAGTACAGTCTGGATGTTAAAGAAAGAAACTTTGATTTTTATGAGCCTAAGACTGTCCATGAATCTTCATTGTCACCCTGCGTACATTCAATAATTGCCGCAGAGATAGGCCGTATTGAAAAAGCATACCAACTTTATCTTAGAACTGCCAGACTTGATCTGGACAATTACAACAAGGACACTGATGACGGTCTTCATATAACTTCCATGGCCGGAACCTATATGAGTATAGTTCATGGATTCGGAGGAATGAGAATAAAAGAGGGAAGGCTTTACTTAAGCCCACGCCTGCCCGAAGCCTGGGCCGGATATTCATTCAGGTTGATGTTCAGAGGAAGACTGATAAAAGTAATAGTCAGCAAGAACGAAGTGTCCCTGATTCTTGAAGAGGGTGAGCCCGTTGACATCCTGCTCTTTGACCGTGAAATCGTATTGAAACCGGGTGAGGAACACAAATTTAAATTCTGATCTTAGTTTATAATTGGATTCTGAAAGGAGTACTTTATATGTCCAAGTTACCTGAAGTTGCTTATTTTTGTATGGAATACGGTATTCAAAGCGATGTGAAATTGTATGCCGGAGGTCTTGGAATACTTGCCGGAGACTATTTAAAAGCTGCCTGTGACGAAAACTATCCTATCATCGGGGTAGGAATAAAGTGGAAGCAGGGTTATGGCGACCAGTACATCGACAGGGAAACAGGGATGCCTTACGATGCTTATAAAATAAGGGAATACCCGTTTTTGAAGGATACCGGTGTCGAAGTCAGCGTGAAAATCTGCAACCGGGACGTAAAAATAAAGGTATGGAAGTATGACGCACATGGAGTAAACAACCTGTACCTTCTTGATACTGATATTGACGGAAACGATGGTGAGGCAAGATGGATAACAGGACAGCTCTATGGCTGGTTTGGTGAGGAGCGCGTTGCCCAGGAGATGGTTCTGGGAATAGGAGGCGTCAGGGCTTTGAGGGCTCTGGGACACAATCCCGACGTCTATCATTTTAACGAGGGTCATGCGCTTTTCGCAGGCTTTGAACTTATCCGCGAGAAAATGGAAATCGGAATGTCATTCAGAAAAGCCTGGAAAGAGACCAGGCAACAGGTTGTGTTTACCACCCATACCCCTGTAATACAGGGCAATGAATCCCACCCTCTGGAAAGATTCATGTATATGGGGGCAAACCTGAGCATGAAGAAAAGCCAGTTAAAGCAGTTAGGTGGAAATCCTTTCAATATGACTGTGGGTACACTGAGGCTTTCGAAAATTTCAAATGCTGTTGCCGACCTCCACAGGGTAACTGCCAATAAAATGTGGAAGAAGGTAAGAGGAAAGAGTAAAATAATCGGCATAACCAACGGAATCCACATTCCTACATGGGTTGACGAAAAGATGCTGGATATGGCAGCTAACTATGACGGAAGCAACGAAGCCAAAGACAAGCTCTGGCAAAGACATTTGGAGAACAAGAAGGAACTGATAGATTTTATTTACAACAAGACAGGTGTAAAACTTGACCCCGATGTACTTCTGATTGGTTTTTCAAGGCGTGCGGCGCCTTACAAGCGTTCAAACCTTATTTTCAGGGACAGGGCGTTTATTGAGCCCCTTCTTAAGAAAGGCAAATTGCAGATAGTGTTTTCAGGAAAGTCCCACCCGCTGGACGACGGAGGCAAAAAGATAGTTTCCGATATTGTTGAAATGACAAAGAGAT
>ERZ773359.4448-NODE-4448-length-14604-cov-4.837240_pt1 | contig 14604 bp, 13 predicted proteins | sample MGYA00374955_ERZ773359 | MGnify/ENA primary metagenome ERZ773359 (study PRJEB29098, sample SAMN04486028) | biogas fermenter metagenome | study: EMG produced TPA metagenomics assembly of the Biogas fermentation microbial communities from Germany - Plant 4 DNA1... | reverse complement strand
AGGAATTTCTTATGAATAATAAAGTTAAAACAGTTGTGTATATCATTGTTTTTGTCTTGTTTATTACAGGAGCCGTGTTTGCATACAATTATTTATCAACTAAATATAAAGCTGATAATCAATTACAGTTAAACCCCGAAGACTATGAGAGCGAAAATAATACAGCGACTCCAGCTGAAACTTCTGAAAACGGGGAAGAAAAGAATGACCGGCTCAAGGCAATTGATTTTACTGCCTATGATGCCGATGGAAACAAGGTTTCATTATTTGATTATATAGGAACCCCAATAGTACTTAATTTCTGGGCAAGCTGGTGTCCGCCCTGCAAAATGGAAATGCCCCATTTTAACAAGGTTTCTGAGGAGTATTCCAAAGATGAACTTATTTTTCTGATGGTGGATTTGGTGGACGGACAAAGGGAGACCGTTGAGACCGGAAAAGCATATATCGAGGAAAATGGATATACATTTACGGTATTATATGATTCTGATCAGGAAGCGGCTTACACCTACAGTATCCGCTCAATTCCATGCACCCTGTTTATAGACAGCGAAGGATATGTGGAGGCCGGTGTGGAAGGATCAATTGACGAAGATACATTACGTCGCGGAATTGATCTGATATTAAAATAGCTTTAAGATAAAGACTGAAGGGATGAAATCCCCCCAGCATGCAATAATTTATGGCAATACAGTGCCCAGGGTCAAAAGTCGATTAAGCAGATAGTTTATTAAACAGAATTCAGGCAGAATTAAGAATCATTATCAGAAGGCTCGTCAAGACCAAGGTCATTATTGATGGTTGAAGCAAAGGAAACGGCATTTTTCCCGAACTTCTCACGGATTTTATCAATAGTGGCCTCTAATTTTTGCCTTTTTTCTTTATTGTTGCGTTCTTCAATATCAAAGAATGAAAGCTGTTCTCCAACGTCCTGGTCTTCGGGTATCAGGTTGGAGCCGGTGATTGTAAGCATCCGGATGGGAGAATTCAGATTCCAGCAGGACTTGATTATATTTAATGAAATATCTGCAATTTCTTTGGCAAGAAATGTGGGGACTGTCAGGGTCTTTTGCCTTGAAATAACCTTGAATTTTGGATCTTTTATTGTGACCTGTACAGTCATACATTTTACTTTGTACCTTCTCATTCTTGAAGCAACCGTGTCTGCAAGCGCATGCACGCTGACACTAATGTCGGAAAGCCCAACAAGGTCTCTCTTAAAAGTCATTCCGTTTCCGACCGACTTTATTTCTCTTCCCTCGTATATGGATTTGACAGGGTCATTGTCAATTCCGTTTGCATAATCGTGAATTGTTTCTCCCATCTTTCCAAGTTTAGCTGCAATAAGGCTTTTGTCACTTCCTGCAAGGTCTCCGATAGTGTAAATATGAAGTTTGTTCAGAACTTCCTGGGCTGACTTTCCTACATAGAGCAGGGATGATACCGGAAGGGGATAGACAATGGACTTAAAATTGTCGCGGCTTATTACAGTTGTAGCGTCAGGTTTTTTATAATCGCTTCCAAGCTTTGCAAACACCTTGTTGAAAGAGACTCCCACCGATATGGTAAGGCCAACTTCAGATGAAACTGTTTTTCGCAGCTCATCTGCAATTTCTTTTCCAGAACCGAAAAGATGGACACTGTCGGTGACGTCAAGCCAGGACTCATCAATGCCAAAGGGTTCTACCTGGTCGGTGTATCTCTCATAGATCTTGGTTACGATTTTTGAGTACTTTTCATATTCATCATGATGGGGAGGAACCAAAACAAGGTCGGGGCATTTTCTTTTAGCCTGCCAGATGGTTTCAGCAGTTTTTACATTAAACTTTTTGGCAAGTTCATTTTTGGCAAGAATAATACCATGCCTGTTTTCCGGATTCCCGCAGACTGCCATGGGCACATCCTTCAGCTTTGGGTTAAGCAGGCATTCGACCGACGCATAAAAGCCGTTACAATCGCAATGTAAAATTGTTCTGTCGTTTAACTTGTTCATATATATATTATACTATTTTAAAATGATATTTTTTAGGGATATTCCTGTGGTATTAAAGAGTTTGATTGTATAATGGTTTTGGACGTAAATATCAATGACTTAAATAGTAAAAAATACATAATTATTTTTACATTGATATGAATAAAATAAATTTTTCATCGAGGTGTTTAAGTTGAAAATAGTTTTGTTGGAGCCACTTGGAGTTGCAAAAGAAATAATAAATTCCCATGCAAAGAAAATGGAGGATAATGGTCACGATTTTATAATGTATGACCAAAAGCCAAAGGATGTCCGGGAACTTGTTGAAAGAGCGAAAGAAGCTGATATTGTCATTTTGGCAAATCATTCTTTTCCAGAAGAAGCAATTAAAGAGTGCAAAAACTTAAAGTTTATTTCGGTGGCCTTTACAGGCCTTGACCATATTGGTCTGGAATACTGCAGAAATAACAGCATCGAGGTGCGAAATGCCGCGGGTTACTCCACTGTATCAGTGGCAGAACTGACTTTTGGTCTTATTATTTCAGTTCTCAGAAATATAACAAAATGCGATATTGCCACAAGGTATACGGCAAGGGGGCCTGTGGTCGACAATAAAGCTTTGGCAGAAGCACTTTCACAAGGAAAGATTGCCGGGGCAGGAATAGACGTGTTTGATATTGAGCCGCCTTTAAAGCCTGACGATCCAATAATTAATGCACCAAACACGGTACTCACCCCACATGTGGCATTTGCGACCAAAGAGGCTTTGGAAAGGCGGGCAGATATCGCTTTTAATAATGTCTTTTCCTGGCTGGACATTTAACTCCGCTATTGCGGGATCTTCAGCTCATATTAAAGCTCATACTTTTCAAAAGCAATTTTACAATAAAGAAGGTCAGATTATGTCTGAAATATTGGAAATGTTCATGGTAATACTTTTTGGTGTGTCCTGGCCAACTTCCATAATAAAATCCTGGAAAGCCAGAACAGCAAAGGGTAAGAGTATTTTATTCCTCTGTTTTATAGCGGCTGGATATGTCTGCGGGATTTTGAGCAAAGTTCTTGCAGGAAACATTACATACGTGGTTATTTTTTATGTTCTGAATCTGCTTATGGTTTCAGCAGATATCGTATTGTATTACAGAAATAAGAGTATAGATAAACAAAACGCTTTGCAAAAATAAGTTAAACTTCAGGTTAAAATTAGGGCAAAAGCATGAAAAAAATCAGGCTGTTTAATCCGGGGAAGTTATTTTAAGTTCCATTAATAACGCGTTAATTTCAACCCCTATCAGCATGATGGTAGATGTTAACAATAGCCAGAGCAAAAGAGCAACAACAGCGCCCAGGGTGCCGTAAAACCTTGAATAGTTGGCATAGTTGTTTACATATAACTGAAAAAGCATAGTGAAAATAATCCAGGACGAAGTAGTGAATACAGTGCCTGTTATGGCACATTTGAAACATACCTTTCGTGCCGGAACAAACATATAGAAGCAGAGGAACAAAACGAATATCATTATCTCCGGAATGATCACTCTGAAAATATGAAGAAGTTTATTGTTTCCATAGGGTTTGTAATATCTGTAGACAAGGTTTAATATCTGCTCACCGAAAACAATTCCTGCCAGTGAAAGTAATATAACAAATGCAAACAGGACAACCCAGAAAAAGGATTGTAAATAAAGTAATATTATATGTCTTTCTTCTTTTACTCTCATTGCCCTGTTGCTGGCATTTACAAATGCCCTGAACCCTCCTGAGGCTGCGTAAACCGAAAATAAAATGGAGAACGACATAAGACCGTCCCTCTGCTTGTCAATCACATCTGTTATGATTTCAGAAACAAGCAGGTAAACGTTTTGGGGAAAGTAGTTCTCCAGTGCTGTTAATACCACTGAGGAGTCCAGATCCATATATCCGATAAGCGTCATAAGGAATATAATAAAAGGAAAAAATGAGAGGAGCAGGCTGTATGTGATGTGGTACGCATACTCGGATATCTGGTCTTCAACGCATCGCTTTTTTAGAAGTTTTATGAAGTTTACAGGTGTAATTCTTGTATTTTCCATAAAATCATTCCGCACAAAATGCGAATCTTAAAAAATCGGCTCTTCTTAATATGCAGGATTAAATTTTTTATTATTCAAAAATGTCTGATAACAACGCTCTTGGGGGTTTCCAAATACTTCTACCAATAAACTTATCCATTCATGATTGTATTTTATGGAAAAATAGAGTACAATTCAAATAAATATAAACCGTAGTTAGTTAGCGCTTTATCATGCAAAACAGGAGGGAAAACAGAAAATGAAAAAAATAACAGCTCTACTATTAATACTGAGCCTTGTATTGGTTATGCTCACAGGTTGTGGATCATCCAACAAAAACAGTGATGCCGGATCTGACAATGTCATTAGAATAGGCGTATATGAGCCTTCTTCAGGTGACAACGGCGCCGGCGGAAAACAGGAAGTACTCGGTATAGAATTTGCCAACACCATTGTCAACAAAGTTGAGCTTGGCGGAAAAACCTATGATATTAAGCTTGAGATAGTTGATAATGAATCTTCAAACGACAAAGGCCCGACAGCTGCTGCTACTCTTGTAGGCAAAAAGTGCTCCATCGTCCTTGGTTCTTATGGTTCCAGCGTGTCCATAGCAGCCAGTGACGTGTTCGGAAATGCCGGAATACCCGTAATTGGTGTTTCATGTACAAACCCTCAGGTTACATTGGGAAATACTCATTATTTCCGCATTTGCTACCTTGACCCGTTCCAGGGTACTGTTCTTGCCAACTTTGCTGTTGACCAGTTCAATGCAAAGAAAGCTTACATACTCACCAAATTGGGTGATGACTACTCTGTAGGTCTTGGTAACTACTTCAAAGAAGCTTTTGAAGCTCTTGGCGGAACTGTTATTGAAGAAAACTTCCAGGAAGGAAACAGCGACTTTACTGCTTACCTGACAACTGCAGCAAATGCAGGAGTAGACGTAATCTTTGCTCCTACTTCCACAGAAGCTGCTTCTCTGATTATCGGCCAGGCTGTATCACAGGGAATCAATATTCCTTTACTGGCAGGCGATACCTGGGACAGCTCAGTTATTCTTGAAGCTGCAAAGGGGTCAAGTCAGGAAATCTTCGTTTCCACCTTCTTTGATGAGGGTGACGACTCAGCTGCAGGTTCCAAGTTCGTTAAAGACTTTAAAGCTTGGCTCAATGCAAATCCCGACAAGCTTGCAAACAATGGCGGAAACGATATAGTTGCTGCTGTTTCAGCTCTGGGATATGATGCATACATGGTAGCAGTTGAAGCTATCAAAGCTGCAGGAACCCCTGATCCTAAGGCTATAAATGAAGTTCTCTGGAATGTTAAATACACCGGTGTTACCGGAGATATCGCATTTGACGAGATTGGCGACGCTATTCGTAATGTTGCTTATATCAAACGTTCCAACAACAGTGACGCTTCCTGGGAATTCGTTGCCATCCAGAGTGTTAAGTAATAAAATAAATTTACAGAATAATTGCAAAAACCGATAGGGGCGTATGCCCCTTTCGGTTATTTACGTTATAATATGTATATATTCATATTATTCAGAGCGTTTTTAATGTCGGCATAAAATCGGAGGTTCCAATATGGAATTTATAAACAAAAACCTGCCATATATTCTTGCTGGTATATCCTTAGGTGGGCAGTATGCGCTGATATCCATAGGCTACACCATGGTATATGGTATCCTCAGACTCATAAACTTTGCACACGGCGATATTTTTATGTTTGCAGGTTTTGCAATGGTATATCTTGCAGCCAGCACGCCACTGTATGTTTCAATACCGTTAGTCATCATTATTACAGTCATTTTAGGCTTTTTAATTGAGCGAATTGCGTACAAGCCGTTGCGTTCGGCTCCCCGTATGTCGGTTATGATTAGTGCTATTGGCGTTTCATACCTGCTGCAAAATTTAGCCTGGTACTTTACAAGCGGGCTTGCAAAACAATATCCTAAGATTCCTTGGATAAGCGGATCAATTACTATCGGTAGTGCAACTACCCCCATAGTGACAATTATCACACCAATACTAACTGTCTTGCTGGTAATTATTCTTGTTATGCTTATCAAGTACACCAAGATCGGAATGGCCATGCGTGCAGTATCCAAAGATTTTGAGACCAGTCAGATTATGGGTATCAATATAAATTCGGTAATAAGTTTCACCTTTATTATAGGATCATTTTTAGCAGCAATTAGTTCCATACTTTATTTCACCAGTTACTCAACAGTAACTCCCGTTGCGGGCGCCATGCCGGGCTTAAGAGCCTTCGTTGCGGCAGTATTCGGCGGTATAGGAAGTATCCCGGGAGCTGTTGTTGGAGGATTAATTATTGGAATGTGCGAGAATATTACTAAAGGTCTGGGCTGGACTACTTTCTCCGACGCCTTTACCTTTGCTTTACTCATAATTATTCTTGTCGCAAAACCCACCGGGCTTTTCGGCGAGAAAACCACAGAGAAGGTATAGGTGAATGTTATGAACATGGAAAGAAACGGACTTAATAATAAATCAACTTTTTTGGCTGTATCAGAGTTCATTGCCAAAAACAAAATCGGATTCTTACTGATAATAGTTTTATACTCTGCTTTGTTTATTCTTGAAAAAATGATGCCTCCCTCATCCATGCTCTTTGTAGTTCTCAAGAAGGGAGCCATATACGCACTTGTGGCAGTTTCCATGAACCTGCTGAACGGCTTTACCGGGCTGTTCTCTTTGGGCCAGGCAGGATTTATGCTTATCGGATCATACACTTATGCCATATTTACAATCCCTGTTGAAGACAGGGCTGCGGTTTACCAATACTTTGACGGGGGAATTATCAGATTTACCGTTCCGGTATTTATTGCGCTCATTATGGCAGGTGTTGCTGCAGGAATTTTTGCTTTCTTCATTGGCCTTCCGGTTCTGAGGCTTAAAAGCGACTATCTTGCCATAGCCACTCTTGGTTTTGCCGAGATAATCCGCGCAATATTCCAGTGGAATAAACTTGGGCCCATAACCAACGGCTCCAATTTGCTTAAGAAATTCCCCAGCTTTTCATCAGTATTGTTCCCATTCACAGTTGCAGGAATTTCCATTGCCCTGATAGTTTTACTGATAAACTCTTCCTACGGAAGAGCCTTCAAGGCAATCCGTGATGACGAGATTGCAGCCGAGGCAATGGGTATCAACCTTGCAAAGCATAAGCTGTTATCCTTTGTAATAAGCTCTTTCTTTGCAGGAGTAGGCGGGGCATTACTCGCTATGTACCAGACAACTGTTCAGGCAAGCGCATTTAAAGCTGCCATGACCTATGAAATACTGCTTATTGTCGTTATCGGTGGAGTTGGTTCCATTACGGGAAGTGTAATTTCTTCATTCCTGTTCATTGCCTGCAGTGAATGGTGGCTCAGATTCCTCGATTCCGAAACCTATATTGGATCATTCAAGGTACCCCTTCTTGCTTCCGGTTTCCGTAAGGTTGTCTTCTCAGTGGTAATCATGGTTATAGTGCTGTTTTATAACCAGGGCATTATGGGAACCAGAGAGTTTTCATCAGAAGGCATTGCGAGATTCTTCAGCAGGATAGCATCAAGAAACAGGAAGGAGGGGGCATAATATGGCAGAAAACATATTACATCTGGAAAGACTGACCATGCAGTTTGGCGGTGTAACAGCAGTAAATGATTTAACAATGGATGTTTACAAAGACGAGATAGTAGCGCTTATCGGACCCAACGGAGCCGGAAAGACTACTGTTTTCAACTGCATCACCGGAGTTTATGAGCCCACAAACGGAAGTGTCAGCTTTTGCGGTAAAACCATAGTTTCAAACCGTCCCCAGGGGAAAATGAAGAAACTTTATACAGGAGAATACAGGGGTGAGGATCTGAAAATTATCAGCCCCACACCTGACAAGATAACAAAACTTGGCATTGCACGTACATTCCAGAACATTCGCCTGTTCAAAACCATGACGGTATTTGAAAATGTTCTTGTGGCAAAACACATGCGGGCAAGGCAGAATTTTCTTTCGGCTACATTCCGGTTGAATTTCAAAGAAGAGCAGAGAATGAGGGAAGAAAGTCTGGCACTTCTGGAAGAGCAAGGCCTTCTTCAGTACAAGGATGAGATTGCATCAAACCTTCCCTATGGACTTCAGCGCCGCCTGGAGATATCCAGAGCCCTGGCAACAGAACCCAAGCTCCTTATGCTTGACGAGCCGGCAGCGGGTATGAATCCGCAGGAAACACAGGAACTGGCCGATTTCATAGTCCAGATAAAGGATAAATACAATCTTACGGTTTTGATGATAGAACACCACATGGATCTTGTTATGAAGATTTCAGAGCGTATTTATGTTCTGGATTTCGGAAAACTGATTGCTCACGGTACACCTGAAGAAGTTCAGAAGAACCAGCGTGTCATAGATGCTTATCTGGGGGTGGCGGAAGATGCTTAAAATAACTGACTTAAAAGTAAATTACGGTGGAATTGAGGCTGTAAAGGGAATATCTTTCGAGGTCCCTGAAAAAAGCATTGTCACCCTTATTGGAGCAAACGGTGCAGGTAAAAGTACAACCCTTAGAACCATCTGCGGCCTTGTAAAGCCTGCAGGAGGAAAAGTGGAATTCATGGGCGAAGATATAACCGGTAAAGATCCTACCAGCATTGTTTCCAGAGGAATTACCCTGGTACCCGAAGGCCGTAAGATCTTTCCCAACCTTACAGTTTTGGAGAATCTTAAAATAGGTGCTTATCTTCGCAATGATGATATCTCCGAAGACCTTAAATGGGTATACGATCTGTTTCCCCGTTTAAAGGAACGCGAATGGCAGTTGGGCGGTACCCTTTCCGGTGGTGAACAGCAGATGCTCGCAGTAGGAAGGGCGTTGATGAGCCGTCCAAAGCTTATGATGATGGATGAACCTTCATTAGGCCTTGCGCCTCTTATTGTCAGCAATATCTTTGAGATAATAAAAGAGGTAAACAGACTTGGAGTGACAATCCTTCTTATTGAGCAGAATGCAAATATGGCGCTTCAGACAGCGGACATAGGATATGTTATGGAGACAGGCCGCATTACACTTTCAGGCTCAGGTCAGGACCTTATGAACAATCCTGATGTAAAAGCCGCTTATTTGGGCACATGACAAAGCTGTAAATGATAATTGTTTTGTTTTCCTTCTAAATTATATAAATATTTTCCACAAACAAAAGGGGCTTTCCAATATATGATAATTCATTGCGGAAAGTCCCTTTTGTTTATCATGATTTTTTTATGTTAAACCCCCATCTAATCTTCCTCGACTGAAAAAGCGATGTTGTTCGCATGGTCCGCAATTCTTTCAAGATCGGAAACCATATTGGTGAATATAACACCCGCCTGGGGATTACAATATTTCTCCTGGAGCCTGTTTATGTGATTGTTTAAATAGGTGGACTTCATGTCATCAACTTCCTGCTCAAGTTGATTAACAAGAGCAAGTTTCTCAGGATCCCGGCTGTTAAATACATCCAATGCTGTACTCAGCATCTGGGAAGTCTTCTGGGACATGGCCTTTAATTCTTCCAGCCCTTCATCTGTCAATATAGCTTTTTTATCAGCAAAATCCAGCGCATACTGGGCTATGTTTTCTGCATGGTCACCTATCCGTTCCATGTCAATAATTACATGGTGCAGACTTCCCATAACTTTAAGGTCTTTTTCCAATAGCTTTAAGCCCCTGAATTCAATCAGATAATGGGATATTCCGTTACTTAAAAAGTCTATGGCTTTTTCCACCTCAAAAACCTTATTGCATTTCTGCTCACTCTTTTGGAAAAATGCTTCGACAGCAAGGTTAAAATTATCAAATACAATCTGGCCCATTCTGTTCATCTCTTTAAGTGTCTGGCCCAAAGCTATGGTCGGAGTCTGCGCAATTCTCTCATCAAGATAAATAAGTTTTTTCTCGACATCTCCATCCTGTTTCTTTTCTTTAATTAATCGAGTAACTAATTTGACCATGAGATTTGCAAAGGGGAAAAGAAGAATTGTAACAGTTATATTGAATATTGTGTGGAAATTGGCTATTTGCCTTGAAGGATTACCCGGGGAAAGGCTTTCCACCCATTGGACAATTTGTGGGAAAAATATGAGCAAAGGAAGATAAATAATATTACCTAAGAAGTTGAACAATAGATGAATACCGGCCGCGCGTTTAGAGTTCGCATTTGTGCCTATTGCTGCAAGTAAAGCTGTTATACAGGTTCCGATATTCTGTCCCAGTATAACAAATACCGCCGAATCAAGCCCAATAAGTCCCATAGCGGCGAGGGTCTGAAGTATACCCACTGAAGCTGATGAACTTTGTATTACAGCGGTGAATACAGCGCCAACCAAAATACCTACCACAGGATTCTTAAAGTTCACCAGGAAATTCTGAAACTGCTGGTCATAGCGTAAAGGTTCCATGGACTGGGACATTAAATCTATTCCTACAAACAGTAAACCAAAACCAAGTACGATTCCGCCAAGACGAGTCAGAGATCTCTTCTTCAGAAATATAGTCATCAGCATGCCTAAGAACAGAAATAAAGGTGCGATATCGGAGAGTTTGAAAGCTATCAGTTGACCGGTTATGGTAGTACCTATATTGGCCCCCATAATTACTCCTGTTGCCTGAACCAATGTCATGAGACCTGCGTTTACAAAACCGACAACCATAACGGTTGTTGCTGAAGAACTCTGGATTGCCGCAGTAACAGCAGCGCCTACTCCTACGGCAGAAAGCCGGTTTGAAGTCATGACTTCCAGTGTACGTCTCATTTTGTCCCCCGCAACATTTTCAAGGCCGTCAGACATCATTTTCATTCCATACAGGAACATGCCCAGGCCGCCGAGCAAAAGTATTATCATTGAAATGCTCATGCTTGTCCTCCAATCAAAATCAAAAAATGTTGAATCATATTCAGCCGAATTTTGGCGACATATAAAGTATCGATGATTACAATTAAATCTGTGATAGCTCAATGTTAACTTTATGTAAAAAATAATCGTGAAATATATGTCATAATGCCCTGTTTTGAGGGGCCTAATTTATATTATTGTTGTATAGAATCAGATTAATCCTGATGGTATAATAAGGATGATTTTGAGCAGACTGGGCAGTTACAGCTTACTTTTAAAATTAAAATATAAATTGTAGAGGAGAAAAACTGATGCTAAAAGGAGTCATATTTGATTTAGATGGTGTAATTACTGATACTTCAGGATTCCATTATCTTTGCTGGAAACGTCTTGCCGACGAATATTCGGTACCTTTTGACAAAGAGTTTAATGAACGGTTCAAGGGTGTTTCAAGATTGGACTGTGCAAGGATGCTTTTCCCCGATATAAAGGATGAAGAAGAGATTGAAAGGCTTGCCAACAAGAAGAACGACTATTATGTTGAAATGTGCCAGCAGATTGTACCCGAGGACATATTTCCCGGTGTAATAGAATTTTTATCGGAATTGAGGAAAAATAATATCAAGACTGCCATTGGCTCTGTCAGCAAAAATACTGATCTGGTACTTTCCAGGCTTCAGGTAAAAGAACTGTTTGACGCCATTGTCGGCGGAAGAGATATTAAAAGGAGCAAGCCCGCACCTGATGTATTCCTTTTAGGAGCGGAAAAATTGGGGCTGGATCCGAAAGATTGCATAGTAATAGAAGATGCTTATGCGGGTATAGAAGCGGCTCACGCAGCAGGAATGCTGGCTGTTGGTATCGGTACAAAAGAAAATCTGCCCATTGCGGATATGGTGGTACCATCGGTTAAGGATTTAAGCCTGAATGATTTAATAGAGCTATATAATTCAAAAGCAAAATAATTTTGGCTCAGGGAGTCTGGTGGAATCACTGCACATGAAAATAGGCTTTTTTGATTCGGGAATAGGTGGATTGTCAGTCTTAAAAGAGGCGCTGACAATCCTGCCTAACGAAAACTATATATATTTCGGGGATACTGATAACGCACCCTATGGTACTAAATCCAAAGAAGAAGTAAAAGAGCTGACCTTTAAGGCAGTGGAGTTTTTGGTAAAGCACCATATAAAAGCTTTGGTTATAGCCTGTAATACTGCTACAAGCGCAGCTGTAAGAAGTTTAAGGGAAGTATATGATTTCCCTATTATAGGCATGGAACCTGCCATTAAACCGGCAGTTGAAAAAAACAATAATGAAGGCAAGAGAGTCCTTACCCTTGCGACTCCTCTGACACTTAAGGAGGAAAAATTCCAGAGCCTTGTTTCAAGGTTTGATACGAAACACCTTGTTGATATGCAGCCCGCTCCCAAACTGGTCGAGTTTGCGGAGAGGTTTTTGTTTGAAGGCCCGGAAGTGGAAAACTACATTAAGGAAATCCTTCCTCGAAATATTGACCAGTACGGTACTGTTGTTTTAGGGTGTACTCATTTTCCACTGTTCAGGAAAGTGTTGACCAGGGTATTACCTAAGAATATTGATATCATTGACGGAAACAGGGGTACGGTAAACCACCTGTACGAGATTTTGAAGGAAAGAAATATTCTTAATAACAGCAGCGAAAAAGGCACGGTGGTTTATTATCAATCTGGAAAACAGGTGACTGACCCGGATTTACTCAATAATTACGAGAGGATAATATATCAGGATACTGTATAAGTAAGACAGCATGAAAGTTAAATTACAGAATATAATTCATTCAAAGAGCAAATATTACAAAAAGTACGGCAATGGAGAAAGCCGTACTTTTTTATACTGTTCTGAATATCATAGTTTTATTTGTTGCTCAATTCCCTTACAAAGTTCTTAAACTCATTACCCCTGATTTCAAAATTATCATACTGGTCCCAGGAAGCGCATGCCGGGCTCAAAAGAACAACATCACCGGGCTCGGAAGATTCATAAGCCTCATTTGTAGCCTCTTTCAGGGTATTGGTTACTTTGCAGGGGATGACACACTCTTTGGCAAAGCTCTCAATTCTCAGCCTGGTTTCACCGTACGCCACAATGAGTTTGACATTCTTCAAATATCCTTTAAGTTCATCAAAACTGTGACCTCTGTCAAGGCCGCCCAAAAGAAGTACTGTCGGCCTTTCAAAGGATGCCAGGGCAATCTGGGTGGAAGTAATATTGGTTGACTTGGAATCATTGTAGTAATCCACACCATTTATGGTTTCAACGAATTCCATACGGTGTTCTACGCCGCCAAAGGATTTTAAAACCCTGACTATCACGCTGTTGGCAACGCCAAACTCCTTGACAGCCAGTATCGCGGCCATTGCATTTTCGTAATTGTGCCTTCCCTTTATTTTGACTTCATCAAGGGCTATTATTTTCTCATTCCTGTAGCAAATATAATTATCAGAGATCGAGCAGCCGTTTTCATTGACCTGACCGGATGAAAAGTACTTCTTCTCGGATTTTATATCATCTGTAAGTGTAAGTACTTCCTTATTGTCAAGGTTGAGGATTGCGACATCACTTTCTGTATGGTGATTGAATATCCTTTTCTTGATATTTTTGTAGTTCTCGTATGAACCGTGAAAATCTATATGGGCTTCATAAATATTTGTCAGGACCGATACATCGGTCTTAAACTCAATAACATTGCAAAGCTGGTGGTCTGATACCTCCATAACTGCAATATCTCCATCTTTCAGCCGGGGAACAAAAGAGCAGACCGGATAACCGATGTTGCCCATCAAATACACGCTTTTAGAGGCTTCTTCAAGAAATTTATAGATAATGGTTGTTGTGGTGGTCTTGCCATTGGTTCCTGTGACGCCGATTATTTTTACTCCCTTAGGGAAATAGCGGTAAGCAAGTTCAAGTTCATTTATAACAGGAATACCGAATGTCTTTGCTTTTTCAACGTAGGGATGGTTGTTTGGAATTCCCGGATTTTTAACAAGAAGCTCAAAAGAACCGTCAAATATTTCATCGGGATGGCTTCCCAAAACAAGCTCAACGCCAAGCTCCTGCAATTCTTTTATATGGTCCGGATTTTGCTCTGTTTTTGCGTCATTGACTATTACATTGTAACCTTTGCTTACCAAAAACCTGGCTGCCTCGTATCCGCTTCTGGCCATACCAAGAACAAATGCTTTCATTGAACCACTCATCTTTTAACCCCTTTCCATATCCAGTCTATTATACACTTTTTGTCCCTGCCAATAAATATTGTCGGCAAAAAAGTCACGGCAAAAACAATATTTTGAATCCTTTTACCGGACGACTAAGAGGTCAGAGGGGTTGGTATAAATTCTATCCATTTGAAAATACTATGCGTGGAGGTGTTTAAAATGAATCTTACTACGAAGGAAAGGTACTTGCTTGAGGACCAGAAAACCCATGAACAGTTATGCATACAAAAGTATACCAACTATGCGAATTTGGCTTCAGACCCCCAATTGAAAGCCCTTTTCAATAATAATGCCAATATAGAAAGGGAGCACCTGAATACAATCAACCAGCTTCTGTCGGGCCAAATTCCTGCAGTAAACCAGCAGGGAGGGGGAAATGCAAATCAGCAACAGCAAGCACAGCAACAGCCGCAGATGGCACAGCAAAACCAGCAGCAACAGC
>ERZ773359.4445-NODE-4445-length-14608-cov-33.023638_pt1 | contig 14608 bp, 8 predicted proteins | sample MGYA00374955_ERZ773359 | MGnify/ENA primary metagenome ERZ773359 (study PRJEB29098, sample SAMN04486028) | biogas fermenter metagenome | study: EMG produced TPA metagenomics assembly of the Biogas fermentation microbial communities from Germany - Plant 4 DNA1... | reverse complement strand
CGGCTGGGAAACACTCCTTACCAACTGCGTCACCTAACTATGCAGACCGAAGACAGTTTAATAGTGCCATTTAGTGAACTGAATCAGGTACGTCGTGAGGCAGTGCGACAGCTTAATGAATTAATCATCATCAAAAACCCACGCCAGGTAGGGGAGTCAGAGTTTAACCACCATAAGAAGAGTTATTTAGCAGCAGCATTAAACAACAAAACGCGTAAACGAAAAAAGGAGATGCCCCAGCTAAGGGTGATGGTCAGCAATACCGAAGCTGCTGAGCATGCGGTGGCGGCAGGTGCTGACCGGGTATACCTGGCTTTAGAAGGTCTGGGGACGCAAAAACGACCTGATCCTGATAAAATTAAGGAATTAGAAAAACAAGCCCGTCTTAGAGGCTGCGAGATCGTGCCCGCTTTCCCCCGGATTCACAAACCTGGCGACAGTTTTGACTATACCAGATTGGTAGAAAAGGCCGGTTGTTCACAGGTAATGATTGGTGATTCGGGAGGTATAAACTGGTGTCGTAACCACGGACTCCCCTTTTGGGCTGATTACAGTCTCAATGCGGTAAACCCCTTAAGTCTAAAACAGTTAAAGGCTTGGGGGGCCAAAGGGGTATGTGCTTCTCCCGAGTTAAACTTAAACCAGCTTCGAGAATTTCCCGACCTATCTGCTGTGGAACTGCTTGTTTATGGAGAAATAGTATTGATGGTTTCTCAAACCTGTGTATTATATGAAGTGGTGGAGGACCAGGCTAAGTGTTCCCATTGGTGTATACGGGATAAGTACTATCTGAAGGATGAGAAAGGATATACTTTTCCAGTTCTCACAGACGCCGACTGCCGTTTTTATGTTTTTAATTCGCGCACTTTATCGATGCTCGATGATTTGCCAAAACTTCTTGCTTTGGCTCCCGGCGCTTTTCGCCTGGAGATGAGAAGGGCTTCTGCCCTACAGGTTAGCCAGGTGGTTAGTATTTTTAAGAGAGCTCTGCAAAACATTGCTGCCAACCGCCCAGAGAGTAATGAGAGATTAAAGGTCCAACTTGAGCACTGTAGTCCCTCGCCTTTTACTAAATGTCATTATTACCGTGGGGTTGAATAAGTGAATCATAAAACATTAGACAAGCTCGAATTTAATAAAATTACCAAAGAATTGGCTCGTTATGCTTATTTTGAAGGAGGTCAGAACCTCTGCCTGAACTTAAAACCCAACCCCGATTTGCAATTGGTACAACAGCGGTTGGATGAAACCAGCGAAGCTATGGAAATGTTACGCTTTGCTGATCCAGCTTATCTGTCGGGGTTGGCTGTTATAACTCCTTATTTGCATAAGGTTAAAGCTGGTGGCATATTAACACCGCCTGAACTGAGGGATATTTACCGGGTTTTATCAGCCTCGCGACTAGCTAAACAAGATATTGATACAGATAAATACCCCCGCATGCAGGTTATGGTGACAGAATTATTTACTGATATAGAGCTGGAAAAACATATTGATCGCATCATCGATGAAGAGGGCGAAATAAGGGATGATGCTACTGCTGAGCTAAAAAAAATCCGCGGTCAGATTCAGACTCTCCGGTTCAGAATTAGGGATTATCTTCAGGACTTTATCCGTTCCGGCCATAATCAACGGGTTTTACAGGATGCCATAGTAACGGAGAGGGATGGACGCTATGTAGTACCAGTAAAACAAGAGTACCGTCAAGAAGTCAGGGGTATTGTTCATGATGAATCAGCCAGTGGTGCTACTGTTTTTATTGAGCCCATGGCAGTGGTAGAGCAGAACAATCGCATTCGTTCCCTGCAGGCTGAAGAAAAAAGAGAGATGGAAAAAATACTTCGGGAAGCCAGCCTGCAGGTAGCAGCTTACCAGGAGGAACTGAGGCATAATGAAAGAATTCTCAGCGAAATCGATTTTGTTTTTGCTCGTGCGCGCCTGGCCTATCAGATGAATGCTTTTCGGCCTGTACTGGATGAATCGGGGATTATTGAATTAAACCGGGCCCGTCACCCCTTATTGGGCGAGCAGGCTGTTCCAATTGATGTGCATCTGGGAAAAGATTTTGACATTCTGGTTATAACTGGCCCTAATACGGGTGGTAAAACAGTAGCGCTTAAAACAGTGGGTTTGCTTGTTTTGATGACCATGGCCGGACTGTTTATACCCGCCCAGGAAAGCAGTCGGGTTTCCATATTTAACAGTGTGTTTGTAGATATAGGTGATGAGCAAAGCATTGAACAGTCATTAAGTACCTTTTCATCTCATATGAGCAATATAATACAGATACTGAACCAGTGTACTTCCACTTCATTAGTCTTAATTGACGAACTAGGTGCTGGCACTGATCCTGCTGAGGGAGCTTCTCTGGCACGGGTGATTCTGGAGGAGTTTAAGGACAAAAAATGCCGGGTTATGGTTACCACCCATCAAAGTGAATTGAAGTACTTTGCCTATCAAACGGAGCGGGTGGAAAATGCCTCTGTGGAGTTCGATCCGGTTAGCTTGAAACCTACCTATAGGTTAACCATTGGCACCCCCGGGCAGAGCAACGCTTTTGAAATTGCGGCTCGGCTAGGATTAGATAAGCAGCTAGTGGAGAAAGCTCGCAGTCTGATGCCTGTTCAGGAAAGAGAACTGAGCAACATGATCCGTGATTTGAAAGAAAAGACCTATTTTCTTGAACAGAGCTACCGGGAGGCGGAACGCTTGCGGGCGGAACTGACCAAACAACAAGAGGCGTTTAGAGAGGAAAAGGAGCATTTTGAGCAGCAAAGGGAAGACATTCTAGCTCGGGCTCGCCGTGAAGCTGACAGTTATGTGCGAAGTGTAAAAAGAGAAGCTGATGAGGCGGTTCAAGAGTTGAAAAGCCTTCTTAAGGAAAAGGGAAAACCTCCCAAGTGGCACGAAGTAGAACATAAGCGTCAACGGATAAGAAAACTGCATGTGGAACAGCCCTGGGATGATAACTCAACCGGAGAGGCACCGGCCAATATTAAACCCGGTGACTATGTGTTAATTAGGAATATCAATCAACGGGGCTATGTTATAGAAGGTCCCAATGCCCAGGGCGAGGTCACCGTACAGGTGGGTATTCTTAAGCTCAATGTTAAAGGGGACCAGCTACTGCCCTGTCAATCACCCGAGGAAAAGGCCTATTATCGAATGAATCAGGGTTTTTTGGAAAAGGCGAAGAGTATTTCCAAAGAAATTGATGTGCGGGGCCGGTTAGCTGACGAAGCTATTCATGAAATTGATAAATACTTGGAAGATGCCAATCTGATCGGGGTTGACTCTGTTCGAATAATTCATGGAAAAGGAACCGGTGCACTGCGCAAGGCTATTCGCAGCTACCTGCAAAATCACCGTTACGTAGATTCATTTCAGGATGGGGCCAGAGAAGAAGGTGGCTATGGAGTAACGGTAGTGAAATTAAAATAAAGCCCAAGAAAGATAGAGCGGCTGTCTTAGATAAAACAGCCGCTTTCCTAATTAATCATCAAGTAAGTCATCAATCACATCGCGGGCTTTCTTGCGCTTAGTCTGGTGGTCGTCCAAATCGCATTTTGGTAAAGGCTGATCTTTTTCCACAGTAATCCTTTGCATATACTCAGGTGGGCAGCCTCCGGTCTCTAAAGGCCCGGGAGTCTGGGCGCGCTTTAATTCCCCTTTATGACGCGGATCCATGCATATCCATACTTCATTGTCTAAAAGACCCTGCAGGGGGCCGCCAGTATGAATATCACATTGCTCGGTAGGTATCCTGTCCGGAGTGGCACTGCCATCAGTGGTAATAACCACGGGACGCATTTCCGGACTGGGACAGTACCTGCCTGCTAATTTTCCTGATTCAGGACAAATTAACAAGTACTCATGGATTTCGCAAGTATCTGTTGGTACAGCATCAGCTCTGGCATATTCAGTAATGATTTGGTCTGGAGGACAATTATCACCTGGCAATAGGCCAGAACGCGAGCAGACTGAGACCTGTACAATGTCACTTGGCATACCCTTAAGGGCAGGATTGTTTTTACTGTGAGCCTTCTGCAGCATATTCTTAAAAATCTTAGCCGGAAAACCTCCACCGTAGACATAGTTCATAGTGTGTTCCTGATCATAACCCATCCAAACAGCCACTGAATAACCAGGCGTAAAACCGCAAAACCAGGAGTCTTTATACTCTTCTGAAGTTCCGGTTTTGCCCGCGGTAAAAACATTGGGTACCTGGGCATTGGTGCCAGTTCCAGATGTTACCACTGTTCGCATCATATTGCCCATCAGCCAGGCTGTTTGGGCAGACATTACTCGCTGATCTTCTTTGGCGAATTCATATATTACCGTTCCATTATCATCCTCAATTCGCTTAATAAAATGGGGCTTCATATAAATACCACCGTTACCAATAGCGCCATAGGCACCTGCCATTTGTACCGGAGTAGCTCCGTGGGTTAGGCCACCTAAAGATAAGGGAGCTAAACCCAGATCATTTGTGCCAGGAGTATCCAACAGTTCAAGACCAAGAGAACGTCCAAAGTCAAAAGAAGTACGTATGCCTACCTGGTCCAGCATTTGAACCGCATAGGTATTGATGGAATACTGTACAGCTGTGCGCATAGTTATGAGTCCCCGGTATTGCCCATCATAGTTTTGAGGATTCCATACCGAACCGTCCCCTGATTTATAAGAAATCGGTGAATCGTCCAGGACATAGTAAGGCATAAAACCATTTTCCAGTGCTGGACAGTAAACGGTAATAGGCTTAATTGCTGATCCTGGCTGGCGGTAAGCACTGGTTGCCCGGTTAAAACCCCGTCTGGCTTCGTAGTTTCTGCCTCCCATAATGGCTTTTATTTGACCGTTGGAGTGATCCATTAGAACCATGGCCGATTGAAGCAGCTGTCCGCCTTTACTTTCCGATGGGAAGTTCGCGTCATTGGCGTATAGCTCTTCGGCATAAGCCTGTAGCTCAGAGTCCATATTAGTATAGATTTTGAATCCGGAGCGATAAATAAGATCATCCGGGTCTCCTTCAATATTGTGTTCTTTGAAAATAGCCCGAGCTTCTTCAATTACCGCGTCAATATAGTATCCATAACGTTTATCGGTAGCCTGTAGCTTATTGAATTCAAGAGGAGTTTCATAGGCTTGATCGGCAGTTGCCTTATCAATGTACCCGCAGGTTACCATACGGTCTAAAACCAGGCGCTGTCGGGATTTAGCCCGCTCTAGATACTGAAAGGGATTGTAGGCATTGGGACTTTGGGGAAGACCCGCTATAAGGCTGGCTTCGGGGAGCGTTAATTCACTAACGTCTTTACCAAAATAGGTGCGTGCAGCGGCTTGCACTCCGTAAGCACCTGCTCCAAAATTAATCTTATTCAGGTACATGGTTAAGATTTCATCTTTAGAGTAGTTAGATTCCAGCTTAAAGGCTAGAATTATCTCCTTAACCTTTCTTTCCCACTGTTTATCAAAACTGAGAAAGGCGTTTCGTGCTAACTGTTGGGTAATAGTACTAGCTCCCTGGCCGGTAAGATCACCGGAAGTTAAGTTAGTGTATACAGCTCGGGCAATGCCCTTAAAGTTTACTCCATGATGCTCATAAAAGTCTTCATCTTCGGTAGCTATGAAAGCATTAATTAAATCCTGGGGGATTTTGTCTAAGGTGATTTCTGTTCGGTTTTCTCCTGCATGCAAGCCGGTAATCATATTGCCTGCATCATCATATATTAAGGTTGTTTTATCTCCAGTTAGTTGCTGAGGATCCCAGACCGGCAAACTAGTAGCAGCATATACTAAAACACCTACCATACACCCGGCACCTATCAGGGCTAAAAGCACAGCTACCTTAACCAAACGCTTCCAGAAGGAGGATTGGCTTTGCCTGGAGTACGTAGTATTATTCTTGGCCATACTTCAATGATGCCTCCCTAAAACATTGTTACTAAGTTATACTGTTTAGTTAACATTACACAGAAGGGAACTCTTTTCCTTCCCCAAGCTCTATTAACGTTTACGCCTCTATAGGTCACATTATTGCACATATCACATTATTGCACATACTAGAACAGATGTGCTAAAATTTTTTTGGTAGGGAGGTTATTATATGGTAGATTCTATAAAAGCAATAGTCGAGCAACAGATGCAAATAATCCGCAGGGGAGCAGCGGAAATAATCCCTGAGGATGAATTGAAGCAAAAACTATATGATTCTATTGAAAACAACCAACCATTGCGTATTAAGCTGGGCTTAGACCCAACCGCTCCAGATATACACCTGGGACATACGGTGGTATTAAATAAATTAAGGCAATTTCAAGACCTCGGACATGAGGTTCATTTAATTATTGGGGATTTTACCGGAAGGATAGGTGACCCCAGTGGCAAGTCGGAAACCCGCAAGCAATTAACTGAGGAAGAGGTTATGGCTAACGCTGCCACTTACCAGGAACAAATTTTCAAGGTCTTGGACCCCCAAAAAACGGTTATACATTTTAACAGTGAATGGTTAATGAAGATGAACCTGGTTGACGTCTTGAACCTAGCTGGTAAATATACAGTAGCTAGAATGTTGGAAAGAGATGATTTTGCCAAACGCTACCGGGAAAACCTTCCTATTGGCATTCACGAATTCATGTATCCACTAATGCAAGGATATGATTCAGTGGTGTTAGAGGCTGATGTGGAACTGGGAGGAACTGATCAGAAATTTAATCTGCTGGTAGGCCGGAATCTACAAAAAGAATATGGAGGTCAGCCTCAGGTAGCTTTAATGATGCCTATTTTAGAAGGAACTGACGGAGTCCAAAAAATGAGCAAGAGTTTGGGCAATTACATCGGTGTTCATGAAGATGCCCATGAAATGTTCGGTAAAACTATGTCTATTCCTGATGAGTTAATTGTACGCTATTTTGAACTGGTTACCCAGGTGCCCTTGGACGAAATCAGAGACATGCAAAAGGGCATGGACGACGGCAGCCTGAACCCTCGAGACGCTAAAATTAGGCTAGCCCGGGAAATAATAACTATGTACCACGACTCTGCAGCAGCTGACCAAGCGGAAGAAAGATTTAAACTAGTATTTTCTCAGGGCAGTATTCCCCAGGATATTCCCGAAGTTCAGGTGGATGAAGCCCAGGTGTGGCTACCCAAATTTTTACATAAAAACAAACTGGTGTCATCTACTAGCGATGGCAGGCGTATGTTGCATCAAGCAGCGGTACGGGTAAATGGTGAAAAATATAGTGAGGAAAATCTGAGTATCCAGGATGGCATGGTCATTCAAGTAGGCAAACGGAAATTTGTACGTATAAAAAGATCCTAACTCAAATGTGAATTAAAAAAACAATATCGCTGCGAATCACCACTGCAGGTACTCGTAGTCAATAAATTGACTGGCAATTCAGAAATGCATTAAAATTAATACACTTATGAATTATTTATATGGACCATCTCAGGATCCAAATGTCCCGAGAAGGTCCATTTTTCAATATATCCAGCGCTTTCTGACCATTAATAAAAAACTTGGTACAGTTTTTGCTTAATATAATAGGCGAAGCGGTCTTAATTTTTTACATCCCCCTTACATGATTCTGCTGATATATAGAAATCTGCTCGTATGCTTTGCCTGGGGTTTTCCATATATCAGCAGAGCATCTTTTCAGTCTGCCAGGGGGGAAACCTAGCAGAGATATATAATATTATTCAGATAATTAAGTAAAGGAGGAATGGCTAGTAATATCGGATTATTGCTGAAAGGAGTGGGAGAATGGGTTATGAGAATCTAATAGTGGATAAGTCGGAAAGAACCGCTATTGTGACGATCAACAGACCCAAAGTATTGAATGCCCTGAATAAAGATACCCTTGTAGAGATGCTGGAAGTTGTACAGGTATTGGAACAGGATAACGAGGTGGATGTAGTCGTTATTACCGGTGCAGGCGATAGGGCTTTTGTGGCCGGTGCGGACATTGCCTATATGCAAAACCTTTCTGCTATGGAAGGGCGTGCTTTTGGAATACTTGGTAACAGAGTATTCCGCAGTATTGAACAAATGTCTAAACCGGTTATTGCAGCTGTCAATGGATTTGCTTTGGGAGGCGGTTGCGAACTAGCTATGTGCTGTGATTTCCGCTTAGCCTCCAATAATGCTCGCTTTGGGCAGCCTGAGGTCGGGTTGGGTATCACTCCTGGATTTGGAGGAACTCAGCGTTTACCGAGATTAGTAGGCCCAGGTATGGCCAAGCAACTTCTATTTACCGGACAGACTATCGATGCAGAGGAAGCATTGCGTATTGGCTTGGTTAACATGGTTACCGAACCGGAGGCATTGATGGACCAAGTTATGTCTATTGCCAAAAAAATATGCCAACAAGCGCAACTAGCAGTGAGGTTATGCAAGTCTGCTGTGAACGAGGGAATGCAATCTGATATCGACCGGGGCATTACCATTGAAGCTGATGCTTTTGGATTATGCTTCTCTACACAGGATCAAAAAGAAGGCATGCAAGCTTTTATTGAAAAGCGGAAACCCCAGTTCACAGTAAGATAAATAGATAGAGGAGGATTGTAGAGTTGATTAAGAAAGTAGGAGTTGTCGGTGCGGGCACCATGGGCGCTGGCATAGCGCAGGTTACAGCAGAAGCAGGTTACGAAGTTATTCTGATAGACCTGGAAGATAAATTTGTCAACCGGGGAATGGAGAACATCCTCAAGAATTGGAGCAAGGCAATTAAAAAAGGCACCCTTACGGCTAAAGAGGTTGACCAGATAAAAGTAAGATTAACTGGTACAACTAATTATGATAACCTCAATGATTGCCAACTGGTTATAGAGGCTGTAGTAGAAAAAATGAGCATCAAAAAAGAACTCTTTGCTAAATTGGACGACATTTGTCCGGCAGAAACACTTTTCGCCAGTAATACCTCTGCTTTGAGCATAACTGAACTAGCAGCGGCCACCAAACGGCCTAACCAAGTTATCGGTGTTCATTTCTTCAACCCGGTCCCAGTAATGAAGCTGGTTGAGTTGATTCCTGGGGCTGAAACCACAGCCGAAACGGTGACAGCCATGAAAGAATACTGCAGTGCTATAGGTAAAGAGGCTATTGTGGTAAAAGAGTCACCAGGTTTCATTGTGAACCGCCTGCTTATTCCCTATATCAATGAGGCTGCTATCATTTATGACCAGGGTGTGGCCTCCCCGGCCGAGATTGATCAGGCTATGAAGCTGGGAGCTAACATGCCCATGGGGCCCCTTGCTTTAGCTGATTTAATCGGAATTGATGTATGTCTTATGATAATGGAATACTTTTTCGATGAAATGGCGGACTCCAAGTATCGTCCGGCCTTAGCCTTTAAGCAAAAGGTGCGCGCTGGCCACCTGGGACGTAAAACTGGCAAAGGATTTTTTGACTACAACTAATAAAAAACCAGGGGGAGGGTAGATTAATATGTCACGTGAAGTTGTATTAGTAGGGGCTTGCCGCACACCAATTGGTACTTTTGGCGGAGCCCTCAAAGACCAGCCGGCTGTTGAACTGGGTCGCATTGTTATGGAAGAGGTCTTAAAAAGAAGTGGGATAGCCGGTGAAATGCTGGATGAAGTTATTTTTGGGTGTGTTTTACAGGCGGCTCAAGGACAAAACGTATGCCGCCAGGCAGCCATCCACGCAGGTATTCCCAATGAGGTCCCAGCCTTTACTCTTAATAAGGTTTGTGGCTCAGGGTTAAGAGCGGTTAGTTTGGCAGCACAAATAATAAGAGCTGGTGATGCTGATATCATTCTGGCGGGTGGTATGGAAAACATGTCTTATGCTCCCTATGCAGTAGAGAAAGCTCGCTACGGATATCGGATGAACAATGGTACACTGGTTGACTGCATGATAAAGGACGGATTATGGGAAGCCTTCAACGACTACCATATGGGAATAACCGCAGAGAATGTTGCTGCTCAATGGAACATAAGCCGGGAAGACCAGGATGAATTTGGATTCCGGAGTCAGGAAAGAGCTGCCGAAGCAATTGCATCAGGACGGTTTAAGGATGAAATCGTTCCAGTAGTGATAAAGGGCAAAAAGGGTGATACCGTATTTGATACTGACGAACACCCTCGTCGCACCACCTTGGAAAAAATGGCTGGACTAAAACCGGCTTTTAAGAAGGATGGCACAGTTACCGCTGGTAATGCTTCCGGCATTAACGATGGAGCTGCTGCCGTTTTGGTAGTGTCAAAAGAAAAGGCAGATGAACTGGGACTACGGCCTATGGCCCGTGTAGTAAGTTATGCTTCGGGAGGAGTGGACCCATCTATCATGGGGGTAGGTCCAATTCCTGCGACTAAAAAAGCATTGGCTAAAGCAGGCCTAACTGTTGATGATCTAGACTTGATAGAGGCTAATGAAGCTTTTGCTTCACAGTCCCTGGCAGTTGGACGTGAATTAGGTTGGGCTGATCACATGGAAAAAGTAAATGTCAATGGAGGAGCTATTGCCCTTGGCCATCCTATCGGTGCCTCAGGAGCGCGGATTCTGGTAACCCTGCTTCATGAGATGCAGAAAAGAAAATCCCGCTACGGCTTGGCTACCCTGTGTATTGGCGGTGGTATGGGGACCGCATTAATTGTGGAAAACCTTAGCAAATAAATAATCAAAAAACTAGGGGGGAATTTTAATGGATTTTGGTCTTACTGAGGAACAGAAACTCTTTAAGCGAACTTTTGCGGATTTTTCTGATGAGGTGGTTGCTCCCGGAGCAGCAGAAAGAGACGAAAAGGAAGAATTCGATCTGGATTGCTGGAAAAAGATGGCCGAGCTTGGCCTGGCCGGTTTGATTGTACCTGAAGAGTACGGTGGCACTAATGCGGGGGCACTAGTCTATGCCATGGCAGTAGAAGAAATATCCCGCAACTGTGCTTCCATGGGAGTGACTTTGTCAGCACACACCTCACTGTGTATCTGGCCAATTTTACATCTTGCCAGCGAAGAACAGAAACAGCGCTGGCTGCCCCGGTTGGCTTCCGGAGAAAGCTTGGGGGCACTGGGCCTTACTGAACCGGGTGCTGGATCTGATGTGGGAGCTACAGCCATGACAGCAGTTCGGGATGGAGATTCCTATATATTGAACGGTACCAAAATTTTTATTACTAATGCATACTATGCAGATATCTATGTTATTTTAGTCCGTACCGGTGATAAAGATCAAAAACATGGCAACAGCAGTTACTTTGTGGTAGAAAAAGGCACGCCCGGATTTACTTTTGGCAAGAAGGAAAAGAAACTGGGGATACGCTCATCAGCCACATATGAATTAGTATTTGAAGACTGTCGCGTACCAGCGGAAAACCTGATCGGTAAGGAAGGGGACGGTTTCAAACAGACCATGCATGTCTTAAATGGAGGCCGGGTAGGCATTGCTGCTCAGGCCTTAGGTATAGCCGAAGGAGCCTACCGCCATGCCCTGGCATTTGCCCTGGAACGCCAGCAATTTGGCAAACCCATATTTGCCAATCAGGCTATTTCTTTCAAACTAGCTAACATGGCCATGAAGATACAAGCAGCCCGCAACCTGGTTTATGAGGTAGCCTGGCGAGAAGATCAAGGTCTCTCCTATCAAAGACAAGGTGCATTTGCTAAATGTTTTGCCGGTGACGTAGCTATGGAAGTTACCACTGAAGCAGTACAGGTGTTGGGCGGATATGGCTATACTCGTGAGTATCCTGTAGAACGTATGATGCGTGATGCAAAAATAACTCAGATTTATGAAGGAACCAATGAAATACAGCGTCTGACCATAGCTAATTGCCTGAGAAGAGGCGATGTATCCAACTACGAATATTAGAAATCAAAACCTGCATCACATCTGGGGCCTAGCCAGAGGATGTGATGGAATTCAGCTGGCAGGGGTCGGGATATCCGGGGGGAAGGAAGGGCAAAAATCCGACTTCTGCCAGCGGGCTACCAAAGGCCCCTGGTTGTTACCTAAAGATGGTTATTGATATTTTAGTTAGGTTGGAGTGCTTTTGGGAAAAGAGTACAGCTTAAGAGGAGTGGTTGGATAGCATGTACAGACGATGGATGGAGGCATATAAAAGCAAATTAGTCACGGCGGATGAAGCCGTCAAAGTAGTTGAATCTGGTGATTGGATAGAATATGCTTTTGGAATAAATGGCCCCAATGAATTAGATGAAGCTCTAGCTCGTAGGGCTGATGAGTTATGGAATGTTAACATTCGTTGTGATATCGGAGTATGGCCCCACTATACTAATGAGGCTGATCCGACAGGAGAACATTTTTATTGGAATAGCTGGCATTTTGGTGCACTGGATCGGAAGTATTATAATGAAGGGCTTTTGTCGTATGTTCCTATGAAATTCCACGAATGTCCCACCATGACACGTAATGACTGTGTACCTGCCCGTGTTTTTATGGCCACAGTAGCTCCCATGGACAAACATGGATATTTTAGCTTTGGGGCTGGATGTTCCTCGGCAATGGCGGCAGTTGAAAATGCCGAATATGTTTTAGTAGAAGTTAATAGTAACATGCCTAGGGTTTTAGGGGGGAACCAGGAAAGCATTCATATAAGCCAAGTTGATTTTGTAGTCGAGAGTTCTAACCAGCCTTTACCTACCATACCTGATGCTCAACCCAGTGAAACCGATAAAAAAATAGCTGGCTATATATTAAACAGACTATATGATGGATGCTGTATCCAACTAGGTATTGGTGGTATACCCAATGCTATTGGCAATATGATCGCCGACTCCGACTTAAAGGACCTGGGAGTTCACACCGAAATGTATGTGGATGCTTACTTAAAAATGAGCATGGCTGGAAAGATTACCGGCGCTCGTAAACGAATTGATCGTTATAAACAGGTCTTTTCCTTTGCTATGGGTAGTCGGGAATTATACGACTTTATTGATGACAATCCTGGAGTAATTGCTTATTCGGTTGACTATACCAATAACCCCACGGTAGTGGCGAGCATTGATGATTTTGTTTCCGTTAACGCCTGCATTGAAGTGGATTTGTTTGGTCAGGTATGTGCGGAAAGTGTCGGAGTCAGACATATAAGTGGCACCGGTGGACAGTTGGACTTTGTGGAAGGAGCCTATAAATCTCGTGGAGGGCAGAGTTTCATCTGCATGACCTCGACCTTTGAAGGAAAAAATGGTTTAGTATCCCGCATTAAACCAACTCTAACCCCGGGATCTATTGTAACGGACCCCCGTACAGCGGTGCATATGATAGTGACTGAATATGGCATAGCCAATATGAAAGGGAAAAGCACTTGGGAGAGAGCCGAGGAGCTTATCAAGATTGCTCATCCTGATTTTCGGGATGAATTGATAAAAGAAGCTCAAAAAATGAAAATTTGGCGCCAAAGCAGCAAAATTATCACCGCCTAGCGACCGAGATAGGTGGTATACTGGCCCATATAAACTCAAAGGCAACCTGGGGGTTGCCTTTTGAGTGCTTATTTACGGTTTTTCCTTAAAATGTTGAATTTTTTAGCTTTCCTCACTACGCTGGCTTGACTTATACCCAGCAGTTCGGCTACCTCATAAGTAGTTTTACACCGCTGAAAAGCGGATACTAACAGTTTCCGTTCGGTGGCTTCGAGGGCCTCTTTCAAGGTGGGCATTTTATCGTCTGGAGTCCGATTAGGTATAGTCTTGGTCCAATTAGATAGATCGTTGAGGGTAATTAAATCATGCATAGTAGTAACTACCAAACGTTCTATTAAATTACGTAGTTCTCGGACGTTGCCAGGCCAATCATACTGAATAAAGGCCTGCTGCACTTCAGGTGCTATCCTTTTATTTAACTTATACTTTTTGTTAAATATATCCAGAAAATGAGCAGTCAAAACGGGGATATCGTCAATTCGCTCTCGTAGTGGGGGCACATATATAGGAACCACATTACAGCGGTAATACAGATCAGCGCGGAAGAGTTTTTTCTGTACCATTTCCCATAAGTTAACATTTGAGCCAGTGATAATACGAACGTCTACTTGAATGGGTTGAGTACCGCCAATACGCATTACTGTTTGATCTTGTAGCACCCTAAGCAGTTTAGCTTGTAAATCTAGTGGTAGTTCGGAAATTTCATCCAGAAACAGAGTACCGTTGTTGGAGAGTTCAAAAATACCTGGTTTGCCTCGACGGTCAGCACCAGAAAACGCTCCTGGTTCATAACCAAATAATTCAGATTCTAATAAGTTTGGAGGAATAGCCGCACAGTTTATCTTTATGAAAGGCATATCCCGACGGGGGCTATGATAATGAAGTAGATCAGCTGCCACCTCTTTTCCAGATCCTGACTCACCTTGAATCAATACCGTAGATTCAACTGAAGCCACATGTATTAGAGTACGCATTAAATCTCTCATGGGAGGAGAATGAAATACATACTTGGCACTTGATTCCATGCGGAGTTGTTGTAGTTCCACATGGTATGCTTTACTGAGGGTCTCTAGGTCATCAACTTTTTGCTTCAACTGATTGAGTTCTGTTAAATCACGTACATTGGTTACTACCATGACAATATTGTCGTTATCGTCAAAGACAGGAGTACTGGTAACCAAAGCATTTTTACCGGTT
>ERZ773359.4442-NODE-4442-length-14620-cov-5.412770_pt1 | contig 14620 bp, 9 predicted proteins | sample MGYA00374955_ERZ773359 | MGnify/ENA primary metagenome ERZ773359 (study PRJEB29098, sample SAMN04486028) | biogas fermenter metagenome | study: EMG produced TPA metagenomics assembly of the Biogas fermentation microbial communities from Germany - Plant 4 DNA1... | reverse complement strand
AGAATCTTAACCAGGCGGTCCGCATTATATTCTTCATCAATATACTCGATATACTTTTTATGTTGATCCTGACTAAGAGCATAGCAAATATCGTAAAAATTAAAGCTTAAGGTCTTAGTGAGGTTATTAAAACCGTATAATTTAAGTTTTTTATTAATGGGCCGGATTTTCATAGTATTTCACACCTGTTTGCTGGATAGATTAAAAAAACATTTCCTTAACACAATAAAAAATTATATACTTTTCTTAGGTAGCTTTCAACTTAAGCAGAATAAATTACGATTTATATAAAACCTTGTTATACTTAAAATACTGTATAAATAGGCATTTTTTATGCAAAGAATTGTTTAAAAAAAATTTATTGGTCAATAATGGTAAAGGTGAGAATGCATGAGTATAGGCTTTTTTGACTCCGGGGTAGGCGGCATCACGGTTTTGGCTGAGGCTTTGAAACAGCTCCCTAAAGAGAATTATATCTATTATGCCGATACGGATCATGTTCCCTACGGTACAAAAAGTAAAGAACAAGTAAAAAAGTTCGTGCTGGAAGCTGTTGATTTTTTGGCTGCCCAAGGAATAAAAGCTTTAGTAGTGGCTTGTAATACAGCAACCAGTATTGCTATAAATGATCTACGTGCTAAGTACAGCTTTCCGATTCTGGGAATGGAGCCGGCAGTTAAACCGGCGGTGGAAAGAAACGGTACGAAAAGAATTCTGGTCACAGCCACCCCTCTTACTCTGCGGGAAGAAAAGTATCAAAATTTAATTGCCAGGTTTGATAAAGCCCATCTGGTTGACGGCTTAGCCTTGCCTGAACTTGTAGAGTTTGCCGAGAATTTTGTGTTTGATCCTGGTATTATCCAAGCTTATCTGCAACAAAAACTGGTCGGTTATGATTTAAGTTCTTATGGGACCGTGGTGTTAGGGTGTACCCATTTCCCTTTTTATAAGAACTGCTTCCGAAAAGTGTTTCCGCCGGGGACTGATATTATAGACGGAAGTACAGGGACAGTTAATTATCTTAAGAAAATATTGCTGGAAAGGGATCTCTGCCAAAACGGCCAGGGTAAAGTTATATATTATTCTTCAGGCAGGAAACAGGCCGCCAATATAAAATATGCAAAATATTTGAGAATTCTCCAGGTTGCTAACTCTGCCTCCCAAGCATAGATTATACAAATACCATTATTTGGCAATAAAAGGAGGTAGAGTTTTTTGCATTTATTTAGAAATGTATGCTATGAAAGCATAGCGCCTTATCAAGGCAGGCAAGTCACCCTGTTTCTTAGGGACGGAAGGCAATACACCGGACAAATAGTTCAAGTCTATCGCGATGGTATACTATTCCACTCTTCTAATCCCGGTTTCTTTTTTCTACCTTTTGCGGCCATAGCTCTTTTGGCCTTATCATTTGGAGTCGGCTATAGTGTTGGACGCACTTCCTATCCCCGATATGGTTGGGGTGGATATCCGTATTTTTAGAAGAACCCATTGTTAAAAAAATTTGGGAGCTAGCAACAAAACTTTGCTATCTCTCAATTTTTTAGGAGCATGCTCTGGGCATTTTTCAATAAGAAAGAGGTGTAGTAAAACTTAGTTTTGTTACACCCCTGTTATAAAGCCATAGGCAGAAGTAGCGGGCAGAACTTATCGGCATTTAGCGACGTTGCCCATAATATCATTGAGATCTATTATTTGGATATATTCAGGCAGGTCAAAGGTCCCAACGGGCACTGCTCCGGCTCCGATTCTGATGTTTTTATATTCGGAAGTAGTGGTCTGACCGTCGAGGGTTTGTTCGAATTTTACGACTATACCATGATCTTTACTCAGCCATTCTTTAAAACTACCCTCTTCCGTACTAAAGGAAAGGACTTGACATTCCATGCCGTTAACGGTTTGGGTTCCAGTCAGCTTATAATCATTTTCATTTAGATATGCGAGGAAATCCATGGGGGTAATGTTGTCCAACCCGTCGTATTCACAGATTTTTTGTTTGGTGGCCATATCCTCTCCGGGCAGATAAGAAATAACCTCGTCTTTTTCGAAGTCAAATAAACAGTAAGTTCTCTTTCCGTTCATAAGGGTATCGGTTTTCATTTTTGTTTCCTTAAACCACACTCTGCTCTCAGAAGAGATTCCACCTCCGACTATGATCAGATCATAACTAATTTCCGTAATGCCATTGCCTTTGGTGAGCAAGGCAGAGATAGAATCTTTATCTGTGGAGGATTTATTATCAACAGATGAAAGCGCCGTTGAAAAAGAAGGCGAGGGATCAGAAGTTTCAGGTGCATTTTTGGAGCTACAGGCGCTAACTACAATGCTACTTAGTATAAAGAAGGTAATTATTAATACTCTGGTAGTGGCGTTCATCTCTTTTATCCTCCCGAATATTTATGGATACATTTATTTAAAATGATAGCAGTATGCATATTCGCCAAAGATAAACCAATCCCCTCTGTTTGAAGAGGATTTTTATCTTTTCTATATGGTATAATATTATTCGTCATCCGTCAAAATTATTGGGAGGGTTGATAATAATGAATAACAACGTTGAAACCAGGGAGTTTCAGACTGAGATTAGACAACTGCTAGATATTGTTATTAATTCTCTCTACACAGATCGGAATGTTTTTTTGAGAGAGTTGATATCAAATGCGGCGGATGCGACAGAAAAGCTGCGCTATTTTAAATTAACCGAAGAAAAAAGTGACAATCTTGATCTGCCTTTAGAAATTTCTATTCAAACGGATGAACAAGCTCATACCTTAACCATCTCCGATAATGGAATCGGTATGACCAAGGAAGAGTTGATTGAGAATCTTGGAACCATAGCCCATTCGGGTTCCAAAGAATTTATCAGAAAGCTGACGGAAGCCAAAAAGGAATCCGGAACAGAATCAATGGATTTGAGTCTTATCGGGCAGTTCGGAGTGGGCTTTTATTCCGCCTTCATGGTTGCCGACAAGGTCACTATTCATACCCGTTCTTTCAGACCGGATGCTGAAAGTTGGGTTTGGACTTCAGATGGCACGGGAACATATTCCTTGGCTAAAGGTGACAAAAATACTTATGGTACCACTATTGTCCTTAGTCTCAAGTCAGATGCCCATAATTATTGTCAAGCTGACGAAATAAAACGCATTATCAAGCAGTATTCAAGTTTTGTTCCTTTTCCCATTAAAGTAAATGATGAAAAGGTCAATACGGTTGAGGCCATTTGGACCAAAAATCCTTCCCAAATCAGTGATGAGGAGTACACCGAATTCTATAAATATATTGACAATTCCTATCAAGAGCCTTTTTATAAGCTTCACTTTACCTCGGATGCTCCGCTGTCTATAAGAGCTCTTCTTTTCGTACCGGCGGAAAATTTTGAAAGGCTGGGTTTTACCCGTATGGAAAGAGGGGTTAACCTATTCTGCAAAAAAGTGCTTATCCAGGAAAAGTCTGAGGCAATTGTACCGGAGTGGATGAGGTTTGTGCGGGGAGTTATTGACAGTGATGATTTACCGCTAAACATTTCCCGGGAAACACTTCAGGACAATGCTTTAGTTGTCAAGCTCAATAAAGTAGTAACCTCTCGCTTTCTTAAGTTCCTTGAGGAACAGGCCAAAGACAATCCGGACAAGTACCGGCAGTTTTGGGAAAAGTTTAACCATTTTTTGAAAGAGGGAGCAGCTACAGACTATGTTCATAAAGATGCTTTAGTTAGGCTGTTGCGTTTTGAATCTAATTTTACGGCTTCAGGAGAGCTCATAGCGCTGGATGATTATGTGGGAAGAATGAAAGAGGATCAGAAAGCTATTTATTACGTGGGTGGAACGAACCGGGAAGTTATCGAATCCGGTCCTTATTTGGAAATTTTTAAAGACAAGGGAATTGAAGTCCTTTATACCTATGAGGCCATTGACGATTATATCCTGGATAATTTGCATGAATATAAAGGCAAAAAAATAATTGCCGCTGAGCAAGACAGTACCGACTTACCCGATGTCGATCTTAATGAAAGTCAAAAAGAAGAGGAAATGGCCGAAGACGATAAACAGGCCCTGCTGACCTGGTTTAAAGAAACTTTGGGTACTAAGGTTACTGAAGTCCGGGCCTCCAAACGTTTGGTGGACAGCCCCGCTGTGGTCTTAAGCCCTCATGGTACGCACAACATGCAGAAAATGATACAGCTTATGAACAAAGAGTTTAACTCCGTGCCGGCCGGCATCTTGGAGATAAACAGCCGTCATCCTGTAATCAAGGGGATTAATGAGCTTCGAAAAAATGCAGATCCCTTTGCCAAGGAAGCAGCCGAACAGGTTCTCCAAAATGCTCAGATTGCTGCCGGCCTTATAGTGGATCCGCGCAATATGGTAAATCGCTTGTATAATATTCTGGAAAGAGCGGTAACTAATAAGTAAGCGGGAGCCTAGGAAACCTCGGAAATGTTTTTTCTGCTAAAGTATCGATAAAGTAGCCTATCCGGCTACTTTTTTTATGCCAACAAATAAGCGGCTTGGCTTATATGAAGATTATAAAATTGTTTTACTCCGTAAGCACCTGACCTATGCGGGGAAAGGATATAATAAAACTCGTTCCGGTTCCTAAGCTACTTTCAACTTTAATCTTCCCCCCTCTAATTCGAACCAGTTCGGAGACAATGGCGAGACCCAGGCCTGAACCTTGGCCTCTGGTATGGGAGCGGGAACGATCACCTCTGAAGAACCTTTCAAAGATATATGGTAAATCTTCAGGAGGGATTCCTTGGCCGTTATCTTGAATTGTAATTGTGGTTTTAGATTCTTCTTCGCCGGTTAGGATGCATATAGTACCGTCTTTTTCCGTGTGCTGTATGGCATTGTTCAACAGATTATAGAGTATTTGTTTAAGCTCATCAGGCTTTAAAGGCAAAATTTGGGCCGGAATAGAGATATTCGGATTTTCGGCGTTATTAATCACTTGAGAGTTAATTTTCAATGTTCTGTTGTCAAGCAGAGGATATAGAAGAGGTAGCAGTTCGGGAATTACTTCTTTAAGCGTGCAGGCATGTTTTTGCGTCTGCTCCCCGCTAGGTTCCTCCTGGGCAAGGCGGTTAAGGGTAAGCAGACTTTCAGTCAGACGGATCAACCGTTCGGTTTCGATGAGCATGGTCTGATGGGCAGAATCTAATATTTTCTTATCCTTAGCCCCGCCACGCTGCAGAATTTCCAAAAAACCCCTAATAGAGGTAAGGGGAGTCCTTAGCTCATGGGAAGCGTCAGCAATAAAGCGGGACATATTTTCTTTTGCTCTGCGTTCCGTGTTTAGAGCCATTTCCAATTGGCTGAGCATATGGTTCAGAGCTTCCTGCAACTGCTGAATTTCATAGGATGTTTTTTGGTTAGGCAAGCGCAAATCATAGCGTCCCCCCGCTATTTTGCGGGCGGTGGAAGATATATTGAGAAGGGGTTCCAAAGGTTTCTGTAAAGCATAAGCCGAAAGCAGGGTACTTAACAACATAACGAGCAAGGCATTAAAAATGTAACTCTTGACACTGTTGTTGAGGATAAGTGTTTCTTCAAACAGAGGTTCGCCCATTACTGCATAGCCCAGAATAGTTCTTTGATAGCCGGTGGTTATAACGGGTTGGACTAAAAGCATATATTTGTTATTGGCGGAGTCAGTATAAATAAAAGGCTTGTTTTCCAGAGCTTTTTGATATAAATCAAAGTTTAGTTTTTGTTTTATAAAAGCTGACATGTCGTACTTAGCAGGGCCATAACTATAAACAATAAATTCGGGTTTACTGTCAGCGGAATAAAAGGCCACAAAATTCCCCGGCCTGAGGTCGGCAAACCTGCCAGGGGGAAGTACACTGCGTCCAAGCCAGTCCTGCATACTGCTTCTTATAGAGTTGTAATCGGATATTAGATTTTGCTCAACTCCTTGGTAGAGGGAGTTTTTTAAAGCATCATATTGAATTGAGCCTATAATTGTAAAAAAGATAATAAAACAAAACCATAAACGCAGTAAAAGCTGGCCCACTAATGATCTTCGCCAATTTACCATATATTTGCTTATTTTGGAAGCTAAGTTAATTAGTTTAGTTTTCATTGCCCGCCTCTAAACGATATCCTAATCCTCTGATGGTTTTAATAATTTTATGGGAATTATCGCCCAGTTTTTCTCTTAAATAACTGATATATACTTCTACAATATTATCCTCGCCTTCAAAATCATAGCCCCAGACATGAACGAGGATTTTTTCTTTACTCAAGGTTTGGTTGACATTCCAAAGCAAATAAGTTAAGAGCCTGTACTCGGTAGGTGAAAGATGTAGAACTTTACCGTCAAGGGCTATGGTTTTTTGCAATTCATTAATTGTAAACCTGCCGATAACTTTTTGCCCCGTGAGGTCAGGAAAACGATTGCGCAGTTGAACTTCGATTCTAGCCAGTAATTCTTCAAAATGAAAAGGTTTCACCAGGTAATCGTTAGCTCCCATTCTAAGTCCTTTTACTATGTCCTGGGAAGTATCTTTGGCCGTGAGCATAATGGTCGAAGCGTTGGATATTTGAGGGATGGTCTGGCATAAATCATAGCCGTCCATAACCGGCATCATAATATCCAAAATTATGACTTGGGGTTCGAAAGTGCGAATTTTTTCTAAAGCTATTTCGCCGTTTTCAGCAGTTTCTACCTCATAGCCTTCTTGAATCAGACCAAGGCTCAACATTTGTCTGATGGAAGGATCATCATCAACCACCAGAATCTTAAATTTAGGATTAGGCATATTTTATCCCTCCGGTTTCAAAGTCCAAATTATTATAAGAGTTTTAAAAATTTACTATTTCCATTATTAACATTAACGAGTATTGCCCTTAACAATAAAAAGTATTGCTGTATCGAGTAAGCGGGTACTATTATTAAAGGTAATATATGTACGATATTGCTACATAAAGATTATTACAAGTTGCTGAAAATACCCTTGGAAGAAATCTGAGATATAATATTTGAAAGTGGAAAAAAACTAGAACTTAACAAAAAGTACCATCCGGACACTTTTTATGATAAAATATTACGATAAAAAAGGAAAGAAAATGGTGAGTGCTCATGAACAAGAATCTGCTCCAACAACAATTGGCCAAAAAAATTCTTATTTTGGATGGAGCTATGGGGACCATGCTCCAGCAAATGGGCTTGCAAACAGGGGATTTCGGGGGAGAAAGTAGGGAAGGCTGCAATGAAATTCTTAATCTAACCCGGCCTGATATTGTCAAGTCCATTCATGAAAGATATCTTCAAGCTGGAGCAGATATTATTGAGACTAATACTTTCGGGGCTACAAGGATTGTTCTGGCCGAGTACGGTTTGGCCGACAAGGATATAGAAATTAATAAAGCAGCTGCCTTGCTGGCTTGTGAAGCCGCAGCGCGTTGGTCTTCTCCGCAGCAACCTCGTTTTGTGGCCGGTTCCATGGGCCCTACCATTAAGATGCTATCCTTAACCGGGGGCCTTACCTTTGCCGAGTTGGCAGAAGCGTATTACCGCCAAGCCTTAGGTTTGCTGGCCGGAGGGGTTAATCTGCTACTGCTGGAAACCTGCCAGGACACCCTAAATGTTAAAGCTGCGGGGCTTGGTATAAATAGGGCTTTTACCAAGCTCGGTATACGGGTCCCGCTTATAATTTCCTGTACTGTGGAACCTTCCGGCACCATGTTGGCCGGACAAAATATTGAAGCCTTCTATGTTTCTGTCGAACACCTTAAGCCTTTGGCTATTGGTCTTAACTGTGGGACCGGTGCGGATCTGATGCATGATTCTCTTCGGACCTTGCATGAGCTGGCTTCTTGCGCAGTGTGCTGTTACCCCAATGCCGGCCTGCCTGATGAAGAGGGTAAATATCGGGAGACGCCTGAACAATTTGCAAGCAAAATCATGAAATACGCTGCTAATGGTTGGTTGAATATTGCCGGAGGATGTTGCGGTACCACCGATTATCATGTTAAAGCTTTGGCGGATGTTTTAGCCGATTACCGGCCACGGAAAGTAGACAAGGATAAGGCCTTAAAAAGCTGTGTTTCCGGACTGGAAGTTGTTTGGCCGGAAGAGGACAACCGGCCCCTTTTGGTCGGAGAACGATGCAATGTGATCGGTTCACGCAAGTTTAAAGAGATTATTACTCAAGGACGGTATGAAGAAGGGGCTGAACTGGCCAAAGTTCAGGTTAAAAAAGGTGCGCAAATTATAGATATTTGCGTAGCCAACCCGGACAGTGACGAGCTGCAAGATATGGAAGCTTTTCTTCCCCATGTGGTAAATAGGATCAAAGCACCGCTTATGCTGGATTCTACTGACCCTAGGGTATTGGAATCAGGACTGACTTTCTGTCAGGGTAAGGCAATTATCAATTCTATCAATTTAGAACATGGTCTAAAACGGTTTGATGAGGTTGTCCCCCTTATTAAAAGCTACGGGGCCGCGGTGGTCGTGGGAACCATTGACGAGCAGGGGATGGCTGTAACCAGAAAACGCAAACTGGCTGTGGCCGAACGTTCCTATGATTTACTGGTTCACAAATATGGATTACGTCCCCAGGATATAATTTTTGATCCCTTGACTTTCCCTGTAGGGACCGGAGACAGTAAATATCAGGGCTCGGCTGTGGAAACAATTGAAGGGTTGCGGCTTATTAAGCAAAAGATGCCGGAATGCAAAACTATTCTGGGTATTAGTAACGTTTCCTTTGGCTTGCCGGCAGCGGGAAGGGAAGTACTTAATTCTGTGTTTGTTTACCTTAATACCCTGGCTGGTTTGGATTACGCCATTGTCAATGCTGAAAAATTGAAACGTTATGCGACTCTTCCCTCTGAGGAGAAGAAGCTGGCCGAGGATCTGCTGTTGAATACCAATCAACAAACCCTCAAAGCTTTTACCGATTTCTACAGGGAAAAAGCAGCGGATGCGACTCCGGATAAGGTAAAAGCAAAGCCCCGTCTTACCCTTGAGGAACGCTTAAGCGGGTATATTGTGGAAGGTATGAAAGAAGGTTTGGTCGAAGACCTGCAAGAAGCTTTAAAAACTTATTCACCTCTACAATTAATTAATGGTCCCTTGATGAGGGGTATGGAAAAAGTGGGAGATTTATTCAATCAAAACCAGCTTATAGTGGCTGAAGTCCTGCAGAGTGCGGAGGTTATGAAAGCTGCTGTTAACATCTTGGAACCATATATGGAAAAAGCGGAACAAGCGGTTAAGGGTAAGGCCTTACTGGCAACGGTTAAAGGTGATGTCCATGATATCGGCAAGAACTTGGTGGATATCATCTTAAGTAACAACGGCTACCAAGTTATTAACCTCGGAGTTAAAGTTAGTTCCGAACAGCTGATTGAGGCTTGCCGCCTGGAAAAGCCCGATGTGATCGGTTTGTCCGGGCTTTTGGTAAAATCCGTTCAGCAAATGCTTATCACTGCTCAAGATTTACGGGATGCCGGCTTTGATATCCCGCTTATACTGGGGGGGGCGGCTTTGAGCCGGAAATTTACCGAGGAAAAGATTGCCCCAGAATATAGAGGGCCGGTGATTTATGCCCGTGATGCCATGGAAGGTCTTACTTTATTGAATAACCTGCTGGCTTCCCGTTCGCCCGACGAGAATTTACAGGCCGGTGATAAGCTATTAAAGAAGGCAGTTGCGGCAGAACTTAAAGAACCGTCTAATAAGAGGGAAATAAGTTTAGACAGTAAAACAGGGAAAAAAGAAGATCAAGAGAATGTAAGCCCCGATCATTTAAACCCTAGCCATGAGAGGAAGCTTCTGCGGGATTATGCGTTGGCCAAACTTATACCTTATTTGAACTTTAATAAGATCTATCGCAAGTATTTGGGGGTTAAAGCTAATAATCAAAGTACTAAGGTTGAAGAGTATAAACAGTTTGTGACTGAGTTTCTGGAGGAAATTCAAGACAAAAAAATAATCACGGCTTGTGGGGTCTATTCCTTCTTGCCCGCTTATTCGGAGGGCGAAAGCATTTATATTTTAGATCCGACGAGTTTAGATCCGGCAAGTAAATCTCAACATTCCTCAGGGCAACGGAGAGTTTTGGAAGAGTTTACTTTTCCCCGGCAAAAGAAAAGAGAAGGCCTTTGCCTGGCGGATTTTATTCGGCCTTTAGGCCAGGAAAAACCCGATATTTTGGCCTTGTTTGCTTTAAGCACCGGAATTGGTGTTAGGGAAAAGGCCGATCAATATAAAGAAAACGGGGAGTATCTGAAGAGTATATTTCTGCAGGCTTTAGCTCTGGAATTAGCGGAAGCCTTTGCTGAGCATCTGCATGCCGAAATTCGAAAAATATGGCGGATTCCTCCGGACCAAGGAATCAGAGTGTCACCGGGCTATCCGATTTTTCCGGCTATAGAGGATCAAACTAAAATTTTTCGCCTGCTTAAACCACAAGAGGTTGGAATAACTCTTACGGAGGGGATGATGATGGATCCGGAAGCGTCCGTAAGCGGAATAATAATTGGATCTCCTCAAGCCAGGATTTTTAAGTGTTAACAACGGCCTTGTCGGCTTGTAAAAAGAGTTTCGTTTCCTATTTGGGAGCGAAACTCTCTTATTATGAGCAAGGCTTATCATAAGCAAGAATTAAATGCGATGGTTACTTTTAGTTCTGGTATTGCCGTCGTTTGCCAAATAAAGATGAATTATAGCTTGGAAAGTTAGAATAGGGATAAGAGTTACCCGCATTTCCTTGGTTGAGATGCGGTACATTCTGAGGGACGGTTTGAGCTGCTGCTTGCGGTACAGCTACCGCTTGAGGGGGATTTACAGGGGCAGTTGGAGGTGTAGCGGGAAGTGTAGCGGGTGGTGTAATTTGCGGTGCTGCCGGTGGAACCGCCTGAGTGAGAGATTGTCCTGTCGGTACGGCAGATTGCCCTGTCGGCCTAAACAAGCCCCGGCGTTTTCCTCTATTGGCCTTAATTAGATTCTTTATTTTTTTATTCTTTGGCTTATCTATTTCTTTAGTGGGGGTAGTATTTATTTCTGAAATTACCTTGGCGGCACTAGGGGATAAAGAGATATTATTTTGGGTTAAAACCTTATTGATTAGCGGATATCCTACTTTATTCAGTAAAATAATACCGGTTTTCCGGGCGATGGGTATACCAATTTTTTTAGCTATCGGCAATCCCACTTTTTTAGCCAACGGAATACCTATTTTTTCGGCTATTATCGGTCCAACCATTTTATTAACCTGAGGGCCGAGTTCTTTTATGATCAGAGGTACTATTCTTTGCATAAAATAGGAGGGTGCATTAATCTCCATATTAATTCCTCCTTATGGATAAACTGGAAAACATTTACATCTAAAGTATATGCTGCCTCTGATTTTATGTGTTTGTCTTATTGCGATTGTCTGACATTAATAAGCTAGGCGATAGATATTCTCCAGTTCATGGATAAGCGGCATGCGAGGGTTAGTAGTTATGGTTTGATCTTGAAAGGCTTCTCGGGCTAACTTGGGGATTTTGGCTTCGTAATCCTCTCTTTTGATTCCGGTCTGAGAAATCTTAAGGGGCAGTTGAAGTTTTTCCATAAGGGATTGGATAGCCTGAATCAACTTTTCTATTCCTTCCCTTTGGCTTTGGAAATCAAGATTAAGAGCCGCCGCGATTTGAGCGTATTTTTGGGGAGCAACATAATATTTGTACTTAGGAAAAACGGTTATTTTAGAGGGCACTTCACTGTTATAACGTATAACGTGAGGCAGGAGGATAGCATTGGCCCTGCCGTGAGAAATATTAAATTCTCCCCCCAGTTTGTGGGCCAAGGCATGGTTTACTCCCAAAAAAGCATTAGTAAAGGCCATACCGGCCATACAGGAAGCATTATGCATTTTCTCCCGGGCCTCGCGGTCCTTACCGTCGCTATAAGCTCTGGGTAGGTAATTGAAAACCAGCTGTATGGCCTTAAGGGCTAAGGCGTCAGTAAAATCGGAGGCCATAACGGAAACATAGGCTTCCAGGGCATGGGTTAGGACATCCAGGCCGGTATCGGCAGTTACGCTCGGCGGGACAGTAAGAGTGAATTCCGGGTCAATGATGGCCACGTCCGGTGTAAGCTCATAATCAGCTATCGGATATTTAATATTCCTTTGTTTATCCGTGATCACAGCAAAAGATGTCACTTCCGAGCCGGTACCGGAAGTAGTGGGAACCGCAACAAATTTTGCTTTGGGGGCTATTTGAGGAATTTTGTAAATTCTTTTGCGAATATCCATAAATTTAAAGGTCAGGGCTTCAAACTTGATTTCCGGGTGCTCATAAAACATCCACATAGCTTTAGCAGCATCGATGGGAGAACCACCTCCCAAGGCGATAATGACATCGGGCTGAAAAGTTTGCATCATCGCCAAGCCTTTTTGCACTGTTTCCAAGGAGGGATCAGCTTCCACTTCGGCGAATATTTCACTGTGTACATAATCCATTCTGCGGCGGAGATAATAGAGCACTCTGTCTACATAACCGTTTTGCAGCATAACCTGGTCAGTGACGATAAAAGCTTTGCTGATGCGAGGCATTTTTTCCAGATACTTGATCGAACCATACTCAAAATAGATTCGATCAGGAATTTTAAACCACTGCATATTTACCGTCCTCCGCGCCAAACGTTTTTTGTTGATAAGATTGACGGCCGTAATATTAGCGGTAGTGGAATTACTGCCGAAAGAACCACAGCCCAGGGTCAATGAAGGGATATTGGTATTGTAAAGATCCCCGATAGCTCCGTGCGTTGAGGGCGAATTGACAATTAAGCGTCCGGTTTTAATTGTTTGGGCAAAGCGATCGATAATCTCTTTGTTTTGGGAATGAATAACGGCGGAATGTCCAAGGCCACCATAACGAACGATCTTATCGGCCAGTTCTATTCCTTCCTTGTCATGTTCAACTTTATAGAAAGCCAGAACAGGACTTAGTTTCTCGGCTGAGAGAGGACACTCAGGACCAACTCCTTCCAGCTCAGCAATAAGAATTTTGGTAGCAGGATCGACTTCCAAGCCTGCCATTTGGGCTATGGTATAGGCACTTTTGCCTACTACGGAAGGGCTGAGGTGACCTTTCTCCGGATCAAAAAGAACCTTTTCCAGCTGGCTGACTTCTTCAGGAGAAAGAAAATAGCAATTTAACTCTTGCATATAGTTTTCTACCTCTTGGGCCACTTCCTTATCCACAATAACGGCCTGTTCGGAGGCGCAGATCAGCCCGTTGTCAAAAGTTTTAGAGATAATAATGTCATTAACTGCAGTTTTAATATCTGCAGTTTTTTCAATATAACAGGGTACATTGCCCGGTCCGACCCCTATAGCCGGTTTACCTGAAGAATAGGCAGCTTTAACCATTGAAGTCCCGCCGGTGGCCAGGATAAGAGAGATTTGCGGATGCTTCATTAAAGCATGGGTTTTATCAATGGATGGTTCTTCCAACCATTGTATGCAATACTGAGGAGCTCCGGCTTTGATTGCGGCCTCTCTCATAATCCGGGCAGCTTCTACGCTACTTCTTTGGGAACGGGGATGAAAGGCGAAAACAATAGGATTGCGGGTTTTAGCCGCGATAATGGATTTAAACATGGTGGTGGAGGTAGGATTGGTTGTGGGGGTAATGCCGGCAATAATCCCTACCGGCTCGGCAATTTCCTCATAGTTTTGGTATTCGTTACTTTCAATTACGCCCACTGTCTTTTCGTACTTGATACTGTGATAGATATATTCCGTAGCAAATATGTTTTTCGTAACCTTATCTTCAATTATACCCATCCCGGTTTCCTCTACAGCCAGCTGAGCAAGATAGAGCTGATTTTCCAGTCCGGCCAGAGCCATTTCCCGCACTATTTCATCAATTTGGGCTTGAGTCATTTGCATATATTGCTCCAGAGCCTGCTGAGCCTGTTCCATAATCAGATCCATATCCGAATTATGTTTATTAATTTCCATTTTTACCTCCTAAAATATTCCTGCTTTTTTTCCTGACATAGTTTAACGGCAAAAATTTGGTATAAGAGACAAAAAATATATACCGGTTTTAGTCTGAGATTCCTAAAAATTTTTATACCTGATTCGGTACTAAAGGGGTCGTTGTTTTAAATTACCAACTCCCTAAAAATTAGAAAAACAGCAAGAAATAAATCTAGAAGGGAATAATCTTTCCTAACCTGAAAATTTGTTTTTGCTAACTATATGTAGTATTGTTAAAATGGATATGTACTAGATATGGAGGGAGGTATAATATGCGTTGTCCTTTTTGCCAAAATGATGAGACTAAGGTGTTAGATTCCCGCCCCATCGAGGGTGGAACCGCTATTCGGCGTCGCAGGGAATGTGAAGTTTGCAGTAAGCGTTTCACTACTTATGAAAGATACGAAGAATTACAGTTAATGGTTATTAAGAAAGATGGTCGCAGAGAGCCTTTCTCCCGTCAAAAGCTGTTGACCGGATTGCTTAAGGCCTGTGAAAAACGTCCGGTTTCCACTGAACAGTTGGAGATTATGGTTTCTGAGATTGAAAGGCAACTCAGGGATGCTAATGAACGTGAAGTGCCAAGCGAGCGGATTGGGGAAGAGGTTATGAACAGGCTTTTTGTAACTG
>ERZ773359.4441-NODE-4441-length-14624-cov-5.675681_pt1 | contig 14624 bp, 12 predicted proteins | sample MGYA00374955_ERZ773359 | MGnify/ENA primary metagenome ERZ773359 (study PRJEB29098, sample SAMN04486028) | biogas fermenter metagenome | study: EMG produced TPA metagenomics assembly of the Biogas fermentation microbial communities from Germany - Plant 4 DNA1... | reverse complement strand
AGCGCTTGGGTTTGCTCTGCCATGGGCATCCTCCTTCCGAAGCTGGTACTACCCATGGTAACACATTATTCTGCAATTGTCAAACAATTCTAAGTAAAACTCAAAGGAAAGGTCAACCCAGGGACCGGGACACATGGTCAACAGTGGCCCGCTCCAGAGCCTCCGCCTCCCGCAGGATCTCCTCCATCCTCTCCCGGGCGGAGGATGCAAACTCATCACCCTTAAGGCCAGGCAGGTTGATGAGCACATTGTAGGCTGCGCCTCGGCAGGCCGCGGCGGCCAGCAGCGCCGCCACCCCTGCATCGCTGAGGCAGTTCTTGTTCCCCCTTAGCGACACTTCTTGAGCCAAAGCTAGAGCCTCCAGCGAAAATTCCATGACCTGCAGCGGTACCTCCGTAGCTAAGCGTGTGGCCAAGCGCAGCGCCCTGCGTCTTTCCTGCTTCTCTTCGTCCGTCCCTTTGGGCAACTGCAGGGCAGACATCACCTGGTTGAAGGCCTGGGTATCCTTGTTCACCAAGTGCAGCAGCTGATCGGTCAAGCGCTGGGCTTGGGGAAGAAAGCCGTCCCATCCCTCACCACTCAACTGCGCCACCATCTTCGTCAGTGCAGCGGCCAAAGCCCCAGCCAGAGCAGAGGCACTGCCCCCTCCAGGAGCAGGTTTGGACGATCCAAGCTCTGCTGCGAAGTCCGTGATCTTTAGTTCCGTAAGCACAATACCACCCTTTTCTCGATCAGTTACTGACAACGACTCGACCTGCTTTCACCACTGTCTCTACCAGATTGACACCGATGTAATAGGGAACCTTTTTATAATCATCCACAGCGAAGATTACCAGATCGGCCTGCTTGCCCGGCTCCAAGCTGCCCACACGGTCCGAGCGGCCCAGCGCATGGGCGGCATTGATGGTCACCGCGTTGAACACCTCTTCAGGAGTCATGCCCATGTACAGGCAAGCAAGGGACATGACCAGCGTGAGGTTGGCTGTGGGACAGGAACCGGGGTTGAAGTCCGTGGCCAAGGCCAAGGGTAGGCCCGCCTCCAGCATCTTCCGGGCCGGCGCATAGGGCTTGCGCAGACTGAAGGCTGTGCCTGGAAGGAGGACGGGTACTACCTCACTAGATGCCAGGGCTTCGATCCCCTCATCTGACACCATGAGCAGGTGATCAGCGCTGGCCATACCCATTTCCGCAGCCAGTTCCGCCCCGCCCAGGGTGTGCATTTCATCAGCATGGATCCGCAGCTTAAAGCCCAACTCCTGGGCCCTCTGGAAGATCCTACGACTCTGCTCCACAGAAAAGACTCCCTTTTCCGTAAACACATCCACATATTCAGCTATGCCCTGCTCCTTGACTGCCGGGAGCACCGTGTCCAGGAGAAACTTCAGATAACCTTCCTGATCCCCTTGGTACTCCGGGGGCCAGGCATGGGCGCCCAGGAATGTGGGTACCAGTTCCACAGGCTGCTGCCCTTGCAGGATGCGCACAGCTTCCAGCTGTTTGAGCTCCGTTTCCAGATCCAGGCCGTACCCGCTTTTGCACTCTACAGTGGTTACACCCTGGCGCAGCATCCAGCTGAGCCTCTGCCGGCCCGCATCCACCAGCTCGTCTAGGGAGGCGGCCCGAGTGGCCCGCACCGAGCTGAGGATTCCACCGCCCGCAGCCATGATCTCCATGTAATCGGCGCCGCGGGCCCTGAGGTAAAACTCATCTTCCCTGCTGCCGCCGAAAACGAGGTGGGTGTGGGGATCCACCAGCCCCGGCGTGACCACCTTGCTCTCAGCATCAATCACCTGGGTCTCGGGAGTCAGCTCCACCTCTTGCTGCACCTCAGCCGGGGTCCCCACCGCGATAATTCGCTCACCCGCGCAGGCAACCCAGCCGCCATGCAGTACCTCCAACTTCTGCATAGCCTTTCCCCGAGCGGGGTACTCCCCGTGGGCAGCCGTGACTATTTGTCCACCCTTGATTAGAAGCTCCGCCCTCGTTGCCACACAGCCACCTCCTAGCGCAGGCGGTTTTCCAGCACCTGCTGAGGCTGGAAGCTTTCCAACTGCAGATACCACGCGGCCACATCCAAAAGGGCCTTCTGGGGCACAAGCCCTACTATTTCAGTGCCCACCACAGGCACTCCGAAACGGGCTGCTTCGCGCCGGATGGTCTCCAGTACCCTGTAAATGGGGGTTTCCAGGTAGTTTTCCAAGTTCATGGACACCTGTACCTGCCGACGCTCTTCCAGCACCACTCCCATGGCCTTCACATTCCTAAAGCCGCCGCTGCGCTCCCGCACACAGCGGGCGATGTGGTCCGCCACCTCTTTGCGGTCGGTGCCCAAGTTCACGTTAAAGGCAATCAGAGGCAAGCGCGCCCCCACCACGGTAGCTCCCGCCGTGGGATGCAAGCGTGGCTCGCCATAGTCGGGATGTCGCTCTTCTTGCGCAATGGCTTCCTTGAGTCCCTCATACTGCCCCTTGCGGATATTGCTCAGGTCGCGGCGTTCGGGCCTAGTGGCCGCTTCCCCATACAGGTAAGTGGGCACGCCCAGCTCAGAGTTGATGCGCTCGGCCAGGCTCACCGCGGCCTGCACGCACTCCTGCATGGTCACTTCCTCAATGGGGATGAAAGGGATTACATCTACCGCACCAATGCGGGGATGTGCTCCCTGATGCTCTTCCATGTTGATCAGCTGTACCGCTTCCTTGGTTAGCTGGAAGGCTGCTTCCTGCACACTGGCCAGATCACCTACGAAGGTGATCACCGAGCGGTTGTGATCATAGTCCGATGAGTAGTCCAGAAGCTGCACGCCGGGAGTCTGCCGAATCTGGTCTACGACTCTCTCCACCACCTCCGGCCTGCGTCCTTCACTGATGTTGGGCACACACTGCACGATTTGAGCCATGTCCTTCCCTCCTTAGCCCTCCAGCATGGGTATTTTGATCCCCTTCTCCCTGGCAGTCTTGATCGCCAGCTCATAGCCGGCGTCCACATGCCGCATTACTCCAGTACCGGGGTCAGTGGTGAGCACCCGCTCCAGGCGCGCTGCGCCTTCATCGGTACCGTCCGCCACCACCACCATGCCTGCATGCAGGGAATAGCCGATGCCCACTCCTCCTCCGTGGTGCACAGAGACCCAGCTGGCCCCGGCGCATGCGTTCACCAAGGCGTTGAGAATGGGCCAGTCGGCCACAGCGTCGCTGCCGTCTTTCATCCCTTCCGTCTCTCGATGCGGCGAAGCCACAGAACCGGCGTCCAGGTGATCCCGGCCGATCACGATGGGCGCTGAAACCTCACCCTTTTTCACCATTTCGTTGATCAGCAGGCCAAAGCGGGCCCGTTCACCGTAACCCAGCCAGCAGATGCGGGACGGCAGGCCTTGAAAAGCCACCTGCTCCCGGGCCATCTGAATCCAGCGCACCAGCCGTTCGTTGTCGCTGAACTCCCTGCAGAGCATGTCATCGATCTTGAAGATGTCCTCCGGATCGCCCGACAAAGCCACCCAGCGGAAAGGACCCTTGCCTTCGCAGAACAGCGGACGGATATACGCGGGAACAAAGCCAGGGAAGGCAAAGGCGTTTTCTACCCCTACATCCTTAGCCTGCTGGCGGATGTTGTTGCCATAGTCAAACACCACTGCCCCCCGCTCCATGAGATCCAACATGGCCCGGACATGTACGCCCATGGATTCCTTGGCCAGGCGGATGTAGCGCTCTGGATCCTGGGTGCGCAGCCGAGCGGCTTCTTCCAGGGTATGGCCTGCGGGAATGTAGCCGTTGAGGGGATCGTGGGCCGAGGTCTGGTCGGTAACCACATCGGGGATGATGCCGCGCCGCACAAACTCAGGCAGAATTTCCGCAGCGTTGCCCAACAGGCCGATGGACAACGGTTCGCCCTTTTCCTTGGCCTCCAAGGCCAGGCGCAGCGCCTCATCAAAATCGTCCGTGGCCAGCTGGCAGTATCTGGTGGCCAGCCGCTTTTCGATGCGCTGCGGATCCACTTCCACCACAATGGCAACCCCGCCGTTCATGGTCACGGCCAAAGGCTGGGCACCGCCCATGCCGCCTAAACCTGCAGTAAGCACCAGGCGCCCGCGCAGAGAACCTCCGAAGTGCTGGTGGGCGAGCTCGGCCAGGGTCTCATAGGTCCCCTGCAAGATTCCTTGGGTCCCAATGTAGATCCAGCTGCCCGCGGTCATCTGGCCGTACATCATCAGCCCCTTGCGCTCCAGTTCCCGGAAATGCTCCCAGGTACCCCAGGCCGGAACCAGATTGGAGTTGGCAATTAACACCCTGGGGGATTGGGGTGTGGTCCTGAACACACCCACTGGTTTTCCTGACTGTACCAGCAGCGTTTCATCGTTCTCCAACTCCTGCAGCGTACGCACAATGGCATGGTAGCAGTCCCAGTTGCGGGCCGCTTTGCCTATTCCTCCGTACACCACCAGGTCATCGGGCCGCTCAGCCACCTCCGGATCCAGGTTGTTCATGAGCATGCGCATGGCGGCTTCCTGATGCCAGCCCTTGCAGTGCAGTTTTGCTCCTTTTGGTGCCCTAATCATGCAATTACCTCCCTTGGCGTCCTAGGCTAGTTCTTCAACTTCACTGGCCGCAGCTTGCAGCACTCGGCCAGAGACAATCAGATCCCGCACAGTTTGAATCTCAGGCTCCAAGAAGCGGTCCTGCTCGAGAGGAGGAACGGCGCTTCTCACCAGCTCATACACGGCCCGCGTTGCCGGGGACAGCTTGCCCTTATCCCTATACTCTAAGGCCTGGCAGGCGCAGAGGATTTCAATGGCCAGCACGTGCTGTACGTTGGACACAATACCACCCAGTTTGCGCGCGGCGATGCTGCCCATGCTCACATGATCTTCCTGGTTGGCTGAAGTTGGTATGGAATCCACAGAGGCTGGATGGGCCAGCACTTTGTTTTCCGAAACCAGGGCAGCTGCGGTGTATTGGGCGATCATATAACCCGAGTTGAGCCCGCTCCGTTGGGTAAGGAAGGGGGGCAGACCGCTGAGCTGCGGGTTAACCAGGCGCTCAATTCGACGCTCGGAGATGTTCCCCATTTCTGCCAGGGCGATACCTAAAAAGTCCAAGGCCAGGGCTACGGGCTGGCCGTGGAAGTTCCCCGCGGAGATTACCTCTCCTTCTTCGGGGAACAGGATGGGATTGTCCGTAACCGAATTGATCTCGGTGTTAACCACCTGTTCTACATAGCTGTAGGCGTCCCTGGTCGCTCCGTGCACCTGAGGTATGCAGCGCAGTGAATAGGCGTCTTGGATGCGGTCGTGTTCCCTGCCGTACACAAGTCCGCTGCCCGCGAGCAGCCTGCGCAGATTGGCGGCCACCAGGTTCTGCCCCCGGTGGGGTCGCAGTGCGTGCACCCTCTCATCAAGGGCATCGGGGATGGCCCGCAGCGCCTCCATAGTGAGGCTGCCGGCCACGTCCGCCGTCTTAAGCAGAATATCGCTGTCATACAGGGCTAATACCGCCTGGGCTGTCATGGCCTGGGTGCCGTTGATTAAGGCCAGCCCCTCTTTGGCTTCCAGGGCTACAGGAGCCAGCCCAGCCCTTTCCAGAGCTTTGGCTCCAGGCAGCCGCTGATCGCGGTAATAGGCTTCCCCTTCGCCGATGAGGACCGCGGACATATGGGCCAGGGGCACCAAATCACCACTCGCCCCTACTGAGCCCTGGCTGGGCACCACTGGGATCACATTCTGGTTGACCAGTTCCACCAACAGCCTAATCACCTCGGGGCGGATACCAGAATGGCCTTTCATCAGAGCATTAGCCCGGAGGATAATCATGGCCTTCACCACTTCTCCCGAAAAGGGCTCACCTACACCGCAGCTGTGGCTCAGGATCAAATTGCGCTGCAGTTCGGCCACGCTTTCCCGGGAGATCGATGTTTCCGCCAATTTGCCGAAACCGGTGTTAATTCCATAGACAGGGGCGCCTTCTTCCAGCAGGCGCAGGACCAACTCCCGGGCCTGGGCCACTTTGGCGAGCTGGGCCGTGTCCAGGGTGACCGTCCACCCCTGCCTCACCGCCTTCACCACGTCATGGCCGCTTAGGTTGGAACCACTGAGCTTTAGCATACATCTACTCCTTTGACCGTGGATATGATCGCACTATCTTGCCTATTCCACACTGGGCGCGGAGAGTCCTTTGCCGAATTAAATCTTACTTTACTGAAAAGAAAGTATTGCAAAACATTCTGTTCTGGGTTATTATGAAATTAGATGTTTTCATAGTGGAAAAAAGTTGGTGAGTTTAGTGAGTCGACACATCAACACAACCCGCTTAATCCGCACCTACAATGCTTCCACCGTACTCCAGACTCTGTACCGCCACGGCAGCTGTTCCCGAACTCAACTAGCTAAATTGACAGGCATGAGTCCAGCCACGATCACCCGCATTATTGCCGAGCTCATGGAGCAAGGCATAGTCCTCGAGGGTAAAGCGGGCAAGTCTACAGGCGGTAGAAGGCCTGTGTACCTGCACATTGACCACACCAAACTCTACATCGCCAGTCTGAAACTCCTGCGCGATGACTGCCGGGCTGCCCTGCTGGACCTGAAAGGCAACATACTGTCCACAGAAAAATTGCCCTGGGGAGGTCAGACTCCGCAGGAATTTTTGCACAATACTGTCGAAATACTCAGCACTATCTTTACCCAAGCCGGCATCAACCGCGAGCACATCCTCGGTGTGGGCGTAGCGGTTTCGGGAATCTGCCATCCCAAGGAAGGCAGAGTGATCCGCTCCGTGAATTTGGATTGGGAAGACGTGCCCATAGCTGAGCTTTTAGGCAGTGAGCTGCAGCTGCCCATCTTCATCGAAAACGACGCCAACGCCTGCGCCCTGGCTGAGGTTTGGCTGGGGACGGCCCGGGATGCAGTTAGTTCCATGTACCTGAAAACGGAGGAAGGTGCCGGTGCAGGCATCATCTCCAACAAAGCCCTGCTCAACGGTTCCCGTTTCACCACTGGTGAAATTGGGCACGTTCCTTTGATCGCCGGCGGACAGCCCTGCCGCTGCGGGCAGAAGGGCTGCCTAGAACCCTACGTGTACTTTGGAGATGTACAGGCTCGCTACGCCGAAAAGACAGGGCGAAAGGTAACTCGCTCCCAGTTTGTAGAGCTGATCCAGGCCCAAGACGCGGCTGCTCTGGACCTGGTCCGGGAGTCGGCTGGGGCCTTGGCCTTAGCCTGCACCCACTGGGGGATCCTCTTAGATCTGGATGTGATCACCATCGGAGGGTTTTGGGGAAAACTCCAGAGCGAGGTCATCGACTATTGCCAGCGCTACTACGCGGCCACTGCCCGGCAGTCAGGAATCCCCTGCAGCACGACCATCACCGGTTCCAGCTTCAACAACGAGGATGCGGACCTGCTGGGTGCAGCTGGGCTGGTGATTGACCGCTGGTTCGCTCCCTTATCTGTGCCTTTCCACAGGTAAGGATGCTCTTAGCCCAACTACTGTCAGGAGGTGAGAATGGGGAGATCTAAGCCTTGCGTTGCCCGTGGTCTAACACCAAAAAAGCGAGGAGGAAAAAGAATGCTGAGAAAATCTCTAGTGCTGCTGTTAACCGTGCTTATGGTTGTGGGCTTTATCCCTGCTGCCCTGGCTCAGGAAGAGAAGATCACCATTACGGTGCTCAACTACTTCGACCTGACAGCCCCAGGCGCGGAACGGGAACTGGAAGAGGTTTGGCGTGAGTTCTCCCGCCGCAATCCCCATATCATCGTAGAAAGGGAAGACTTGTTCTTAGAAGCCTTCCATCAGAAAGTCGAAGCATATGCAGCTGCTGACCGTCTCCCCGACGTAGTATTCATGTGGCCGGGAGGGCGTTCCACATCCCTGCACACCCTGGGCTTGGTTAAAGACCTGATGCCCCTGCTGGGAGAGGACGCCAAGTATTTCAACCCCGCCGTCCTGGCACCGCAGGCAGCAGGATACCTCGCCGAACTGCCCCAGACCATGACCTCCAGCCACGCCCTGTACATCAACGTCCCTCTCCTGGAGAGCCTGGGTCTGTCCATTCCTGAGACCTACGAGGAACTGGTGGCCATGGTGCCTGTGATCAAAGGGGCCGGCCTTGATGTGATCCTCATGGGCGCTCAGGATGACTGGGTCATCCAGTCCTGTCTGTTCTCCATGATCGTTGGCCGCCTGGTCGGCGACGAGAAACTTCAGGAGATCATCGAAGGCAAAGCCAAGTTCACCGATCCTGAGTTCGTCAACGCCTTGGAGTTCTACGCCCAAATGTACAAAGACGGAGTTCTGGACCGCAAGATCATGAACATCAACTACTCTGAAGTAAACGGCCTGTTTGCCTCCGGCCGGGCACCATTCATGATCGACGGCGACTGGAAAACCGCCAACTTCCTGACCGACGTAACTACCGGTGAAGCTCTCATCCCCGTAGATCAGCAGCCCAACTTCAAGATGACCATCTTCCCCGCCATCCCAGGAGAAATCAACAAGAAGTCGTCCTCCGGCGTAGTAGGTACCGGTTACGGCATGAGCTCCAAGATTCCCGCTGGCTCGGCTAAGGAAGCTGCCGCCTGGGAACTGATCAAGTGGCTGCAGAGCAAGGAAGTCCAGACCATGCGTCTGGAGACAGCAGGCACCATCCCCAGCCGCATCGATGTTACCTCCGACAACATCGAACCGCTGGTTGTGGAGAGAATCCGCTATTATGACGATATAGAAGTATACACCGAAGTTTTGGACAACATTCTGGAAGGCGAAGTCTACCTGCCGCTCAACGTAGGTCTGCAGGAAATCGGCCTGGGCCTGGCCACTCCCATGGAAGTGGCTGAACGCGTGCAGGAAGCCCTGGAGACTTGGAGAGCGAAGAAATAACACTCAATCCACAGAAGGGGCAGGCTCGCTTTCGAGCCTCCCCTTCCTGCTAAGGAGCGAAGTCCCATGAAAAGATTCCTAGCATGGTGGACCGAAGAACGGCGGGCTTACCTCCTGCTGGTTCTGCCTGGAGTCTTGGTCTACTGGGCAGTGATGGCGTTCCCAACCGTCTTTTCCCTGGGCCTAAGCATGACCAACTACAACGGTGGAGTCATCTTCGGCAACCCCAATATCCAGTTTGTCGGCCTCAGGCACTATTTGCGCATGTTTAACGATCGCTACTTCTGGATCTCCCTTAAGAACAACGGCTTGATCATGGCTGTTTCCGTGTTTGGCCAGATTCCCCTAGGCTTCTTATTTGCTTATGTGATCCACCGCAAGTTGATCAAATTTGGGGATTTCTTCCAGACCATTATCTACCTGCCCTGCGTGATCTCCACCATCGTAGTGGGCAGGCTCTGGCAGTCATTTTTCTCACCCTACGGGCCGTTTACCAAGTTCATGCAGCGGTTCCAACCGGGTTGGGAAAACGAGCTGGCCTATGATCCCCAGAAGGCTATTATACCTGTCCTGTTTGTCATCCTCTGGATGTACACGGGACAGTACATGATTATCTTCTTGGCCAACCTGCAGAAGATCGATCCTTCCCTGATTGAAGCGGCTCGGATTGACGGCGCCAGCGAATGGCAGGTACTCACCCGCATTACGCTGCCTGCCCTCTCAGGAGTGATCGTTACCGCCTGTATTCTGGCCATCTCCGGTTCACTGAAGAGTTTCGATCTAGTCTATGCCATGACCGCAGGAAATCCAGCGCGGCGCACCTCGGTACTGGCTCTGTACATGTACGACACTGCCTTCAAGCATTCGCCTAACTATCCGCTGGCCAACTCCATCTCGGTGTTTATGGTACTGCTGAGCTTTATCCTCATCGTCATGGTGCGCATCACCGAAGCCAGGTTTGGAGGTAGGGAAGAATGAAAACCACAACCAAGATCAAAAAGACCGACTTCCACCCCGTGCTCAGGGTCTTTGTGTACGTCACCGTAGGCATCTTTACGGTGCTCACGCTGTATCCCCTTTACTGGCTGGTGATCAGTTCGCTCAAGACGAACACCGAGTTTCAGCTGAACATGACGGGCTGGCCGTGGAATCCCACCCTGAACAACTACCCCACAGCTTGGCGCTTGGCTCAGTTTGACACACTGTTCCTTAACAGCATCTTCTTCACTGTAGCGTCCACCATCCTAGTGATCATGTTCTCCCTGATGGCGGGCTTCGCCTTTGCCAAAATCCGCTCCAAGGCTACGCCCTTTCTGCACGGCAGTTTCGTTATCGGCATCCTGCTCACTCTGCAGTCTCTGATGGTGCCTTTGTTCTTGATGGCCGTTTCTACGAACTTGTACAACACCCGCCTGGGAGTGCTCATCCCCTATGTGGGCATGGGCATGCCCATAGGCATCTACCTCTGCACTGAATTCATCAAGGCCATACCCAATTCGGTGGTGGAATCGGCACGCATCGATGGTGCTTCCTATCTTAGGATCTTCGCTTCCATCATCGCCCCCATGGCCAAACCGGTAGCAGTCACCCTGGCCATCCTCAACGTGTCGGGTGTGTGGAATGAGTTCATGCTGGTAAACATCTTGGTCTCCAGCGATGCTCTGCGCACCCTGCCCGTAGGCATCCTCAAGTTCTCAGGTCCGTTAGCTTCGGACCATGGCCGTCAGTTTGCCGCCCTGACCATCGGGCTTGTACCCATGGTCATCTTCTACTTGGTGTTCAGGCGGCAGATTACACAAGGCGTTTCCGCAGGTGCCGTAAAAGGCTAAGCCTTCTCTTCCTCACCAACGCGCGAAAAAGACTCCCACGGGAGTCTTTTTTTCTGCGTTGTGCGGGAATGATCGCCTAGTTGGACAGGTCTCTGGCGTACTCGTAAGCTACCACCCTGTTGCGCCCTTCCGCCTTGGCCCGGTAGACCGCTTCATCTGCCCACTGCAGCAGTTGGTCATAGGACCAAGGCTGGTTCGGCATGGAAGAAGCCACCCCGATGGAAACGGTGAGTACATCCGCCACATGTGATGACTCATGGGGGATCTCCAGATCATAGACTGCGGACCGGAGGCGCTCTGCCACATGCAGGGCTCCCAGGAGATCAGTCTGGGGCAGCAGAACAGAAAACTCCTCCCCTCCCCAGCGGGCCACCAGATCACCTGGGCGGCGCAGGGCATGGTAGAGGGTCTTAGCCACCAGTTTGAGTACATCATCGCCCTGGAGGTGGCCGTAGGTGTCGTTGTAGGCTTTAAAGCGATCCAGGTCGATCATCAGTACGGATAGGGGCATCTTGTGGCGCCTGACCCGCTCCCGCTCTTCTGCATAGGCTTCATCAAAGCGCCGCCTGTTGGGAATGCGGGTGAGGCCGTCGATCCTGCTGTCTCGTTTCAGGATGTCTTTATAGCGTTTCAGCTCCAGGTGGTTGCGGATCTTGGCCTTGACAATAGGCACGTTGAAGGGTTTGCGGATATAGTCCATGGCCCCGAGTTCTATGCCGTAAGCCTCGTTCTGATCCCCCTCTAGGGCGGTCAAAAACAAGATGGGAATATCGCGGGTGTTGGGATCGGCCTGCAGGCGCGCGCAGACCTCGTACCCGTCCATCTCGGGCATGATGATATCCAAAAGAATGAGATCCGGCATTTCCTCCCTGACCATGGCCAGCGCTTCCACTCCGTTATGAGCAACCCGCAGATCGTAGGTATCTTTCAGGGCGTTCACGAGTATCTGAGCGTTAAGCTTAACGTCTTCCACGATCAAAATGCGCTGTCGTCTCCCCAGATCTATGTCATCAAGCATTCAACCCGCTACCCCCAACCTAGTCGTGTTGGAATTATTAATTCGACATATGACCGGTAATCCCTTGTTTAAACGGGAGCGAATTCCATATTATCAGGAAACATTACCAAACCCTTGCGCAATTCGCACAGCCTCTCCTCTAGGGGTTAGCAAGCCTTGCGTCTGGAAAACAGGCGCTGCCACAAGCCTCGGTCCCCTTCGGCACAGGCGGGAGAAGCGACCAGCTGTTTGAGATCGCCTTGATACACAACGCGCACGGGCAGCTTCAGGAAATCCACAGGTTTCACCAAGTTAGCGGGAACCCCAAAGTCCACAATGCCGCTGTCATGCAGCACGTGGTAGACAAACTGAGAACAGAGAAAGCGGTCATCGCGCTTGGTGGGCTTGTTAAGGAGCCCATAAACCAAGCCGCGGCAGTTGTACTTGTAGCGTCCCCTGTTGGCGATGAACTGCTGGATCAGGGAGCGGGCCTGGCGGTACTGGTCCTCAGTTACCTCCAGTTCCAGAACAATCCCGGGAAGCTTCTTGGATCGCCTGTACAGCCCCTCTTCCAGCCGCTCATGCTTGAAGCGTCCGATAAAGGGATAGTAAGTGTACTTGCGGCCGAAGCTGTACATCTCCTGCAGATCTCTATCTAAAGCCAGGGCGGCATGGGTATACTGATCATGCGTCACCAGGTGAATTAGGTGGGAGACGATGCTGTTGGTTCGGGTCAGGACAATGTAGAGATAAGCCTTTTCCACGGTCTTTCTCTCCTCAGAACTAGTCTCTTCCCATCATATCCGTATCTGCCCAGGAAGGAAAGGAAAGAATTCAGGAAAGGGGTGAAAACAGACTGACCACCGACTCCAACGCCCGAGAAAGCAGAGTTTCTTTCCTAAACCGGGCATAGTCCAGTTCGATGCTGTTCGCCAGGTCGGCCTGGAAAATGGTGCTGTACAGCGCATTCTGCTCCCCGGACTCGAAGTAGATGAACAGCTCATCGTCCCTCTCCAGGCTGCGCACATTCAGGTTCACAGTGCCGATGCAGAGGCGGTCATCGTCAATGAGCATGACCTTAGCATGCATAATCCCCTTGTATTTGAACACCCGCACGCCTGAGTCGATCAGCTGGCGGAAGAAATAATTCTTGATGTTGTGGTGGAACAGCCCGCCGAAGGTGTAATATGAAGAGGTCATGATGCGCACATCCACCCCCCGTAAGGCCAGGGTCTTCAAGCTCTGCAGCACGGGCTCCGAAGGGGCAAAATAGGGGGTCTGGATCCACAGCCGCCGCTGCGCACCGTTGATCAGGTTAAAGTAGCTCAAGTTAATTACATCCTGGCCGATGTACTTGTTGTACAACCCGCTGGCAATGATCTGCGCTGGGAGATGTCCGTCCGCCTGCGCAGCGGGGAAATAGTGCTGCAGCCGGTTCCGGAAGCCCAGGCGCCCTTTACGCTCTGAGGCCACCCAGTCGGAGATGAAAATTTGCTGCAGATCCCTCACCACCCCACCCGTGAGGCGCACGTGGGTGTCACGCCATTCCATGCCGCGCACACCCTCGGCATAGTGTTCGCCCACGTTCATGCCTCCCAGATAGCCAACACACCCGTCGATGATCACCAGCTTGCGGTGGTTGCGGTAGTTCAACGCCCTGGCCCAGGGCCGGATGCCCTGGATCCTCCCTCCGGCTTGACGTAATTCCCTGAACAGGGGCCGTACAAAGGTAAACCAGCAGCCAAAGCTGTCATAGAGCAGCTTCACCTCTACCCCCTGCTGCGCCTTCTCCTTGAGAATGCTGATCAGCTCCTGGCCTACGGAATCGTTGTGGATGGTGAAATACTGGACATGGATATGATCCCGGGCCTGGCGCAGATCGGCAAACAAACGCTCAAACTTGGGCTTTCCGTTGGTGAACACCTCCACAGAGTTGTCGTCAGTAAGAATGCTGCCGCACCATTTGTAGTGGAACTGCTGGGTAGGTGACAGTTCGGCGCCAGAACGGTTATGCCACTTGCGGATGATGGCATCGAGCTCCAAAAAGACGGCCTTGTGGCGCTGACGGATCTTCCGGCGTTTATAATCCCAGTACACTTCACTGCCCATGATGCTGTACACAACCAAGCCCACTACCGGAAGGAAGATGAGCACCAGAATCCAGCTGAAGCGCTGGGTAGGCTTTTTGCGACTGAAAAAAATCATAAAGATGACGAACAGAAGGTAAGCGATGTACAACAGCGACAAGACCTGTCTCATTGCACCTTTCCTTTCTACACGGTCTTCCGTGCACTGTTCCTCCACCGGTCCACCAACCCTGGGAGGGCCAGATCAGGAGTTGACAATAGAACAGTTAACTTGTAAAATAATTAATAAAAAGGTTAGAGTGGCGCATAGGTAATGTAAATAAATTCACAAGCGCGGTGCGCCGCTCGTATTTTTGAAGGAGAGGACTGATCGACCATGAGCAACAGCTACAATCCACACGAGGAGATCATGCACATTGTGGACAAGGCAGCCCAGCTGCTGGGGCTGGAAGAGCGCGACTACACCCAGCTCAAGTACCCTGAACGGGAACTGAAGGTATCTGTGCCCGTGAGGATGGACGATGGCTCCATCAAAGTGTTCGAGGGCTACAGAGTGCAGCACTCCGGCGTCCGAGGGCCCTACAAAGGGGGCATCCGCTATCACCAAAACGTGGACATGGATGAAGTTAAGGCACTCGCTGCAGCCATGACCTTCAAGTGCGCTGTGGTGGACATCCCCTACGGCGGCGGTAAGGGCGGCATTACGGTAGATGCCACGAAACTGTCCAAGGGCGAACTGGAGAGGCTCACCAGAAAATACACGACCCTGCTCTTCCCCATGGTGGGGCCGCACATCGACATCCCGGCGCCAGATGTGAACACCAATGAAGAGGTCATGGCCTGG
>ERZ773359.4440-NODE-4440-length-14642-cov-6.412902_pt1 | contig 14642 bp, 17 predicted proteins | sample MGYA00374955_ERZ773359 | MGnify/ENA primary metagenome ERZ773359 (study PRJEB29098, sample SAMN04486028) | biogas fermenter metagenome | study: EMG produced TPA metagenomics assembly of the Biogas fermentation microbial communities from Germany - Plant 4 DNA1... | reverse complement strand
AACGTAAGGTTCAAAAAATCAGCCCAAGACATCAATCCAAGCGGCTCGGGCCATGGCGAAACAGTTTGCTTGTTGCCGAAGAAAAAATTATGAAACGATCAAAAATCCTAATCATTTAATTCATCTTATTTTGCCCTTTGATATGTGTTTGTGGGAACATATCGAAGGGTTTTTAATGAAATGAAATCTGAAACCATTAAAATTCTAAAATAGATAGCTGATTATTACAAATTATCTGCTTTTTGATCAGATATTTAGAAATCGGAAATGGATAGTAATCATGACACTTTATTTGATATTTTAGTGTATAATCTATGAATACCAAATTTCCAACACAGTATCAAACCCATGATGGCACCAACAACGGCTTGAAGTACCTGAAAAGGCAGTTTTATTAACGCATATTCCGGTGTACTGTAAATAAAAGCTCTTCCCAGAGAATAACCAAGAACCATTATGATAGCACCGACAATAACTCCGATGGCGGATGCAAGGCGTGGATGATTTTTCAAAATTTTGTGTGAAAATAAGGAAATAACAATTGCTTGAAGACCATGGGTAACCAGAGACACAAACATCGGGGCAGGGTAGAAAAGTAAATCACCGAGAAATGCCCCCATACCACCTACGATAAATGCCTCTAAGGGATTCAAAAGGATAGATGCCAAACAGATTACTATATCGTTCAAATATAAATGCCCTCCGGGAACCGGTATACTGAAGGAACTCAGTACAATGTTCATTGCCATAAACAGAGCAGTTGTCGTTATTTTAACAGTGGTCAGATGATTTTTCCTCATGTTTATGTATCTCCTTTTGTCTATGTTTATCTTATCAAATTCATTAATAAGAATACAATATATCTGATATTATAAAAATAACCAGAATAGGAGAATTATATATGACCAGAATGCATGTGTCGAATGAAGGGAGTTCTGAAACGTTGAAAATATCAGGCATGTTAGTTTATTTAATATAAAAATTAATATATCGATTCATTATGCCCTTATTTATAATCATTCTCAAGCAGCTTAATATGGCAACTGTTAATCAACAGCATTTGCATAATTCAATTGTCAATCTATCAATAAAATTCAAGAGATGAATGGTATATAAAAAATTAATAAAAGGGTTGAAGTATAGCTTATACTTTGTAAAATTAAGGTGTCAAACGTTCGATGAGAATAAAATTATGGGGTTTACAGAAACCGATTACACCGGATTGGTGTAGTCATTGGACAAAATTATTGGAAAAAAGTGGAGTATCTGACCGGTTGAAAGAATTTAACTTTAATAGGAGGAATATTAATGGCACTTACAGATTATATTGTAAACAAACCTATTTTGAAAACTGAACGTCTGACACTGCGGCAGTTAAATAAAGGGTTTGCAGACATTGATCCTTTCTCTTGGCTATTTTGTCTGAGATGATAATGTCAGGAAGCCATTATTTTTTATGTTTGCGGGAACATATCAATGACCTAAAAACGATAAGGTTTTATCTGAAGGATGTATGTAATAAAGGTTCAAAATAATAATATTGGTGCCTGATCATATTCAACAGGGTTATGCTGTTCATAGCCCTAATTTAAAATATATTTGAATTATATTATGTTGCTAATACATTGATGAATAAATTTCCAGATGAAAACTCTTTTAAAAATGAATATGATTAGCTTATAATAGAACATACATGCAATATGATTTGACGAGGATTGCATCAGTAAATGCATAAGAAGAATATTGAAAGATACAAGGTTTGACTTCATTTTGTGGGCCAAACCACCTTGATATTTAATAAAATTAAAGGAAGTGACAGTATGATTGCATCACAATACAAAATAACATTACCGGCCAATTACGATATGAATATCATAAGAAAGAGAGTCCAGGACAACGGTTATAAAACTGATGGATTTGATGGCCTGAAGTTTAAACTTTATTTAATTACAGAAAAGGGAAAAAACAATAACATACAAAATAGTTATTCACCATTGTATCTTTGGAAAGATAGTGAAGGATTAAATAAATTCTTATTTGAGGGGTTTTATGACAATATCTTAACATCATTTGGATGGCAGAGCGTAAATATCGGAGTCCTGTTAATGGATACTACAACGCAACGAATTCAAGACGCAAAATTCTTATTTGAAGTTGTAGGAGATATAGAGCCAAAAGAAAGCTTGAACAACTTTAAAACAAGAATCATAGATGAGATACCGAAAATAGATGCTGAGTACGTAATTATTTATAATCCGGACAAATGGAAATACCATGTTTTTTATTTTATTGATGATTTAGAAAAAGTAAAAACAGAAAAGGGTACGATTTATACCATCCTTCATATATCACAATAAATAAAGGTGTAATTAAAGATTTGTAGCTATGACAAAAGATTTTTTAAAAGAGTTGTCGTTGCTGGTAAAGGTGTTTAGAACATTCGCCGGGTTATATGGTTTGAGTTAAATTGTCGATTTATCTATTGCGACATGTATATCCGGACTTAATTATACCTTGAAATGTTTTGTACAATGTTTTATAATAACGATTAGTAAATTAGTTATAGGGTGATTAGTCGAAATGATCAAATAATCTTATCCATTAGAAGTTACAGTAGCATAGGTAGAGTCTAACATATCTATATATTTTTAGATATGTTGTTTGCTGACCTAGACTATTATAAGATTGGATAGGATTATTGTGTCAATTTTAAATTATATTTATAGAGCGTAAATGCTGTTCTCATTTCTGGAATAGTTTTTTGCTTGCCTTAAATATTTATTGTGATACATAAACCTTTCCGATGCTGTAAAGCTAGGAAAGGTTTTTTTATATTCATTTATTTTAATATGAAAGGATGATAAATATATGAGTATTAAGATATATGAGTATACTCTGCCAATGAAGAAATCAGGGCCATACGGAATTACTGTAGGACATGATGGAGCCATATGGTTTACAGAAAATGCAGGTAACAGAATAGGAAGGATTTCTATAGACGGTGAAATAACAGAATACTTAGTTCCTAACCCGTATGCAGGACTTTCGATTATAACGATCGGAAGTGATGGTCATTTATGGTTTACAGAATATAAGGCTAATAAGATAGGAAAAATTTCAATGGAAGGTAAGATTACAGAATATGATCTGCCAACTGCAAATGCCGGACCTTATGGAATAACTTTGGGCCCTGATGGGGCAATGTGGTTTACAGAGAAAAACGGTAACAAAATAGGTAGAATTACTACTGATGGAGAAATTAGCGAATACAGCTTACCTGCAAAAGGCTCTTTTCCCTCAATGATAACATTAGGCCCTGATGAAGCACTTTGGTTTACAGAAAATCAAGGCAATAAAATAGGTAGAATCACAATATCCGGAGATATATCTGAATTTAGTATACCTACTATAGATTCAGGACCGGTAGGTATCTGTGCGGGTTATGATGCTCTATGGTTCACAGAATTTATAGGTAATAAGATAGGGCAAATAAATATAAAAGGTGAATTTTCAGAGTATCCATTACCTACATCTAATGCAAAACCTCATGCAATAATATCAGGCAAAGATGGTGAGATATGGTTTACAGAGTGGGGGAAAAATCAGATTGGAAGAATTTTATCATCGGGAAAGATTGAGGAGTATCCTATCCCTACATCAAGTTCAGAACCACATGGTCTTGTCCTTGGACCAGATGGGGCTATCTGGTTTGCTGAAGAAGCAAATAAAATCGGCCGTTTAATTTATTAAAAATATATTGTTTATAGCCTAATAGTTTGAAAGACGATAAATTGTAAGGAGGAAACATTTTATGAAAGGTCCAGATAAGAATAAGCTTTATCCTATTGAAAATATCAAAACAGTTTGTTATATAAGTAATCTGCCGAAAAGGCCCAATGTAGAAATCGGGGATTACACCTATTATAGTGATAATAAAAAGTCTCCTGAAAAATTTTATGAAAATATAGAGTATCATTATGAGTTTCTAGGAGATAAACTTATAATCGGTAAGTTTTGTGCAATTGCAGAGGGTGTCAAGTTTATCATGAATGGGGCAAACCACAGAATGGATGGAATTACAACCTATCCCTTTAATATCTTTGGAGGTGGTTGGGAGAAGGTTACTCCAACAGTAGAGCAACTACCTTTTAAGGGAGATACAGTGATTGGCAATGATGTCTGGATAGGTAGAAATGTAACAATTATGCCGGGCGTTAAGATTGGTGATGGTGCGATTATTGCCGCTAATTCAACAGTGGTTAAAAATGTTGAGCCATATGCAATATATGGTGGCAACCCGGCTAAGTTTATTAAAAAGCGCTTTAGTGACGATAAGATAGAATTTTTACTAAAACTTCAATGGTGGAACTGGAGTGAAGAGGAAATTTTTAATAATCTTGAACTGTTAACATCCGAAGAAGGGTTAGATCAACTAATGAAAAACTTTTAGACTTAGGGTCTTTTCGCATTTGCACAATAGGGATCTGAAATCTGAGGATTTGTTGGGAGTTCAATCTAACACCAAACGAATATATTAAAAATAAGTCCGTTTTTTACAATACAGATTCTTTTTAATGGTGTAATATAAAATAAATAATAAATGAAAGGCGGCTTAATTATGAATGATAATATGAAAATCGTAGAAAAAGCAAAAAAAATTATCGCAGAGAGCGATGCAATGTACATAGCATATTTACGGGAGGATGGATATCCCCGCGTCAGCACAATTACGATGATGAAAGCGGACGGGATAAAAACAATTTATACATCTACCGCAATTGATGGATTAAAAACTCAACGCGTACTAGCCAATCCGAAAGTAAGCCTGTGCTTCCGCAATGGATTTGACAATATTACGCTTACCGGGACTGTTGAGGTTTCGCAAGATAACAAATTGCGAGAGGAACTGTGGAGAGATTGGTGTTGGCAACATTTCCCTGATGGTCCGACAGGCGAACTTTTTTGTGTTTATATTTTTACAACGGAAGAAGCGAGTTTATGGATTGACGGAGAAGCGGCGGAGATTAAAGGTTTTGAGTTAATTGCAAATATAATTGACCACGATTATTTTGGCTGTTATAATTTACCTAAAAAAGGTAGGCAATGGAGGTTATTAATGGATTATAAGATTAAACTTAACTCATTTTATCTGTGTGTTAAGGATATAAAACGTGCAGTTAATTTTTATGAGCAGTTATTAAATCAAAAAGTTGAAGAAAATGGTTCATTATTTATTATCAACGGAATTAGGTTTTGGCTGTTTGATTATCAAGCTGCAAATGATAACCGTGTTGTTTTTGGACACAATTGCTTGCCGAGTTTTGAAGTGGATGATATTAAAGCCTTAATGAGAAAATTAGAAGAATTACGGGCAGAAATAGTATTTCCGCTTACTCGTATAGGAAGCAATTGGGTACTTGAATTTAGAGATTCAGAGGGAAATGATATTGAAGTATATTCAAGATACCGTCCTTTAGACGCAGGTAAGGATGAAAATTATCAGTTCTACTAAACTCATAATGTTGCTTAACAGATACTACATAGTATTCGATAAATTAAATCTGGAGAAATGGTTCGAAAGAGCATAAAAAGTAGCCCACTCTCAAAAGGCGAATGGTATATCATGCCAGAGTGGGCAGTAAACGGAAGAATAATTGTCATCGGCTGTTTGATGTTTAAAGTCAATAGTATTTATTTACCAATTTTTTATAAGAGGCTTTAAAAGTCCGTAACTTAAGTATTTTATGGGTTATCGGATTTTAAAGCCTTTTTTATTAGGTATTTACACAAGGCAATTTACAAATAATGGGTTGACAAAAATTAGTAAAATTTGTACAATATTTAACAAATAAATTACTATATACAAACTATATAATTATACAGAATTATTAAGGAGAGAAAGAAATGGAGTATAAAAAATCAAGGTTTAATTATGAACTAAAGATTGATGATAAAATCATAGTTTTTAATTCCTTACGAAACACATTTAGTTTATTTAGCCAGGAAGAATATTATCAGGATATTAAGGAATTAAGTGATAAGAGTTTAAATTTTATGAAACAGCAGGGAGTACTGGTTGATAGCGATTTTGATGAAGAAAAGAGTGCATTTCTTAAGTATATGTCTATTGTGGATGATGGTGTATTAACGTTAATAATACTCCCTACAATGAAATGTAATTTTAGATGCCCATACTGTTATGAAGATAAATCTGTGGGAAAAATGAGTGATGAGGTTATTGATTCTATCGTAGAATTTGCCAAGAAAAAGATTTCTACAGCTCGATCTCTTCATGTAAGTTGGTTTGGTGGAGAGCCGTTATTATGTATGGATGTTATTAGTAAGCTAAGTGAACGATTGATGAAGCTGGCACGGGATTATCATAAAAGCTATAGCTCAAATATGACTACTAATGGGTATTTGCTTGATTTGGAAACGTTTAAAACATTACTTTATAAGTATAAGGTAACTCATTATCAAATAACCCTAGATGGGAGAGAGCAATATCATAACAAAACCAGACCATTGGCTAACGGTCAAGGAACTTACCAGACCATAATGAATAATCTTATCAATATAAAAAATAATGTGAAAACCATGTTATTCACTATATTAATTCGAACGAATCTTACGAAAGAAACTCTTAATGATTTTGAAAATCATGTTTTGGAACTAAATAATATTTTCGGAGACGATAAACGCTTCTGTTTTTTATTTAAAGAGGTAGGTAATTGGGGAGGAGAAACGGTTAATAATATTTCAGATAGTCTTTTATCAGGAAGAGATTATTTGCTGAATAAGCTTGCAACTTTGGATATTAAATTACAGTTAAGCGGGCAATTTATATTCTTTAATAGAGCTCCTATATGTTATGCAGCCAAAAAGGATACATACACGATTGGTCCAAAAGGTAATATCATGAAATGCACCGTTAATTTAGAGGAAGATTGGAATAATATCGGAATATTGGATAAAAGCGGGAATATAGATGATATGGACCAAAGCAAATATATGAGATGGCAGTATGGAATTCTTCCTAACAAGACAGTGGCAGAGAAATGCAAGGATTGCAAATTATATGCAAACTGTTTTGGTATATCCTGTCCTATACATTACATAAAAAGAGGTACTGCTACGAAATGTCAAGATATCGAAAATGAAATGAGAACTATGTACAAATATAGTCCCGAATTATTCAAAGTAGCTACGGAGGATTAAGATATGAATGAGAATTTGCGCAAAATAAGCAATATATTAGATACAGTTGGTGTGTATTTAGAAAAGTTCAGTGGGGATTTGAAGATAAAGGACGTTTTATTGGATTCCTTATCAACCATATCATTTTATTTGGAAGTAGAAAATGAATTTGGTGTTGTGATACCTGATGAGATTTATACTATGGACTTAGGAGAATATACAATGACAGAATTACTGGAAAAAATTATTATGCCATTACAAACATGTGAGTAATTAATAAATATAAATATATATAAAAGGAAGGGGTAAAGTATGAAGTATAATTTTAAAAAATCAAGAATAATTAATGAAAAATTAATGGCTATCGTTTTATATGCTGAGGCAGGTGATAAGGTAGTAAGGCATAATACTTGCACTATAACAAACCGCAATTGTTGATAAATATCACTGCATGAAGGAGAAAATCTAATGAAAAGTCACACCTATAAATACGATCTGATTCTTTTAGATTCAGGATATGAATATGAAAGTACAAAATGGAATTCAAAAGTTGATGTTTATGAAAAGACAAAAGAAGGAAATTGGGAGATTTGCAATAATAGTACCGATGAAATTGGACATGGCACAGCAGTTTTATCAATAGTACTTAACGGTTTTGATGGAAATTATGCAGTTTTTAAAGCTTTCACAAGCATGACTATGAGTAATCTGGAGAATGTCCTGTCTGCTTTAAATTATATTTATAACAATCTGGAATGTAAATATATTCAGATGAGCTTTGGTGTAAGGGGATATAACAAGGAGCTGGAGGAAATATGTGAAAAATTATATAAAGATAAAGGTATTATAATTATTGCTGCCTTTGATAATTGTGGAGCAATTTCATTTCCGGCTGCTTTCCGATTTGTAATCGGAGTATCAGGAGATCCTTACATAAAGACTAAAGACCAGTTTGTTGTAAATCATAGTGATGGAGTGCTGGACATTTATGCAAAAAGTGGAATGCAAGTAGTTGCACAAAAGTCGAAAAAAGGCTTTTATGCAGAGCAGGGGAATAGCTTCGCTGCCTCTTATGTAACTCTTTCGTTATTACAAGCCAGCAAATCATTTAATTCCAAGGAAGAAGCGCTTTTGCTATTTGATCCAAATTACAGGAGTAAAAATAGCATTAGAGGCAGTAAGATAATACATACAAAGACAAAGGCAGCGGCTTTTCCCCTTAATAAAGAGATGTATTCTTTAATAAATTATGCAGATATGCTTAAGCTTGATTTGGTAAGCATATATGATGTGAAATATTCGGGTAATTTGAATCGAGAATTGGTAAACTTTAAAGGAGACAGAAAATATATTGTAAAAAACATAGAAAAGTGCTGTTGGGATGAGTTTGATACTTTAATAATTGGCCATGTTCGGGAATTAAGTCTTTTGTTAAACCGAAATATTAAAAAGGAATTACTTGATGCATGCATTGCCCATGGGAAAAATGCATATTGCTTTGATAATCTTGAGATTGATTCATACAGGGACATATTTGCAGAGCATAATTTAATATTAGAATGTCCGGATGATTATACTATCTCATATAAACAAGGCAAGCTTTATCAAATAAAAACACCGGTATTGGCTGTACTGGGTACCGGCAAAAAACAGGGCAAATTTACGCTTCAGATGCAGATTAAGCGTATCATGGAGAAACATGGTATTAATTTGGGTATTATTGGTACAGAACCGAATTCATTGCTTCTAGGTTGTGATGAAGTACTTCCATTGGGATACGATAGTAAGATTTCTAATATGCCCGGAAAATATATTATCGAAGCATTTAATGAGAAAATGCATAATATTGATGTTATGGAAAAGGATTTAATTTTGGTTGGTGGCCAATCAGGATTCTTCCCACATGTTACCTTTAATATAGGGCATATTAATATTAATCAGATAGCTTTTCTATATGGAATATTACCGGATGGAGTTATCCTATCAATTAATGATACGGATAGTATCGAATACATAAAAAAATCAATTGCATGTATTGAGAGTTTGTGTAATACTAAGGTATTTTTATTGGCATTATATGCCTATCATACAGAGTATGATTACGTTATTGATACATCCAAAAGACCTTTATCCAATGAGGAAATTAGCAGAATAAAAAAGGAAATATATGATGCTATTGGATTAAAGGTTGTTGTATCAGGAGATTTGAATGAAGATGATGAAATATTCAAAAGCATTATAGAATATTACTGTGAAACAGATAATGATGCTGTATAGCAAATAAAATATACGAGCTTGTGGGGTTAGACAATGAAGTGCGTTAATGTATATAAATATTTTAACAAAGGAAAAGAAAACGAGTGTATTGCTTTAGAGAATATTAATATTGAGTTTTCGGATACCGGTTTGGTTTTCATAATTGGCAAAAGCGGAAGTGGAAAGTCCACATTATTAAATATTATAGGAGGATTAGATAATCCGTCGACCGGGAATGTGTATGATGAAAATCTAAATCTTACTAAACTAAATGAAAATGAAAAAAACATATACAGACGTAATAATATAGGATTTATATTTCAGGATTATAGCTTGATTTATGAAATGTCAGCAAAAGAAAATATCCTATTAGGTTTGAAAAAAACAGAAAAGCAACTTAAATACTTCGATGAAGTATTGGAACTTTTAGATATAAAAAAGATCATTGATAAACCGGTCAGAGAGCTAAGTGGGGGAGAACAGCAAAGGGTTGCAATAGCAAGAGCATTGGTTAAGGACAGTAAGATCATTTTGGGAGATGAACCGACAGGAAGTCTTGATTCGGCAAATAGCGAAATCATATTTAAAACATTAAAAGAAATTGCCCAAAATAGGTTGGTTATTATTGTAACCCATGATTATGAAAGTGCTGTGAAATATGGTGATCGTATTATCACTTTATCAGATGGCAGGGTAATAGATGATACGAATAAGAATCAAAAAGAATCTGCGGTGCATATTGACCTTAATAGCATGCCTGAATGTAGAATAAAAACCAGTGTTGCATTACGGCTTTCTCTGAAGTTGATGGGTACCAAGAAAACCCGCATGATAGTTAGTTCTATTTTGACTGCATTGTCATTATGCATTTTAGGAGTTTTTATATTATTTAAGCAATATAATTTCAAAACAGTTGTTACTGATATATTAACTAATAATCATGAGGAGTACATAACTATCGGTAAAGGTTATACAGATAAAAAATCAAAAAAGTTTGTAACTATGGCTAGGGTTATTTCAGAAGATGATATAGAACAGCTGGTTACCAGCAATAATATTAAGGAATATGATTGTACATATAAGCTATTAGGAATGTATTTATCGACTTCACCAACAGGTAATAGGTTTATACCACAATATGTCACGAAAGCAATCGTAAGTGATGAAATAGGAATTGAGAAATACGGCTTATCCTTTGAATGCGGAAAATATCCTACCTTAGCCAATGAAGTTTGTATTACGGATTACCTTGCCTATTGTATCAGCATATTGCAACCTGATTTAATAGCAAACATTTTAGGAATGGATAACTTAGCTGATATTTCAAATGATGATCTACTCCTTAAGGGACTCAAAAATATGAATAAGCAAAAGCTTCAGATTTTATTCGGAGAGAATTGGAGTGACAAAATTCTCAAAGATAGTACTCTGGAGAAAATAAGAGATAACCCGGGAATATTGTTGGTAAATGAAGATGTGGACTTTTTAGGCAATAAATATCATATTAGTGGTATTTTGGAAACTAATTTTGAAGAAAAATATAAAGATTTAATTTACATGACTGAAGTTGAGCTTAATGATGATAAAAGAACAGATGAATTCAATTTTTATGTTTCAGCTTATTATACCAGTTTTTTTGTAAATGAATCTTTCATTGATCATATATATCAGGATAAGATTATTTTTACTAATTCTGTTTTTTGTAAGTATTCATCCTTTAAGGAGTTGTTAAATATTAAAAAAGAATTGAATTATAATGATGTAATTGTCTCTTCAAATTTTTTCAGAGAGACATTTAAAGAAGAGTTTAACAGCAACAAGATTGGAAGCTATAAATTTCCAAACATTGTATCAATACCTTTAGGAGAGGGCATGGATCCTGAGATAATCTTTCAAGGAGAGGATTTAAATGTAATAGGTACTACAGAAATACCTGCCGATTATAATAATACCTTGTATAGTAGTATGGCGATTGTAGTATCGGATCAGTACTTTGAAGATTTTGCCAAAGCCCAAAGCTATTGTTGCTACATAACATTTCCGGTACCTAAGGATTATAAACTTAAGCTTCAATTATTTGAATATATGGAAGATAAGGAATTATTTTTATCAAGCATATACTCCTATACTTTGTATGAAATTTCCAATATTATGAATCTTTACATGGAATTATTTGGTATCATTATATTTGTTATTACTTCGGTAGCTGTACTTCTTTTATCAGGTTATTTTAGCTCAATTATAACAACTCAAAAGCGAGAAATAGGAATCATGAGAGCAATGGGATTGACAAGAAGATTTATTTTAAAGATTTATATGCCCAGCGGAGTAATAATGTCAGCATTTATTTTGGTTGTTAGTTCATCCGGCTTATTAATACTTCAAAAAATCATAAACAATTCTTTAACAGAAAACTTTTTAAATTATCTGGATAGCGTAGCTATTAATAATTTTAAAATCTTAACATTAAATTATGTTCCGTTTGCAGTTATTTTTACATTAAGTATTTTAATATCTATGATCTCAATGATTATACCTGTAAATAAAATTAGTAGATCAAATCCGGTAGATACTATAAGGAGGTAAATATGGGAAAATATACTATGGATACAAAATTGGAAGAAATAGTAAAAGATGAAAAGGCGATGAATATTTTGAGAAAAAATTTATTATTTGCTGTAAATCATCCAAGATTTCGAGAGGCATACGGATATACCTTAAATGAAATTATTAATGATGATATGGGTAATGTTGTAGGTATACCTAAATCTGTTGTAAAGAAAGTTATTAAGCAAATATTAGAGTTGGAATAATTAATTCAACTTAAATGGAAGGGAAAGATAAAATTGAATGAAGTACATTACAAGATTGAGCCGTTTAACGAATTTGCCATAGGTTCATGTTTTGAAGATGCTTACTTACCCGCAATATCGGCATTAGGCGGGGACAAAATAAGCTTTATTCTCAATGTTAATTATTACTTTAGATATGTAAATAATGGTTTTTGCGTTTCCTCATATGGCATAAAGACAAGAAATGAAATGGAAGAGCAATTTGGTATTGAGTCATATACTATAGAAGATTTTGTGGAAAATGTGGTTGAATTTATTATTAGCTGTCTTGAAGAAAATAAACTTGTAATTTGTAAAACCGTCAATGCAGTATCCTATGATCCGGTGACAAGAAGGAAGAATCAAAGAAGCTTTTCTCCCCACTGGATACTTGTTTATGGATTTAGTAGAGATAAAAAAGAATTTGATGTCTTAGAGCACCAAACAATTGTATCAGCCCAGTATAAACCATATAAAATGCTTTTTGATGACTTAGAACAAGCCTATTTGGAAGGTTATGAATATGAGCAGGATAAAATGAATATGTATATACTTAAATCGAAAGCCATTGCCAGAAAAGAAATCAATCATTATGAAGCCTACTGTAATAAGTATACATTGGTAGAAGAGAAATTTATTAGCTCAAGGAAGAGTTTAATAAGACATATGCAGGAACTCCAAAGGCTCAAAACGGGTGAGGCGCTGGACAGTCAGGAAATAGTCCTTATATCTGAGGTTATAAAGTATTTTCAAAGAGAAAATTGGCTTCAGAAGCAAATTGGAATCAGTATAGAGATTACAGGTGAGCTGCTAAAGGCCTTAAATCTTCTTCGTACATATTGCATTAAATATAACATGGTTCCAACAGATAAAATATGTGAAGGTATATTTAAGTACAGTTCTGCCGTAGAAAAGTTATCTGATCAATGGTTTGAACAGCTTGCATTACAAATTAAGGGTGAAAAGCTATGAAAAAATACTATACGATTGATATTAGCAATTATTTTAATCATAAAATGATGTTTGACCCCGGTAAAGAAATTGATATCTGTGATGATAAGGAAGGGGTTATGGGAATCGGAGTATTCGATAAGAGGTTTCAATTTGAACAGGCGGATAAGATAATAAAAGGAATACGATATAAACTAAATGGAAGCAAAAGCAGATATGACAATCTGATCAGTAATAGACAGGAAATTGATATTAATATAAAAACGAAAAAAATAAAGGAAATATCAATTTTAGGGTTTAATGAATTTGGATCTTATAGGGATGATATTATTCTTGTTAGTGGTAATGAAGAATTAAGAAATCGATTTTATTTTATCAATTATCAGAGAATATCGAATCCTTATATGAATGTGATAAAAGTGACAGATGCAATATTGCTTTTAGCGCCAAAAGCAATGGTTTTGCAAAAATACATTATTATTATACCATAGTCCATGTTGATTCGCATTTGGACAGAATAATTTTACCAAATAATATAGAAATGCATATAGCAGCAATTACTGCTGTAGTTTGAAATGCATTTTTATATTAATACCATTTAGGACAGAGAGGAGGGATTAATAATGAAGGTATATAAGTTTTCAAACAAAAAGGTAAATGAAAAACTGAATGTTCTGACCCTATATAATGAATCAATAGGACGGACAGGACCCAGAACAGGTACAAATGATATATGCAATGACACTGGCTTGTGTAATGTTGTTCATAATATTTATGTTTGCCCGTTATTTTAAAACTGTTATTTTGTAAATTTTAGAAAAGTGTATAAGCACGACTTAATTTTGAAGGGAGAATACAATTATGCTTAGATTCAAAAATAGAAAAGTCAATGAAAATATGGAAAAAGTATCTTTACATTCTGAAGATAAGTACCCCGGTAAAGAGTTTAACAGAATATGCCTTGATGCCGGGTTATGCAATGTTATTATTAACGATCCGGATTGTGGAATAATTGATTTAGGTAATTAGTGATATTGTTGGTATCACAGATTGTAATTTGTGATACCAATTATAATATCAAATATATATGAAAGGAGGATGCATGATGATTAAATTTAAGAAAATAAAGGTTAACGAGAATTTAATGGACATCGTGTTGTGCTTCGAAGGTAATGATACAAATGTACAATGCAACGATACCGGTGCATGTGATGTTACAACTAATATTTACTGCTTTTAGTTAATTAATTTTAGAAAGGAAGAAATGCTATGCTTAATTTTAAAAAAGTAGTTAATGAGAATTTAGAATTAGTAGAACTTTTCTTCGAAGGTAATAATACTGCTAATGGTACATGCAACGATACCGGTGCATGTGATGTTACAACTAATATTTACTGCTTTTAGTTA
>ERZ773359.4437-NODE-4437-length-14659-cov-12.216721_pt1 | contig 14659 bp, 11 predicted proteins | sample MGYA00374955_ERZ773359 | MGnify/ENA primary metagenome ERZ773359 (study PRJEB29098, sample SAMN04486028) | biogas fermenter metagenome | study: EMG produced TPA metagenomics assembly of the Biogas fermentation microbial communities from Germany - Plant 4 DNA1... | reverse complement strand
CATTGTACCACAAAGGGATGAAGTCCTCAATTTTCATTTAAGTTTACAGAGCGGTATATTTAAAAAGGAGGAAGCTTCATGAAAATGTGGCTTTGCTTGGTATTGTGTATGTTTCTTCTAATGGGATTGATTTCAGGATGTTCTTTCGCAAACCTCCCACCAGATAAAAAATCTAAGGATAATGCATCGCCTAATTCTGACACTAGCTCTTCTAGTAATACTTCAATAAAAGTAGACACAGAATTTGTTAGAAGAAATACTGAGTTTGCTTTTAAAATATTTAATCAGTTAAATGAAGAGGATGAAGAAAATAATATATTCATATCCCCTATAAGTATATCAACTGCCCTTGCTATGACCTACCAGGGTGCTGAAACTACCACAAAGGAAGCTATGGCAAAAGTTCTAGAGTATTACGATATGGATATAGAAATTCTCAATGAAGACTATAAGAATTTATTGCAGCACTTAACTAAACTAGATAAAAAGATAGAACTAAATATGGCTAATTCAATCTGGATTAGAGAAGGTGAACCTGTAAATGAAGATTTCCTATTGATAAACAAAAAATTCTATGATGCCTTAATAAAAGAATTGGATTTTTCAAAAAACGAGGCTGCAGATATAATCAACCATTGGATATCTGATACTACCAATAAAAAGATAACGGAAATGATAGAACCACCTATATCACCTGATACTCTTATGTATCTTATTAACGCTGTATATTTTAAAGGCCAATGGACGAGGAAGTTTGATAAAAAGAATACTTATAGCGCAGTCTTTCATGCTGAAGATGGCAGTACCCAAGAGGTTATGATGATGACCCTAGATGCCGAAGCTGAATATGGACAGGGAACAGACTTCCAAGTAGTAAGGCTGCCTTATGGAAATGGCCATATAGCTATGTACTGCATACTGCCAGAAGAGGGAATATCTATAAATGATTTTACAAAAAGCTTAAACAGAGAGAAATGGGATAATATCAAAAGCACCATAGAAGAAGAGGATAATGTAGTAGTAAATTTGCCACGATTTAAACTGGAATATGGTATTAAAAGCCTTAAGGATAGCTTAAAAGCTCTAGGAATGAAAGAAGCATTTTCAGATATGGCTGATTTTTCTGGTATAAGAAATGATGTTTATATACATGACGTATTCCACAAAGCTGTAATTGAAGTGAATGAGGAGGGTAGTGAGGCCGCAGCAGCTACAGTTGTAGAGATGAGAGTGACAAGTGTTGCTGAACCTATTATTTTTTCTGCAGACCGACCCTTTATCTTTGTCATTGCAGATGATAATACTGGAACTATTCTTTTTATAGGAAAAGTGCATCACCTGAAAATAGACTAAAAAAATTGACCGCCATGTAAGGCGGTCAATTTTTTCCCTTAGTTATTTAAATCATATTCAAATGGAATGATTTGTTCCTTTTCAGCAGCTTCAAAAATAGCTTCCATCAGCTTCATTACTCTCATTACCTCAGGCAACTTTACTATGATCTCTTCTCTTCCCTCGATGGCAGCCATTACGTTCTTATAAAATTCTCTTACGTCACTTCTGACAATTGGTAGAGGCTCTGTTTTTATTGTATCCTCGGTACGAGGTGCCATGGTCTTGGTTAAGCCAGCAGCTGTTCTAATAGGCACTGCATCGTTTTTGCTCCAATCGGTAACCCGTACAATTTCACCTGACAGATCCCAATCTTTAATAACAGCAGAACCATTCTGGCCTAAAACATACCAACGAGGTAAGTTAATGAAGTTGCTAGTTCCTACCTCTAACAAGTATTCCAATCCATTTTCGAAAGTTAATACAACAGTAAAGCCATCATCTACTAATTCATTGGTTACATGGGTAAGGGTGGCATATACGGATTTAATCTTATAAGGAATCATCTGTAATGCCTGGTCTAGGATATGCACTCCCCAGTCTAGTACCATACCGCCTCCATGTTCAGGCAATTGACGCCAATCCCCTGGTATTCCGCGGGATCCATGTACACGAGATTCAATGCGGAAGATATCTCCCAACATATTATCATCATATATTTTCTTTACAGTAAGAAAATCTTCATCCCAACGACGATTTTGATGTACAGTGAAAATCTTTCCTGTTTCCTCTGCAACATCTATCATTTCCTGTAAATCCTTAGAAGATAGGGTTACAGGCTTCTCACATACCACATGCTTTCCTGCTCTAAGGGAGCGAATAACAATTTCTTTGTGTGAGTCATTAGGTGTAGCACAGAGGACAATGTCCACCTTTTCATCTGCGAGCAAATCTTCGAAGCTGTCATAGGGGGTGATACCATGTTCCCTTGCAAATTGTTGTCTTTCTTCCCTAATATCAAAGCTGCCGCATACTTCGATTCCATCGATAGTTCCAATAGTTTCTCGATGCCAGTTCCCCATACCACCTAAGCCGACAATAGCCAGCTGATATGTATTACCTACCATTTAAAAATCCTCCTCTGCTTTGATGTTTGTGTTATTACATTCTAATTATAATCAATAATAAGACAACTTTCAAATATAATATATGTAATATGTAATATAAATATATAATAATTAATATAGGGAAATTTTTATACTCCTTTTATGTCCAGTAGGTTCTATAATTACTAATGCGCTTTCATCTAATAATTCTACCGAATAATCCTCTATATCATGGATCTTAAATTCTTTTTGTGGTAAATAAATAAGGGTAGCTACATTTCCATCCTTTTCGTCCCATTCCATATTGAATTCTTTCAATTGATAATCATAATTAAAAAATAAAATCTGGCCGCACACAGCCTGAGGATAGGGTCTTTTTAAAATCTCCAGGACTGGTGCATTTTCAAATCCATGGAAATAGCACCAGTATGTGCTACTCCACAAATATTTATCAAAGATTTGGAGTATATGCTCAATGTGGTATAAGCCATCTGAGTAATTACCATGGGCGCCCCACTCTCCTACCATAACAGGTACACCCATACTTATCTGAGTGCGTCGATGTGTCTCAAATATAACCTCAATTCTGTTGTTGCTAGCCCATTGTACCCCTTCTGTATCCACTACCAAATCATAGCCATGAGGAGAAAAAGCCTGTTGAGGCTCTCTTATACCATTTTTATTAACAATAGGCTCTGCCTTACACTCAATGCCTATATTAGAAAAATAACTGTTTTCTCTCATAATAATTGTATCCCTATCAACTTCCCGAACAGCCTGTGAAACTTTTCGATAGAATGTATCCAATTTGCCTTTGTCGAACTTTTCAACTAATGGTTCGGCAGCTTTTGCAATTGATTTATATATTTCCTTATCCTCGAGAAAATCTAGTATTTCCATTTTCTTATCTGGTTGGGAAAACATTTCTATAACATCCTCAAGGGTATATTGGGTACCCATAGCCTGATTCACGGTTTTGACCAGCACCAACATCAAAGTCTCAAATATTGCTGTAGATTCTGAACCGGGAAATGGCTCATTAAAAAAGTCGTAGCCTATTAAAGCAGGATGGCCTCCGAATCGTTTAGCGATATATACCCACATATTGATATAATGATCCTGTAAGCCTATGCCATCAGGAGCTAAAGTGTTGTTCCAGAAATTATCAAATGCTCTTTTGACTGCCCCACTAAAAATATAAGCATCGCTCCAAAGTTCTCCTTTTACATGAGATTGACCATCTGTAATTGTAGCCCATTCCGGAGCTCCGTCACTATAAAGAACACTAAACAAATCTTGGTGCATATCCAAATAAGCATATAGCCCATATTTTTCACACAGATCTAACATTCTGCCTACCCAATCTAAATATTGTTCATTATATTCGCCAGGTCTAGGTTCAATGGCATCCCATATTATTCCAAGTCGGACTACGTTGAATCCCCAGTTTTTAAAATTATTAAAAACACTTTCATCCCAAGAGGGGATATAGTTCATAACTTGGTTCTCTCTATTTCCTTTATGTACTAAATTGATGCCTCTAAGTATAACATGCCTTCCTTGATGATCAACGAATCGATCCCCTTGCACATAAATCCTTGCCACTACTATTCTCCTTTCAGTATAGTTTTTCCAATATAAAGCTAGGACAAGGTGCTTTCTTTATAATAGCTCCCTTGTCCTAGCTAGACTTATTGGTTACTAATTATTCACTAATTTCATTTTCACCACCAATATATTGGGTAGGTCCAATAGTAAGGGTTATGACACTGCCTGCTGCTGCCTTTGTATTGGCCACCAAGGACTGCTGATAAACCTTGCCTTCATACCCCTCAACATATTCTGTACCTTCTTCAAATCTTATATCAAAACTCTTGTTGTACTTCCCTTTCAGTATTTCATCCTTTGTCATGCCCACAAAGTTAGGCACTGTTACTTTCACATTGGCAGGTACATATTTTAGTACAATAGTGGAGCCTTCGGCTATCTCCTTCCCAGCCTCTATACTTTGATGCCAAATCTCACCGGGTAGTCTGTCAGACTTGTTTTCTTCTTTGAAAATAGGTACTATATTTAGTTCTTCGCATATAGCCAAAGCTTTGTCCCTAGTGATAGCAACATCATATCCTGAACCTGCCGGTGCAACAAAGTCTGGAACATATACTACCTTGCCTTGGGATACAGTTATACTGATAGTTTCTTTTATTCCAATCACCGTATTAGCCTTATCCTGATGAAGGATAGTGCCCTTTGGCGAATTGCTTTTTGTATCAGTAACTTTAATTTTGATATTGGCTCCCTGATCATTTAGCTTCTTTGCCCAGACTTCAATGGCATCTCTGGTTTGCTCCACAAAGGAGGGCAATACTATCTTGTTATCTATGGAATAAGTCAGCTCTAAAATATCCCCCTGCTTATACTCGGTACCAGCTTTAATGCTCTGGGATATAAAAGTATTTGGAGGTGCACTGGAATACCTTTCTTTTATAGTTACAGGTATTCCCAGCTCTCCTGCCAAAGCAGTAGCTCTTTCCTTGGAATATCCGGTAAAGTCAGGGACAGTAATCATCTTTCCTTTAGAAACCACAAGGGTGATTTCAGTGCCTTTCTTAACCTTTTCTTCAGGTTTGATACTTTGAGAGATTATGGATCCTGCTGGTACAAAATCATCATATTCTTCTTCTACCTTGAGTACCAGCCCGTTTTCATTAGCAAAAATATAGCATTCTCCAATAGGCATCTCTTTAAAATTAGGTACTACTACTTCCAAGGCGGATTCATCTTCTGGACCCTTTGAAACCACTATATAGATTGGGGTGTTTCTACTTACCTCGTCTATAACTGTATCATCATTAATCTCATACCTTATAACATGACCTACGGGAACCTCATCACTAAACTCTGTAGTTATACGGACCCTGGCCATATAATTCTCTTCTGCCCAGGCTTCTATTTCTTCTTTAGTCATGGACATAAAGTCTGGTAAAGGCAAGGTCACAGAAAGATCATGACCTAAAGAGACAACCACCTTTATAAATTCCCCTTTTTTGACCTTGGTACCCTTGGGCACACTTTGTGATATTATCTTACCTGCTTCGAAATCATCATTATATTCCTGCTCTATTTGGAGAATAACACCGTTATCGTTTGCCCAAAGTCTGGCATCGTTCTCTGGCCATCCAGTAAGATCAATAACCTCTACACCACGATTAAAGAAAAGTAATACTCCTATTACTATGGCTACCAAGATCACAACTCCACCAGCTATACCCATCCACATATTTTTTTTATTAGCTGGTTTTCTAGTGGTAGGCGTGGTTGTAGCTTTATCATCAGGCTTTACAAAACCGCTTTTTTGCTCAAATCTTAAATTGGAGTCCGCTGACGTTTCCTCCCCTTGTTGCTGTTGGGCTATCTTCTTTTTGTAGTTATCCAAAAATCTATTATTGCTTTCCATGGAATTACTCCTTTTAATCTGTTATATCCCTGGTCTTAAAAATATATACGGAAACAACGGTGCATATAGCTGATAAGACTAGTAACAACATTATACCATAGGGTAGACTAAGGGGGATACCCCTTTGCAAAATATATCTTACCATTGTATTCTGCGTAAAGAAGGAAGAAATCTGTACATAAGGTATTGGGGTATAGGCCAGCCAATTCATTGTTTCACTATAAGTAAAGGTGGCCAAGACTATATTGCAGCCGATAAAGCAAGCAATGGGAAGAGCAACAGCTACAGCTACGTTCTTAATAATCACGGAAAGCATAAAGGCCACAGCAAAGGCGAATATAATGCTTACTGTGCATGCTAAAAGCTTTGGTAGATAATAAGCCACGAAATTAACTTCGCCGGAAATAGTGTAGTTAGGGTAGGCATAATCTGAAAAACCGAACAGAATACCGTTAGCTATAAGATTTAGCAGGCTACCCAGTATATAAATAGCTATTGAAAGAGCTAAAGCTGCAAAAAATTTAGCCATTAATATTTTAGTTCTAGTTTTTGGTCGAATCATCAGTAGCCTTATGGTACCATGCTGAAATTCGCTGGCTATAGACCAGCCTCCTAAAAGCACTGCAAACATTGCTACAAATATGGAGTATCTAAGAAATTCTACTGTCCTGTTTCTTGAGCCTTTAGGAACAAATTTCATATCAGGTTTTCCAGCCTCTAGAGACTTCTCTCCTACCATAATAGCAGTATTGTACTCATCAATCTGGGCTTGCATGGCCCTTACATATTTCTCATAACTGCCGTATTGTAAGACATAATGTCTCTCTTTATTAAATTCCTCTTCACTAATAATTTCAGTGTATAATAGCTGATTTCGATTTATTTCTATATCAGATAAAGCCCGATTCTCCCAAGTATCTTCTCCTGGTATAATATTTCTCTCCAGCCTAAGCTGTAAGGTAGGAATAGTGATAGTTTCTATAATTTCTATAGATCTTCTTAATTCCTCAATTATAGTATTCAAGCTATCTTCTTGGGAAGGATTTTGTATTATGGATTCTTCATGAATGGCAATCTGCTCTTTAAAATCTGCAATTCTATCCTCTTCTTGTTGAATTCGCAGATTTATATATTGAGGAAAGTCATTGTCTGCTGCCACTTTGTTTATAGCATTTAGATCCTCTTCCAACTTATCCAAGGCTTCCAGTCTTTGTTCTGGAGTAATATCTATATATTTTTCTTTAAAGCTGTCGGGATCTAAGCCCATTTTATAGGATACAGCTTCCATTAACTTGTCTGCCGATACATCATTATGCTCATAGATAAACTTCTCATAGATTTTTTGAGTACCATTCCATGCTAACTCAATTCGGTAGTCAGTATGTTCAGTTATATGCTGAGCAAATAGAGCAAAGTATTTGATCTCTTCATCTATTAATGAATGGACTAAATCTAAAACCTCCAGATCAGAGAAGCGTCCCTTATCCATCTCCAAATTATCTTTTTCCTGCATCAATGCATTGATATGCCAATAGAAGGGATTATCAGATGTAATTGTAATACCTTCTATCACTATGGGCTCTTGACCTGACATTTCTGGATAGGCAATGTCTATATCCACAACACTATAAGACGGCGCAGTAATAGGCAAAGGTCGGACAATACCACCCCCACCGCCGTCCCTGTTTCTATTCTGTTCTACAATAAAGCTTATGACAGGCAGCACAGCACTGGAAGCAACAACTAATATAGCTATAACTAATAAAAACCTTGATTTAAGTATACTTTTAATTTCAACCTTTATTTGTCTTAAAAAACTCATGGCAATTTCCTCTCTTACTAATATAATTTAGCGAATTTGCTTTTTAGATCCTGTAGTTATAGATATGAAATCCTGCTCAAGGGTTCTGTGCTTTTGGTTTACAGCATAAATGCCGATACCTTGATTTACAAGCTCTTTTATTAAGCTAGGCATTTCACTGCGCTTCATGACAACAACTACCCCATCCTTTTCCATCCTGCAATTTGTCTGCAATTTATTGAAATAACTAAAGGTTTTTACGTTGTCGTCTGTAACAAAGGTGTATTCAAATATTAACTCTTCTTGGGATTCGCCATTATCATGAATGGTCTTCTCTCCAATAATAACACCTTCATCAATGATATAAATACGATCGCACATTAGCTCCATTTCAGATAACAGATGACTGGAGATAAAGACGCCTACACCTGCCTCTTTGGCAAGGTATTTTAATAAATCCCGTAACTCCTTGATGCCAATAGGGTCAAGACCATTAGTAGGCTCATCTAGCACCAAGAGGCGGGGATTATGGAGAAGGGCTTGAGCTATACCCACCCGCTGACACATACCTAATGAGTATGTCTTGACCTTGTCATCAATGCGCTCTGACATTTTTACCAGTTCCACAACGTCATCGATGTTTTTCTTATCTACATTGTCGTACATGGAAGCAAAATACTCTAGATTTTCCCTACCCGTCATTCTCCTATAAAGATCAGGGTTTTCTACAATACCTCCTACATTTGCCATAGCTGCTTCAAAGTCTGCAACAATATCATGGCCACAAATCTTTATTTCTCCTTCTGTAATACGGAATAATCCCATAATTAACTTAATGGTAGTGGTCTTACCGGCACCGTTAGGACCGAGAAAACCTACAATCTCTCCAGAATTAACGGTTAGAGAAATATTATCTAGTATCTTTTTCTTCTTTATAACTTTGGTTAGACCTTGAATTTTTAATAGTTCCATAAGCCTATTCCTTTCTCACATAAAATATGTGTTATGTATATATTTAAGTGCATAGTCCCTTTGTTATATTAGACGTGTTGTGTACAATATATGTTTCAAAAATTTAAAAATATATAGGCATATTTTATACCTATTATTGTATAAATGTAAGACATTAACCATGTTTTTAATAAATAAAGCCCCTAACGTGTACTACACGTCAAGGGCATTATTAGTAAGAGCTTTTTTTCTCCATTTACCTTTTTTGAAAAAGATAGTGGTAATAATAGCTCCGCTTACCCAAGCAATTAATAAGGATACAAAAACTGACTCCGGTCTTCCTGTTGGATAATCAGCGCTTTTTGTAAAGTGAGCAAGTATATAAGCTGTAGGTACTCTCAATCCTATTGTGGTAATTATTGAAATCCACATAGGTGTTACAGTGTCCCCTGCACCACGCATAACCCCTGAAAGAGATTGGGTGATTGCCATAGCTATGTATCCTATAGCAAGAATACGCATCAAATACATACTCAAATCTACCAATTCCTTGGTGTCTGTAAAAACTCGCATCAAATATTTTCCAAGTAATAAAATAATTATTGTTATGACTGTTGCAACTCCCACAGCCATTCGCAAACCATCTCGTGTCCCTTTATCTACCCTATCCAACTTTCCAGCACCAACATTTTGACCAGTAAAAGTTGTCATAGCGTTTCCAAAAGTAAAGTTGGGCATCATGGCAAATCCATCCACGCGCATAACCATAACATTGGCAGCAATAACCATTTCACCAAATGTGTTGGTTAACGACTGAACAGCGATTATTGCCAATGAAAATATTGTATGAGTTATTCCTGCTGGTAGTCCCAATTTAATAAGTCTAAAAGAATACTCTTTAAGAGGTACCAGCATTTTTAGGTTCAAATCAAAGGCTTCTTTCATTCTCATTAGTTTTAGCATGCAAAGAATCGCTGAAATACCTTGAGCAATAACAGTAGCCAACGCCACGCCTGGAACACCCATATTGAACGAAGCTACAAACCATATGTCTAGCACCACATTAAGAGCTGTGGAAATAAGCAAAAATACAAGTGCTGATACAGAATCCCCTAAACCTCGTAAAATACCTGATAAAATATTATAATATGCTGAGCCTAGACTACCTAAGAAAAAAATAATCAAATAATCTTCACACCATTCAATTATAGAATCCGGGGTATTTAGGAAATTAAGTAAAGGCCGGGTAATAAGGGGACCTAGTACCATAATAATTAAAGAACCAATTGCAGTTAAGGTAATACATACTCCAATGGTGCGAGATAGTCTCTCCCGATCCTTAGCACCAAAGTATTGGGATACCATAATACCAGCTCCAGTGGCAATACCCATAAACAAAATAAATATGAGATGTAATACAGGACCGGCACTGCCAACTGCAGCCAAGGCATTATCACCAATATATCTGCCAACAATAATAGAGTCAGCAGTATTATAAAACTGCTGAGCTACATTTCCAATGAGCATTGGAACAGCAAACTCCACAATCCGTTTCCATGGGGTGCCCTCTGTCATATCTTTTGCAGCAAACAATTCTTTAAATTTCCCCATATATATCCCTCCATTCCCTACACGTATATACAAAAAACACTCGACATTTATATTATACTAGTAAAAACATGGGTATTCAATCAAATTATTTTACCTGTTCTCATCACCTAGTACAAAGTTATATCATATTATATATTGATTACTATATGAAAGGAATGAAGGTCAATGAATTATTGGCACTATGGACCTTATAATGGAATAAATATCTATAATCCATATAATTATCCTATACCTAGCTGGGCTATGATTCCTGCTTCTAATCCAGATCATTGGGGAGATTATATTGAACTTAAGGACTACGGACCAAACCCATTTGTAGTTAACATTAAGCAAGCTACCAAGCAAAACAATACGTTTCGTACAGCCCTGTGGACAGGAAAACACCTGCAGATAACATTAATGAGCATTAATATGGGAGAAGATATAGGTTTAGAAATGCATCCTAATACAGATCAATTCATACGCATAGAACAGGGTCAGGCTTTGGTTATGATGGGAGATAAAAAAGATAATCTAAATTTCCAAAAAAGGGTATACCCTGGCTGCGCAATAGTTATCCCGGCTGGCAAATGGCATAATGTAATAAATATAGGCTACACTCCACTTAAACTATATTCTATCTATGCACCTCCAGAACATCCCCACGGCACTGTCCATAGGACCAAAAAAGAAGCAGAGGAGCATGATCACAAATAACAGCTGGGGAGAAGATTCTCCCCAGCTGTTTTCACTATCCGTGAATATCCCGTTTATTGTTTCCTATAAATCCGACTATAATCAAGACTACCGCTACAAGAATAAGCAATAAGCTTTTTGCCATATTGATTTCCTCAATAGGCACTTGAGGAATATGTCCAAACGGTGATAGCTTATTTAGCCAGTCAGGTAATTGTAGCATATCACCTAGATATACCACAAAAAAAGCATATCCCAAATATAACCAAGCTAGATTTGTGTGTTCCGGTAAATATCCAATTAGTAATATTGCTAAACCAACCATGATCCACATGGCAGGTATATGAGCAAAACCTGCCTTAAAAAATGTATTAAAGGATATTGCATCATCCATTACAACTACAGCGGCAGACCACAAACCAATTATGGAAATAAGTTGCATTAATGGAACCGCAAGCACTGCAATCAAGGTATAGCTTCCCAATACTTGATTCCTAGAAATGGCCTTTGACAGCAAAGCTTCAGTTCTATTCTTTTTTTCTTCACTATTAAGCTTTAGTATAAACATAATAGGGGGCATTGTACCTAGTATACTTAAAATAGTCATAAGCATAGTCATAAATCGTTCAGTTAAGCTTAAACCTTCAGCTTGGGGTATCATTTGCTGTATTATACCACTTGTATCTAAAAAGCCTTCTAAATCCCCCAAGATGGAACCATAAGATAGTCCCAATATAAACATACCCACTGTCCAAGAAATGATAGTAGTTCTTTGTAGTCTTAAGGAAAGGCCAAGGGGTGATAATAGAAATCTAGAAGCATTTCTTTTACCTGGCCTAGTTGGTATAAACCCTGCTCCTAAATCCCTAATGGAATTTAAATATAAAGATACAGCAAATATTACCATGGAAATGCCTAAAGTTAATAGGACAGGCCACCAATAATTATTGACAAAGACCTGAGTACGGAGTATCAGCCCAAGTGGAGATATAAGGGATAGGGCTTCATTTTCCACGTCCCCAATGCCTCTTACTATATAAGCTAAAATAAGAAATCCAAAGGAATATCCTATTGTGGCTCTAGTATTGGATGTAAGCTGGGCAAATAGTCCTGCTAATGCTGCAAAAAATATACCTATGACTCCCAGCGAAGCTCCGTACAGTAAACAGCCATTTAAATCCATATCCTCTAGACCTAAAGGGTATAAACCAAAAGCTACTGCTAAGGATATAACTATATTAACTATAGCTATGTATAAAAAGCTAGCTGTCAACGGTGATAGGGGGCCTACCGGAAGAGAACGGATCATCTCAATTCGGCCTTCTTCTTCATCTTCCCGTGTATGCCTAGTAGCAAACAATATACCCATTATACCTGTAGCTAAAGCGGAAAACAGCAGCATAAAATGAGCCATCATCGCTCCATCAGTGTAGTTATCTAGTCCATAACCAGGTCCTATCATTACCGTAATAGCAGGGTTTTTCATGGTCTCAGCCATAAGCTGCCTGTCAGCACCAGTAGCATATAAATCCGGTAATATGCTAGCTATAAGCACTGTAAATATAACAATAGAAATAACCCAGATAGACATTCTCATACGATCTCTGCGCAGGATAAAACCCATTAATTTCCTAGTATTAATAAACTTCTTGGACAATCACAGCTCACCCCCATCCCCTTTATAATGCCTCATAAATAACTCCTCTAATGTTGGCGGAGCAACTTCCAGTTTAACAATCCCATATTGACTTATATATTTCATCACTTGATCCAATTGCTCACTATCTACATGAAAGTATAACGAGTTGTCTTTCTTCTCTACATTATGGACTCCCTTAAGCTTATCTAAATCATCAATAGGCTCTTTTGTTTGAAGTACTACACTGGTTCTAGTCAAATGACGTAATTCTTCTAAACTTCCCGATTCTATTATCTTACCATTTCGAATGATACTTACCTTGTCACATAATCTTTCTACTTCAGATAAGATATGACTAGAAAGAAATATGCTTTTTCCTTCCTGTTTTGCCTCCAACACATATTCATGAAAAACTCTCTCCATTAAAGGATCCAAACCAGGGGTAGGCTCATCCAATATATATAGATCTGCGTCTGAAGCAAAAGCAGCTATTAATGCAACCTTTTGTCTATTTCCTTTTGAATAGGTTCTACATTTCTTTGACGGATCTAGATCAAATCTTTCAATCAGTTCTTCCCGACGTCTTTTGTTATTATTTGTCCTCCTAAGTTTTACAAATAAATCTATAACCTCTCCACCTGTTAGATTGGGCCATAGGTTAACCTCCCCCGGTACATATGCAACCCTCTTATGAATTTCAACAGCATCTTTCCAAGCATCCAAACCGAATATGGTAGCTTGACCTGAAGTTGCTTTTAAAATACCAAGGAGTATACGTATAGTGGTAGTTTTTCCTGCTCCGTTAGGACCTATAAAACCGTATATTTCTCCTGGGTTTACATCTAGATTAACTCCACCTAGAGCTGTAAAATTCCCGAATTTTTTCACTAAATTTTTAACTTCTATAATTGCCATGGTATAACCCCCTTATTTATAATACACCTTTTTAAGTGCATCTAAGAATTCATGGAAATCATCCCAATAAGATGTCATATCAGCCATTTGTAAATTTTCCCTCTTTAAACGATTTATTAGTTCATTTTCATATCCTGCAAAAGTTAGATTAATGAGCCTAATAACTAGATCTGGTTCTAAATCATCCCTAAACAAAGATTTGTCAATATTGCTAAATATCTTAGAAAAGCCAAGAACTTTTAAGCTTTCAAGCTTGGTTTTCATCTCCTGGGATAGTTCTATATCTTCTTTAATGTAAAAGGTTCCAAAGAAGTCAAAAATGTAGGGGTAATCTCTATAAAGCTTTAATTTTATTTGCGAGACATGCCTGTATTTTTCAATAAAATCAGATTCATTTTCATCTATCTTTTCTATATACTCTCTGGTTATAAATTCTATTCCATAATGGAACAAATAATTAAAAAGCTCCTTTTTGCTGTTAAAATAATAAAAAAGCATTCCCTTTCCAATTCCTGCTTCTTTTACTATTCGATTAGTCGAGGCATTTTCATACCCCTGCTCTGCAAACTCCTGATATGCAGCCTTAAGTATTCTCTTTTGTTTTTCTAAATCCAGCTTCAAAAACCTTTCTATTATGGTATTTCCCTCCAGCTATTAATGAAGTATTAGACCACAGCGGTCTAATATCAATTTAGCATAAATAGACCATATTGGTCAAGAAAAATATGATATAATATATCATCGCATCATAAAAATTATTCTATTATTGCTAACTTAGCCAATATCATTTTGTTAGTTTTATTTAAACGAATAAGCAAAAAGCAGACGTAATGACTATAATTGAGTATTTTTGCTTTGCTTGACTTTTATATGTAAGATAATATAATGAGCTAATGTGATGCTAATAAATGTTTAATCAGGGAGGCATACATGAAATTTAAATATATTGTAGACCATCAAAACAGTGGAAGAACTGTATATAGCATACTAAGAGAAGAATTTGAGCTTTCTAATAGAATGATAAAAAGACTTAAACGCAATAAATTAATATTTTGTAATGGTATCCAGGTTAACGTAATGCATACTTTAGAAACCAATGATATTATAGAAGTTCATATGGATTTTAAGGAAACGTCTGAAAATATAAAGCCGGTAAAAATGGATTTGAATAT
>ERZ773359.4436-NODE-4436-length-14660-cov-4.449367_pt1 | contig 14660 bp, 9 predicted proteins | sample MGYA00374955_ERZ773359 | MGnify/ENA primary metagenome ERZ773359 (study PRJEB29098, sample SAMN04486028) | biogas fermenter metagenome | study: EMG produced TPA metagenomics assembly of the Biogas fermentation microbial communities from Germany - Plant 4 DNA1... | reverse complement strand
CATAGGCAAGCATTGGAGTGTATTCCCTGGAATGATCCGTGCTGGGAGTCCCCGGGTCGCAGCCGTGATCGGCTGTAATGATTAAAATATCATCGTCTTTCATTTTGTCTATGAATAACCCTAATTGCTTATCAAACTCTGTAGCCGCCTTAGCATATCCGTCGATATCGTTTCTATGACCATAAATCATGTCAAAATCCACCAGGTTAACAAAACATAAACCATTAAACTCTTCATCCATAATCTGCAGAGTTTTATTCATTCCATCTGTATTGCTGACAATCGAAACGGTTTTCTGTATGCCCTTTCCGGCAAAAATATCGTATATTTTCCCAACGCCTATGGTTTCAAGTCCAGATTGTTCTAAGTAATCTAACATTGTCTTCTTTGGTGGAATCAAAGAATAGTCGTGGCGATGGGCTGTTCTTTTAAAGTTTGGATATTCCCCCACAAAAGGTCTTGCAATGACTCTTCCTACGCCATGCTCTCCCTGTAAGATTTCTCTTGCAATAGTACAGTATTTGTATAAATCCTCTAAAGGAACGATGTCCTCATGGGCTGCAATCTGAAAAACGCTGTCAGCAGAGGTATAAACAATTAAATCCCCTGTTTCTACATGCTGTTGTCCATAATCACGAATAACATCCGTTCCGGAGTATGGCTTATTGCATAAAACATTTCTTCCGGTTCTTTTTCTGAATTCATTTAGTATTTTTTCAGGAAATCCGTTAGGATAGGTAGGGAAGGGTTTTTCTGAGATTAATCCGGCTATTTCCCAATGGCCTATGGTGGTATCTTTACCCATGGACTTTTCAGCCATTCTTCCGTAAGAACCTAGTGTATAGACTTCTTTATCTCCGCAGGATACACCGTCAATATTAAATAAACCAAGTTTTTTCATATTGGGTGTATGGTATTGACTGGATTTTACAATAGACCCTAAGGTATTGCTTCCTTCATCTCCAAATAAAGCGGCATCCGGTAATTCTCCAATGCCAAAACTATCTAATACAATTAAGAAAACTCTTTTCGCTATCATGTTTCCTCCTTCATCTGCTTATAAAATATAATTTTTCCGATTCCACATACTCCAAAAAATTCAATTAACTATCAGCAAATTAATTATTTAGTACTTTAACTTAATTATATTGGTTTTACTAAATTCACAAAAGGTCACTTGTCCCTTTTTGAAATCAAAATAATTTTTATATAATTTACTGAAATTTTTACAGATTTTTTTGGATACAATGCACAATTTTATTGTCTGAACTTAAAAATTCGCCGAAATATCCTACAATCCAATAAAAAATACTCTATAGAAGAGACGTATAACTGTCCCTCTATAGAGTATCAACAAGGAGATGATTTATTGATTGATTTCCAATTTTTTGAGGATTTCATTGTATGGTAATGGTTTTGAAAATAGATAACCTTGTATTTTATTGCATTTTTGTTTTCTCAAATATTCCATTTGTTCTTCTGTTTCAACCCCTTCTGCTACCACACACAAATCCATAACTCTTCCTATTTTCACAATCAAATGGGTTAAAGACTTGTTTACTTTATCCAGGGAAATATTATCAATGAAGGTCTTATCAATTTTTAATGTGGATATGGGAAGGTGTTTTAAATAATGGAGAGAGGAATAGCCTTTGCCAAAGTCATCTAATGCAATTTTTACACCTATTGCCTTTAAAAGTTTTAATTTTTTTGCTATGGTTTCATAAGATTCCATAAGAATAGATTCTGTAATCTCTAACTCTATATATTGAGGATCAATTTTTACCAATTCCAGAATCTCTGTCACCATATCTACAAAATCGTCTTGTAATAACTGCAGCATAGAAATATTAACAGACATGGTCAAATCCCTATATCCTTGATTATGGAGATGCTTCAAAAACATACAGCTGTTTCTTAATACCCATTCTCCAATGGGTATGATTAAACGGGTATCTTCTGCAACGCTGATAAATTTGTTCGGGGGAACATACCCAAGTTCAGGGTTCTTCCATCTTAAAAGAGCTTCAAAACCCGAAATATGATTGGTATTTACATCTAACTGAGGCTGATAGTATAATTCAAATTCATTCTTTTCCAAAGCAGTTCTAAGATGCTTTTCAATCTGAGCCCGTTCAGTTACGGCTTCATTCATAGGCTGATTAAAAATTATGATTTTGTTTTTGCCTGCTTCCTTTGCTCTAAATACAGCAATATCCGCATTTTTCAGAAGTTCATCAATGTTTTCACCGTGTTCAGGGAATAGGGATATACCGATACTTGCGGTTATAAAAATCGAACTGCTGCTGATTTCTAAAGGTTGATTCAATGCTCTTAATACATTGACTGCCAGTTTCTCAACCTCAGTAATTTCTCCAAAACTTTCCAGCAAGACGATGTATTCGTCTCCCCCTAATCTATAAATACTAATATGTTCATTCTGAAATTTAGTCAGTCGTTTTCCTATTTCCTTTAGAACCTGATCCCCAAAAGTATGCCCCATGGAGTCATTGATATATTTGAAATTATCAATATCTACATAAAGTAATCCTATTTTTTTAGGGTGCTCCTGATCCATAAGGTCACTCAACGTATGGGTAAAGGCATTTCTATTCTTTAAACCTGTTAATTGATCATGATAAGCAAGATGCTGTAATTTCTGTTCATATGCTTTTACTTCTGTAATATCTGTATGAGAGCCAACTAAATAATAGGTGGCTCCTTTTTCATCAAAGGAAGCTTTTCCTCTTTCCTGTATCCATTTGTACTTTCCATCTTTGGTTTTAAGTCTGTATTCACATTGATAGAATGGGGTTTTATTCTTTTTATGTTCTGAAATTATCCTTTGGATAGCATCCCTGTCTTCAGGATGAATGAGGGCTTCCCAACCATTTAAAGTCTCCACGTCTTCCCTGGTATAACCGGTAATCTCATACCATCGGGCTGAAAATTTTCTATGATTATTTTTCTCCTCCCATATCGCGTCATTTGTAGCTTCTGTAATGAGTCTGTATCTTCTTTCACTTTCCATGAGTTTCTGATGACTGATAACCATTTCTTGATATTGCTGTTTTAATAAGTCTTCGGATGCTGCCAGTTGACCATAAGTTGCCTCTATTTCCTCATTGGCAGCTAGCAGCTCCTGATAGCTCTGCCGTAATTCAGTTTCTTTGTCGCTTATTTTTTTTAATGTCAAATATGTAAGTAAGTAGATCAGAATGCCGCTAACGAATACATATCCCCATCCTTTGATTATATTGATAGAGGTCATCAGATCTTTATCCTTAACAGTCGTAACAACAGCTAAGTCCGACATAACAATCCATAAAAGACCTATGGATAGATAGATCAAACATATCTTAATGGATATTTTTTTATAATCATATATTTTTTCGTTCTCCAGCATTTTGGCACCTTCTTTATATTCTTTATTGAATTTTATTGTTCATTTTCCTCATGGCATTGTTCTTTCAAATAATCGACCATTAAAAAATCCAGCTTTTGGCTAACATTTAAGATTTCTTCGTATGTATATTGTTCTGACGCAATCATTTCGTTTAAAAATTCTTGTAGTTCTTTTAACTTGTTATACACATTTTCCCTCTCCTATATTATAAATTTGTATCCATCACATAACCCCTCCTGCAATTGCCAGAGTAGTTATTATCTATGAAGTCATGATACATATACTTTGTCCTAATCTTTGGTGCAATAAAAAAATCTTGTACCTATTCATGTATATAGTACAAGATTTCTTTATGATTCAGAATGTAAAATAACAAGGACATACCCTGAAAAAAATCAGGTTATTTATCGAAATTGAGTCGGGGACATCCCCGTATATTTTTTGAATACCTTACTAAAGTATTCAACATCTTTATAACCCAGCATATCACTGATCTCATAGATCTTTAGTTTCCCATCAGCGATTAAAACCTTGGCTCTCTCCATCTTAATTCTCGTAAGATATTGAGTAATGGACATTCCTGTTTTTTGCTTAAATACCTCGCTGATATAATTTTTATTCATATAGAGTTTTTCTGCAATATAGGTTAGAGAAAGTTCGTCCTCGGAATTCTCCAATACACAGTCACAGATTTGAACAATCGTGTCATTATATGTTTTAGTACAATACAGTTTATCGAGAATATCAAAGATAGTTTTTATCCTATCCATGAATGCTTTTCTTAAGTCGTCAATTTCTTTGCAATTTAAAAAGTTAATATCCTTCATTTCTCTTGAATCAATAAATTTTTCCAGCCACTTTTTGTTCTCTAAAATTGTTTTTACAATCTCACGGAATACATTCCTTAAGGCTCTTTCTATTTTGAGGAATTCATGGTCTAAATGGTTCTCTATTCTATCCATCATCCGCGACAATGCCTCGATGTATTCCATATCTCCATGCTCCATAAGGTGTACTACTTGCCTCACTTCAGCGTCCGAAAAGTAGACTTCTACTATTTCTTCTAAATTTTTTTGGAGCGCTTTTAGCCTTTCTTTTTCCCTGCTTTTTGCAGTGATATGCTTCTTTGCTCTATGGAGTAATTTTTCAAATTCTTCTTCACAAACGGGCTTGGACATATAGTCAAAGGCACCTAATATAATCCCTTGTCTGGCATACGTAAAATCTGTATAGTCGCTTAGCAGTACAACACACGGACATAAATTTTTCTCCATAATTTTTTCAAGCAATTCCAGACCGTCTACCTTCGGCATTTTTATGTCGGTAATTACTAAGTCTATAGAGCTATTTTCCAGAATCTCCAAAGCTGCTTGTCCATTGGATGCTTCCTCTGCGATGACAAACCCTGTAGACTCCCCCCATACCTTAAGCCGCTTGATCTCCCGGCGAACAATATCCATATCATCAACAATCAGCACATTCAGCACTTTTTTATCCCCTCCCAACTTCTCTTACCAAGAAAATGGCAAAGTGAAATATATCGTGGCTCCAACGTTCACTTGTCCTTCTATCCATGCCCTTCCCCCATGCTTTTGGATTATTTTTTTAATAGTCACGAGGCCTATGCCAGTACCTTCAAATTCATCACTAGTATGAAGCCGCTGAAAAATTCCAAATAGCTTTTTTGAATACTCCATGTTAAATCCGATGCCATTATCTTTGACATAGAAAATATATTCTTCTGAAGTAATCGTATTGCCGATGATGATCCGTGGTTTGCTTGCATTCTTTGTAAACTTAAAAGCATTGGACAGGATATTGTAGATCACTTGCCTTAATAAAAGTTTATCGGCATAAACAGTGGGAAGGACTGTTTCAATAATTAAGTTTACCTCCCTTTCCGGATATGCAAGCTGCAGTTCATTGAATACGGAAATAAACATTTCTTTTATATTGATTTCTTCTTTACTTAGCTCTTTTTTCGATGCCATGGAGTATTCTAAGAGATTATTGATCATACTGATTAAGTCTTTACAGATGCCTCTTATGTTGTGAATGATATCTACGGCATCACTATGAAGATTTTTACCATGGTCTTCATACATGATTCTGCTGTAGCTGTCTATTGCCCTAAGGGGTGATTTTAAATCATGGGATACGGTATAAGTAAAGGATTCTAATTCATCCATGGCCTGACTAAGTTCTGCAGTTCTTATGGCAACTCTTTGTTCTAATTCTTCATTGAGCTTTTTAATTTCTTTTATTGCCATTTTATACTCTGAGATATTCTCAAAAATAACTCCTATTTGATTACTGGATATCTTAAAAGCATTAACTAAGTAATATGCATTTATTTTTCCATAATAAGTTTCAAAACGTTCAGTTCTTCCTGTTTCCAATATCCTCTCATAGATACTCAATTCTAAGCTGGGATAACCGAAGATATCCGTCCATGTTCTCCCAATAACCTCATCAATTTGTATATTGGCTTGTTGTTTAAAGCTTGGATTAACATTCAAGAACTTAATATCCACTAGTTTGTGATCTTCATTGTATACGGGTTTAAACACAAAAAATCCATTCAGCATTTTTTCGAACAACAGCCGATATTGATGTTCCCTAAGCATCAAATTTTCCTGCGTTCTTACCAATTCAAGATATTGGCTTTTGATTTTATGATCAGAGGCAGTCAATTCTTTATTGAGCTGGGTTAACTCATCATGTTTCGCTTCCAGCTCCTCTTTCATTCTATGGATCTTTTTTAAATGATAGAGCAATATACAAATAAAGATTACTAGGATTACAAATATAATAATTGTAGTAACAACTATATCATGATATGTCTCAAAAAATGAAAATGGTTTATTGATAATTGTACTTTCCTTCGGCAATTTGCTTTTTGAAATATTAAATCTTTGAAGCTGATGATAGTCAAAGATATATTCTGTTGCCTGAAAGTCGCTACGGGGTATGTGATCTATATCTTCTCCCTGTAAAATCCTAAAAGCGAGCTGGCCAACTGCTTCCCCCTGCAGCTTTCCATTAAGCATACTTCCTCCCAGGGCGCCATTATTTAGCCCAAAGGTATAAAGATGATAAATCGGAACAGCGCTGGCGGCACTAATTAATCTACAGGTGTTTTCAAAGCCAAGGACTGTATGGTCTATGTCCGAATAATAGGTAGTAATAAGAACGATACTGTCTTTAGGGGCATGGGCGACATCGGACAATAGTTCATTAAAAGGCTTATCATTATATGTCTTTATTTTGATCTCCGGATTGATTCTACGAATTGCTTCAATCGTTAATTCCCCGGTAGACAATCCGCTTTCTGTGTTATCGTAAATAACATAAACTTCTTTGATTTTCGGATTAATTTTTAAAGCGATTGCTATGGTTTGATCCGGATCAACTTTTTCCACTACTCCTGTTACCTTTTGATGCTCCCTTAATAATCTTAAGGCATCTTTTTCATTAACCCCAGAAAAAACAATTGGTGCATCAGAAAAAATAGCATGCCGATGCTTCAAAGCAAAGTCAAGAGCCGCATCATCTGTCGTTAAAATTAAATCTATTTTCTGATTGGAATATTTATACTCCAATTGAGTATAGATATTATTTATGTTTTCTTCGGTAGGATACCTTTTCCAATCCATGTATTCCACTGAAATAGATAGATCGTTATGATACTGATTAAGCGCATTTAGTATCCCGTTTGTCTGTTCGTCCGTCCAGGTAAGTCCTTTGTGATAAGAATTGAGAATTACTATGTTTTTGGTGGTTTTTTCTCCATGATTATACTGCATTGCACATAAAATGGCTGAAATAAATATAAGAAGCCACAAAAATGTCCTAAAACAATTCAAACCCCCTTTTTTCATCGAATCCCTCCAATACCCACACAAATACATTGACTTTCGTGATTCTCAAAAAATTTCCGCCAAAATTTTTTATTCTCAGCGGAAATTTGTATGATGTCATATATAATTACAGCCTATATAAAGGAAATCTAAATAAGCCTTTACAGTATTATATAAAAATTACTATATTATTAATATGAAATTATACTGTATTTGTCAATCTTCTTCAACAAAATTCTCTATTTTTTGTCTATTGTGCTGCCCATAAAATGCTTGTAAATATTTTCTTTAAAAGATTGAAAATACATAAAGAAAACAAATAAAACGGGGATTTGAATCATTTGTTTTTTATAAGACCTTGAACTCTATGATTTGATTAATTTTTGCTACTTCTTTTGGCAACCTTCTAATAATTTCATTGACGAATTCTTTATTTACCCCTAAAGCTTCCATGATCTTTTCAGAAAAGATAAACGCTGTTTTATTTCCTAATAGCTGTTCGTAATAATTGGCACTTATAGAATCTCCCAGATGAATGATCTGTACTTCGGTTGTAAATTGGTTCGATAAAAATGGCGTATGATGAAATCCTACAATTTGTGCAATTTCATCCGGTAATCCCCATTCTTTACATATCCATCGACCAATTTCTGAATGGGTTATACCACCTAAAACTATTTTTTCTGCTACAATTTGATGCACACCTTTCTTTTGAAGGTCATAAATCTTATCCAAAGATTCAGGCAAACATACATCTAAAACTATAATTCCAATATCGTGAATAAGCCCATAAACAAACATCTTGTCTTTATCGCATAAACCTGTTTTCTCTGCGATCATAGAACTGGCAATCGATGTGCCAATACAATGTTTCAGATAAATATTATGGTCAAAAATCTGAGTCTTACCTTTTCTGTACGGCAATAATAATCGGGTAACATATGCAATTGCAATGATTCTGGCATTTTTTGCACCCAGATAAACCACTGCATCCTTTATGCTGACAATCTCGCGTTTTAGTTTGGAATGATCATTTAATACCTGTATTAAAGCATTCTCAAGCTGAGGATGATAGGAAAACTTTTCAATGCATGCATCCATGTCAAAATTACAGGGATCAAGAAGCATTTTTAAAATTTCTCCAAAAGATTTCGGAACTTCCGGTAAATCATTAGATGCCTTTATCTGTTGAATAATTTTATGGTTCTCCATGTATCATCCTACTTTCTTAAAAATTTATTGTATACGTTTATGTTCAATAAAAAAGTATCCTGTATGTTTTCATATTGTCTTTTAATTTTGATAGCGCTATTACATTTGATGTTTTTAAAATTGCTCTTTTTCAGGCTATTTATGTGAATATTAAATTTATTTTATCAGAATTATTATCGCAATTCTATGCTTTTTGTCACATTAACTACTTTTATTGATTTCATCGGTTATGAATGTCTTTGAAATATACATCGCATGTATTATATTCTTGAATCGGGTGTAGTGGGAGGAGCCCTCTTTACATTTTAACTGTGCTTTTTCACATTTGCTGATAATTGAAGATATAGGGCTTAGGGCTCCTATCAGTTCTTCCCTTGTATATCTGTCCATAATGTTTTCGCCTTCTATTAGGGCTTTTGAAATATACAAGGCTTTTATCCTGTTTTTAAGAAGGGTATGCTGAGATGTGCCTTCTGGAAATTTTGACTGCATTTTTTCACAGTTACTAATCGTTGAAGATATAATTTGCAGAGCAGCGTCTAAATCTTCTTTTGTATAGTTACTCATAGCGTCTCTCCTTAGCTTCTATTTATTAAGTCACTCCTGCCAATACTTCGTGCTTCAATTCATTAACAATACTAAATAAGGCTAATTAGAAAGCATTAATTTTTCAAACTCCTCTTTGGTAACAGGCTTTCCGAATAAATACCCTTGTCCATAATCACAGTTGTTATTTTTCAGAATAGCTACCTGCTCCTGGAGTTCAATACCTTCAGCCACTATCTTTAGGTTTAATTCCTGTATCAGCTTAATAATATGCTCTATGATCAACCGATCATTATTTTCTATAGATATATTTTTAATGAATTCTCTATCCAGTTTTACAATATCAATAGGTAATTTTTTAAGATAGGTCAGAGAAGAATAGCCTGTTCCAAAATCATCAAGGGCAATTTGTATTCCCATATTTTTAATTTCATTTAGGATTTTCATAGATGCATCCAGATCTTTCATTACAGCAGTTTCTGTTACTTCAAGCTGTATTTCATCGGATTTTAACCTTGTTTCATGCAATAAGTCTCTGATTTCATTGATAATTCCTGCGCTGGTAATTCTTTTTCCTGAAATATTGATAGATATTTTTAAGTTTGGATAATTCTTCTCCAGCCATTCTTTTTTCTGCATTAAAGCTGTTTTTAATACCCATTTTTCTATATCATATATAAGACCTGTTTCTTCTGCCAAAGGTATAAATTTCATAGGAGAAATAATTCCAAGTTTCGGATGATCCCATCGTATTAAAACTTCAGCGCCTATTAAATTGCCATTTTTCAAATCAATAATAGGCTGATACAGAAGAGAAAATTCATTATGGTCTATGGCATGTCTTAGATAATTAATCATTTTGATCTGCTCTAAGCTTTTGTTTTGCAATTCTAAGGAATAAAAGCAGTAATTCCCTTTAAGATGTTTCTTCACAAAATACATGGCAATATCTGCATTTTTAAGCAATAGAGATAAGTCATCCCCATGCTCAGGGTATATTGCAATGCCAATACTAACAGTTATATAAAACTCTTGATTTTCAAGAATCCATGGTCTTTTCAAATACTTTAATAAGGTTTGAACTCTATCTACAACATCTTTGTTATCCTTGATATCGCAGAAAATAATTGCAAATTCATCTCCGCCTAATCTTGCTACAAAATCTGGTTCTTTGACGTGATATTTTAAAATGTTTGCAACGTATTGAATTAGTAGATCTCCTGAAGAATGACCCAAGGTATCATTTACATTCTTAAAATTATCGATATCCATATATAATAAGGCAAACTTTTGGTTAGAGTACGTTCTTTCCCTTAAAAGGGTATTCATTTTTTCTTCAAATAAAAATCTATTTGGCAGTCCCGTCAATTGATCATAATAAGCTAATAAATGCAGCTTTTCTTCTAATTGTTTTACCTTCGTAATATCCACTTGTGAGCCTGCTATTCTAGTAACTCTTCCGTCTTCACTTTTGATGGCTTTTGCCCTGGCGAGTATCCATTTATAGCTTCCATCCTTGCATCTTATTCTATTGACATGTTCATAGGAGCTTTGTGGAGAGAGGATATATGCATGTATTTTTGATACAGCTTCATTTCTATCCTCTGGATGGAGCAATTCTACCCAAGCTTCACTGGTATCGTCAATTTCATCTTGCCCATATCCAAGATAAGTTTTCCAATTTGGAGAAATATAAAAGGTACCTTTTTCTAAATCCCAATCCCAAATACCATTATCTGATCCTTCAATAGCCAATTCTAACCTCTGCTCACTGATCACAAGAGCATTTCTATGTTTTTCTAATTCATCCACTTTTCTTCTAAGTTCTTGATCCAGCTTTACTAATTCTTGATTTTTAGAACTTAATTCTTGATAATTCTTTGTTATTTCTTTAAAGGCTTTTTTCAAAAGACTCATTTTATTGAATACCAGGAAAAAAATCAATGACATTGTCAAAAATACATATATTCCACCCTTATAGGTTTGTATTTCTTGATACATGTCAAGATTCCCTGAAATTTTTCTTGAAAAATCATCAGATAGTAAAATCCACAGCTCTCCTACGAATCCATAAATTATAGTGACTTTTATCGCTTCTAGTAAAGGATTTATTTTATAGTTGTTCTGCTTATAGTAATCAATGTTGTCTTTTGCTCTTCCCCCAAATTGGCTTTTTAAAATTTTAAATAGCTTCACCCATTAACACCCCAAATCCATCATCTTCTAAATTACGAAAATAGACCTGCCCAATAAAGCAAGTCTATACGTGAATGACAATCTTACTGTCGCTAACTTTTTATTTTCATCGCAATTATAATTATATTTTATCTATTTCTTTCTATAGATACAAGCATGTTTTGCAAATTTTTGTAGTGTTTTGTCATTTAATAAAATTTTTTAGTCTTTTTTCTTTACAAAACACTCCCCTAGTAATGAACTTTCTTCCATAAGTTAAACCTATATATTGAATTTATAAGGATCTGTTCAAACCATTTGTCTAATAATGTATATAATAAAAAAAGACCCCTTATTATTTATGGGTCTTTGACTGTTATACGACAAGCTATAATTAATGATTGCGTCGAATTCCTTAAACATTAAGAATTCTGGGCTATACTGATTTTGTTAATATCCCAATTGTTTTTTAACAATAATGACTTTGATCCTGCCTTTTACAAACTGCCCCTTAATAACTACAAAATCATTGCATATCCTATCGGGACTTTTACAATCTGCGCAATAGCCTAAAACAGTACAAGGTGTACTCTTTTTCAATCTTTTTGCATCAATTGGAGCAGCATATTGTCTGACTCTTTTCTCAGCTTCTTCAATATCACGAACAATTTTATTAATCCCTGCAACTAAAATAACCTGCCTGGGGCCATACAACATAGGTGCTACTCTACTACCGTTGCCATCGATATTATATAATTCACCACTTTCAGTTAATGCATTTGTACTACACATAAAGATATCTGCAGAAAAGTTTTTTATATAAAGCTCCCTTTTTTCTTCACTTGTTATACCTTCTCTGTATTTATCAAGGAAAGTAATATTTTCTTTACGAAGAAAGTCTATTACTCCTGTCTCAAAAAGTGTCATAGAATCTCCCACACCAACCACAGAGTTTTGAGGAATGAGCTTTGTGAGTAATTCAAGCAGTTCTACTTCATTATTAACAACATAGCCCTCCATATTGCGTTTTCTTAATCCCTCTATAGTTCTCTCAATCTTTTTATCAATATACCATGCAACGTTCTCTTCCAAAAGAAATACCTCCTATTGACTTCAAACACTTTATGCTTTTTATCCCCATTAACAATTCCTATTTGCTCCCCTCTAAGAGAATCCTTGGGCAGTGCACCATAAAAAGAATAGACTATTATATAAACAACCTTTTCCTGAATTCTATAAATGTACAGTACATATCTTTATTTTACAATATAACCTATGAAGGTATCTACTTTTTTATTTCTCCCTCAATCAAAAAGCAAATCCCGCAACAAATGAAGATTTCTCTTACACCTATTACGGGATTTTGGAAAATACATCGGTTGTATTCTGTTTTTAAGAAATTTCCAATCTTCTATTGATTAAGTTCTTCATACCAATTTAATGCTTTTCTTTCTAATTCTTTAACAAAGGCATCTTTACCATTGCAGTAAGCCTCAATATCTGAAGGGTATAAATCTGCCAATTTGCTCTTTAGTTGTCCATACTCAAACGCCTCATGAGGATGTGCCCTTAAATAATCTCTTACCGCTAAATGCCTTCTTATGTCCTTGGAATTACGAATCTCAAAGATATGAATATGATGTGTTCTAATTTATAATCCTTTTCTAAAAAATCTTCTACCAACTATGCCAAATTCACCTTTTGGTTCATGCCCCAAAACTTCAAATTCTTTATTATAGGCATCAATTTTAGTAATATCTCTTACTACCGGCATAATATCAATAATAGGTTTAGCCTTTAGATTTTCAACAGAAGTGCTCCCGATATGATGAATCTCGATTAACTCATCCCCAAGAATACCCTTAATTTTTTCGGCTTCTTCCCTGAATAAAATGGGCCATTCCGGATTATAGTCTACGACTTCTACTTTCATAATATAATCATCCTTTCTATGGGCAGGAAACCTGATCATCAGCGCATCTTTTTATTCTAACATCATATAATCCATCTGATTTCTGTCTTCTTAATTCGCTTTCCCAATTGCATAATATTATCATGCTACAATCCAAAATAAAATCTATTCATTTTAAAAGAGTTAAAAAAGAGTGAGTTTCTTAAATAACTGTGTTTTTATATTCTATTCTCATTCCTATACCGAAAATACAGGTAATCTTTTAATACACTTTAAATACTCTCAGCTTAATTGAGCGCATTTTTCAGTATTCTTTTCAAAATTTCCATTTCAAGAGTTTTAACGTTATAATCTATAACAATAAAAGGCTCTAGTAAGATAAAAATCTACTAAAACCTTTTTATATTCCAGTATATTTAAAAGATTAAATGGAGTGTATTATCTTGTAGCATTTCCAAAAACGCTGTATTATCTATTAATTTTTCTTGTTCCTCAATGGAATAATCCTGCTTTTTTCTCGTGAATTTTATTCTTCTTGTCTGTCTGTAATTGCTTACAAAGTTATATATACTTTGTTCATCTATATATCCAGACCTTGTCCATTCATAAATCAAAAAGTCATTTGATTTAAAAGTTATGGATGTATTGCTCCTGTGTGTAAAGCGTTCATCTTTATTAAGCATTTCTCTAGCCTTAGAAACAAATTCATAGGTATCCCTATCACTACTAAAGATAGTAATCGTATCAATACTTTCACTATAATAATAGGAAAGGATGTAACTTAAAACAGCAATAGATATCTCTCCTGCATTTTTCCTTTGAATCCTGTCATTTGAAAGCCTTTTTTGGTCTAATCCCTCTTCATAAAAAAGAGTAAGCCATTGTTCATAGGGATCTAAATCTTCTACAGGTCGGTCTATTCTTTAAGATATTTCTCTTGATAAAACTCACCAGTCTGCTCACATTGTAACAGCAGTACAAAAAGAAATAGTATAATTCTACTTCTTTATAATTAACTAATGATAAATAATCAACTTCATCTATAATTTCAACTTTTGAAATCTGTTTTAAATGGTTTATATACCTTTCTCTATTTTCGCTATCACAAACTTCAACCCATACCCATCGAGGAATAAAAATTATATCATATAAACTAAATATTTTTTCAGGATTAATAATAGCATGTATCCAGGTTAAAAACTCAATAGAGTTATTATCCAAGATACAAACTTTGAGAGACTTGTTCGTGGAGAAGTATTTTTTTAAGTCATCTATATCGTTTTCTTTCATTTAACCAACTCCTCCACTCCTTTTTTAATTCTATTTTTTAAGGTAATGAGAAATTGATAGTTATCTTGATGATAAGAAACATCTGAATTCTCTTTTATAGCTTTTTCTATTTTCTTTTCCAATCCTCCAAAATTCACAACATATGAAGGCTTTACTATATTCGGATCTAATTCTAAATCTATAAACTTCTGAACCAAGTTCTTTGGCTTATTATCAAAATGCTCAAGAATTTTTTCTTTTAAATCCAAATCATTATATT
>ERZ773359.4426-NODE-4426-length-14696-cov-11.284680_pt1 | contig 14696 bp, 14 predicted proteins | sample MGYA00374955_ERZ773359 | MGnify/ENA primary metagenome ERZ773359 (study PRJEB29098, sample SAMN04486028) | biogas fermenter metagenome | study: EMG produced TPA metagenomics assembly of the Biogas fermentation microbial communities from Germany - Plant 4 DNA1... | reverse complement strand
TTTTATGGGGTCATTTCTTTGGGTGGGGATTTCTCGGCGGACTCGGACTGACGAAGGGCTGCGCCCTTTTAGGTGCCATGTTAGCCTGGGCAGGGCAGTATAGGCTTAATTGTTAAGGGGCTTCTTGAAGGAGCTATTGCCTGTAATAAGACAATTAATGGAGCGGGGTATTTATAAGTTACCCTGCTCCACTTTATGTATAAAAGGATTTATATTTTTCCATTTACAAGAAAGGAATTGGTGATGCGTTTGATGTACTTGATGCATTTTGTTTTGGCTTCATCATAGCCCATTTTATTCCTTATGACTTTTAACAATATGCTTTCATATATATACATGGTCATCTCATTCAATTCATTTGCATCCTCTTGTCTTATAAAGCCTTCTTTAACACATTCTTTCACGGTAGTCATTCCCCTTTCGTATATATTGTGTTTTAGAAGCATGGTTGAAATGCCATGGTTTTCAACTATTAATTCTTCGGGAAATAGCTTATAATATTCGGCTACATAATCTTCCAGATCCTTGTCTAAATCTGCAAAAAAGATAGCGTGGTATATTTCTGGATCCTTGAAGGAGAAGTGGCAAAAGCATTCCCATACTCTTAAAAACCTATCCAAGGCATTGTTAGCATCCTTTAAGTATTCAGGTAAGGCGGCAGCATAATCCTTTATGTAACGCATGGCAGCGAATAATATTAAATGATCCAGATTTTCAAAATAATTATATAGGGTAGCGCTATTAAAGCCGGCTATATCGGCTACTTTTCTTATTGTAACCTTATCGATGCCCTCTTCCCTTATTATTTGGGCAGCAGCATCAATAAAATATGTCATCATCCTTTTTTTTCTCAATAACTTTTTTTCCATACACAGATCCCTTTCAATCACTATATTACAATTCAATTTTTTCTTTATGATATCACAATTTTTAAAATTAAACAATAAAAATGACATAATCATGATTGTAATATAATCAAGATTATGATATGATGAAATTAATAAATCTTATAGATATAGATATTATTTTCCATAAATAATATCTATAAGATAGGCTATACTAGTTATAACAATTAACTAAATGAAAGGGAGTGAAAATATGTCATTATTTGATGCCAGTAAAAAGGTTATCATCATAGGCGATAGAGATGGCATCCCAGGGCCAGCTATCGAAGAGTGTGTAAAGACTACAGACGCTGAAGTAGTGTTCTCATCTACCGAGTGCTTTGTCTGAACGGCTGCAGGAGCCATGGACTTGGAAAATCAAAAGAGGGTTAAAGATTTAACTGAAAAATACGGTGCAGAAAACATAATCGTAATAATCGGTGGAGCTGAAGCTGAAGCAGCTGGTTTAGCAGCTGAAACAGTTACAGCTGGAGACCCAACTTTTGCAGGTCCATTGGCAGGAGTCCAGTTAGGACTTAGAGTTTATCATCCAGTAGAGCCAGAATTCAAAGAATCAGTTGATCCAGATGTTTATGACGAACAAGTTGGTATGATGGAAATGGTTTTAGATGTTGATGAAATAATAGAGGAAGTAAAAGGGATTAGGGAAGAATACTGTAAATATAAAGATTAGCATAAGTTGAAAGGAGTGGAATAGATGAAACTGGAATTAGGGAATTTTTATGTTAAGGATATAGTTTTTGGGGATAAGATTTCCTATTCTAATGGAATATTAACTATTAATAAAGAGGAAGCCTTAAGTGTAGTAAGAGAAGATGAACATATAACCGAAGCCGATTTATATATAGTAAAACCAGGAGATAAAGTTAGGTTAGTACCAGTAAAGGAAGCAATAGAGCCAAGAGTTAGAGTTGATGGAGGGCCAGTATTTCCTGGTGTAACAGGAGAATTGATGCAAGCAGGTAATGGCAGAACCTTAGCCCTTAAAGATTGCAGTGTATTAGTGGTAGGAAAACATTGGGGCGGCTTCCAAGATGGACTTATAGATATGAGTGGTGAAGGAGCAAAATACACCTACTTTTCCCAGCTAAAGAATATTGTACTAGTAGCTGATACAGATGAAGAATTTGAAAAAAGGGAGCAGCAAAAGAAGAATAGAGCTTTAAGATGGGCTGGAATGCGATTAGCAGAGTATATTGGCTCCTGTGTAAAGGATTTAGAGCCAGAGGAAGTGGAAAGCTTTGAATTAGAGCCCATTACAAAGCGTACAGCTAAGATAAACGATTTGCCATCTGTAGTGCTAGTATTACAACCCCAATCTCAAATGGAGGAACTAGGCTATAATGATTTGATTTATGGCTGGGATGCCAATAGGATGTTGCCAACCTTTATGCATCCAAATGAAATTTTAGATGGAGCAGTAATTTCGGGTAGTTTCATGCCTTGCTCATCTAAATGGTCAACCTATGATTTTCAAAACTTCCCAATGATAAGAAGGCTTTATGAGGAGCACGGAAAAACCTTAAACTTCCTAGGTATTATAATGTCCAACTTAAATGTAGCCCTAGACCAAAAAGAAAGGGCAGCCCTATTTGTAGCTCAAATGGCTAAATCTTTAGGTGCAGATAGTGCAATAGTAGCAGAAGAAGGATATGGAAACCCAGATGCAGATTTTATAGCATGTATCGTTGCTTTAGAGGATGCAGGAATAAAAACTGTAGGGCTAACCAATGAGTGTACAGGTAGGGATGGGAAATCACAACCATTGGTTACATTAGATCCCAAGGCGGATGCCATCGTATCCTGTGGCGATGTATCTCAATTAATAGAACTTCCTCCTATGGAGACGGTTTTAGGCGAACTAGAATCCTTAGCAAGGGATGGATTGGCCGGAGGATGGGCAGGAGACGAGATTCTTGGGCCATCGGTAAGGGAAGACGGTTCCATAATAATGGAAAACAACTCCATGTTCTGTGGAGATCAAGTTGTTGGTTGGTCAACTAAAACTGTGAAAGAATTTTAAGGAGGTGTACTGATGAAGAAGGCTATACTCTATATAAATCAATTTTTTGGTCAAATAGGAGGCGAGGAAAAGGCTGATTTCCCTCCAGAAATAAGGGAAGGTTTAGTAGGTCCAGCTATGGAATTGCAAAAACAATTAGGAGATGATATAAAAGTTACCCATACCATCATCTGTGGTGATAACTTTATGGGTTCTAATACAGAAGAGGCTGTAGAAAGGATTTTAGGATTTTTAGAAGATAAAGAATTTGATATATTCTTTGCAGGTCCTGCCTTTAGAGCAGGTAGATATGGTAGTGCTTGTGGCCATATTGGAAAGGCTGTGAAGGAAAAGTTTAACGTGCCAGTAATAACTTCCATGAACGAAGAGAATCCGGGAGTTGAAATGTTCCGAGAGCATATATATATATTTAAGGGCGGAGCTAGCGCTGCTGCCATGAGGAAAGATATTAAGAAAATGGCTGATTTTGGAAGAAGATTATTAAATGGAGCAGAACTTCTTTCTGCTGATGAAGAAGGCTATTTTGGTAGAGGAATTAGACGCCAAGTTTGGTTAAAAGAACCTGTTACTGCAGCAGATAGGGTTATAGATATGTTGCTGAAAAAGATCCATGGGGAGCCCTTCCAAACGGAACTTCCTATACCAGAACTAGACAAGGTGCCTATTGCAGAGCCTATAAAGGATCTTTCAAAAGCAAAGATAGCCATGGTAACTTCAGGTGGTATAGTACCTGTAGATAACCCAGATAGGATTCAATCTGCTTCTGCTACTAGATGGGGTAAATATGACGTATCCAATTTAGAAAGATTGGAAGCTGGAGTATTTAAAACCATCCATGCTGGATTCGACCCAGCAGCGGCAAATGATGATCCAAACGTTATAGTTCCACTAGATGTTATGAGAGCTTTTGAAAAGGAAGGGAAGATAGGTAAGGTCCATGACTACTTCTATTCCACAGTTGGAACGGGTACTACTCAAGGAGAAGCGGCCAGAATGGGTAAAGAAATAGTAGAGGATTTAAAAGCAGCAGGTGTTGATGGAGTTATATTAACATCCACCTGAGGTACTTGTACACGTTGCGGTGCAACGATAGTAAAAGAAATAGAAAAAGCAGGCATACCTGTAGTTCAAATGGCCAATTTAATCCCCGTTGCTAAATCTGTTGGGTCAAATAAAATAGTTCCAACTATATCCATACCCTATCCACTAGGGGATCCAAACACACCAAAGGAAGAACAGTGGAAGCTAAGATACCATAGGGTTGGGGTTGCTTTAGAAGCCTTGACTGCAGATGTTAAAGAACAAACTGTATTTAGTGTGAAAATTTAAGCTATATTCTGAAAGGGTGACAAGCTAAATCACCCTTTCAGAAACTGTAGTTAAATAGCTACCACTAAAATTATAGTTAATTGGAGGAAAAATATGAATAATATGAAACAAAATGATAATAGAGTATTTCATATATCTCTTATTATATCTATTTTAATAGTTTTATGGGGTATAATTGGTCAGAGTAGTTTTGCTAACTTTGCTAATTCACTACTGGTTTTCTTGACAAATAACTTTGGTTGGGCCTATTTAATATCCATGCTAATATTCGTCGTTTTCGCCATAATTTTAGCTTTTAGTAAATATGGTAATTTAAAATTAGGACCAGATGATTCAGAACCTGAATACAGCAATGCATCCTGGTTTGCCATGCTATTTGGAGCAGGCATGGGTATAGGCCTTGTATTCTGGGGAGTGGCTGAACCCCTATCCCATTTTGTAGCTCCTCCTGGAATGGAAGCTGGAAGTGTGGAGGCTGCAGATTTTGCAATGAAATCATCCTTTATGCACTGGGGATTCCACCCTTGGGCAAATTATAGTATTATAGGTCTTGCTCTTGCTTATTTCCAATTTAGAAAGGATAAGCCAGGACTAATAAGCAGCATATTTATCCCACTATTTGGAGAAGAGAGAGTAAACGGACCAATTGGTAAATTAATAGATATCCTTGCAGTTTTTGCAACGGTTGCAGGGGTAGCTACCTCCTTGGGATTAGGTACTCTACAGATCAATAGCGGATTAAATTACCTATTCAACATACCAGAAACTGCCTTAATTCAAATATTAATTATATTGATTATAACGGTTATAACTATTTGGACTGCTGTAAGCGGTATAGATAAAGGTATTAAAATTCTGGGAGATATTAATCTTTATATTGCCAGCGGATTATTAATCCTAGTCATAATATTAGGACCCACTTTAGCCATAATAAACAATTTCACCAACGGTTTGGGTTTATATATTAGCGATTTCATTAAGGATAGCTTAAGCATAAGTGCCTTTGGAGACAATAGCTGGGTTAACAATTGGAGAATATTCTATTGGGCCTGGTGGATAGCTTGGGCTCCATTTGTAGGCAGCTTTATTGCTAGAATTTCAAAAGGAAGGACCATAAAGGAGTTTGTTGGAGGGGTCATATTAGCACCAGCTTTAGTATCCATTGTTTGGTTTGCTGCCTTTGGAAGCTTGGGATTAAATCTAACAGATGTAGTGGGACTGGATACCTTATCACAAGCAGCTCAGTTTCCAGAAACGGCTTTATTTAAGGTGTTTGAATACTATCCATTAACCAATATATTGTCTTTAATTACTGTAATTTTATTGACTACCTTCTTCATAACGTCATCCAATTCGGCTACCTTTGTATTGGGAATGTTTACTTCCAATGGGGACTTAAATCCGACCAATAGCAAGAAGTTTCTTTGGGGTGTGGTGCAAGCGCTTTTAGCAACCGCCTTGCTATTATCTGGAGGATTAGAGGCCTTACAAACAGCCTCAGTTGCAGCAGCCTTTCCATTCATATTTGTAATGTTGTTAGCAATGGTATCCTTAATGAAGGCATTTAGAAAAGAGAATATATAGATATATGAAAGTAAAGCACCCTTCTAATCAAAATATTTTGATTAGAAGGGTGTGTTTTTTATCGTCAGTTTCTACTATAATAGTAGGTGTAGCCTTTAATCAATTTAGGATATATTATTGGTTATTGTAATATATTAATGGGTAATTTTAAGTGATAAATATAAAGAGGTTGCAGATTTACCCTCTTATTTTGGGAGGTGTACTATGTTAATTGACATACATGGAGATATATGGACTGATGTAACGGTAAAGAGGAGCTTGGGGGAGAAGGATATTATAAAAAGATATCATTTGGATAGGTTTAAGAAGGGAAAGATGGTAGGAGGGGTCTTTATGGTGTGGATTGACCCTCCCCATGATGAAAGGCCTAAGGAGAGGTTTTTAGAAAGCATAAAGTATATGTGTCAGGAGATATGGGAAAATCAGGATATCTTAAGAGTAATATATAACTCAAAGGATTTTTACCATGCAGTAGATGAGGGAAAGCTTGCCGTCATACTTGGGATGGAAGGATTAAGCCCTCTAGGAGAGAATCCAGAGGGCATATATGCTTTATATCAGCTAGGCTTTAGGCAGATAAGCCTTACCTGGAATGAGCAAAACGCCCTTGGAACTGGAGCAAAGGGAGATGAAAATAGAGGTCTTACTGAACTGGGAAAAAGGGCTGTAGAGATAATGGAGAATCTAGGAATTATACTGGATGTATCCCATGCAAATGACAGGACTTTCTGGGATATATGTAAGGTTGCAACTAAGCCTATTATTGCCTCTCATTCCAATGCAAGGGCTCTTTGTCCAGTGAAAAGAAATTTAACGGATGAGCAGATAAAGGCCATAGGAGAAAGGGGTGGTCTTATAGGGATTAATGCCTTCAACGAGTTCATACATGCGGACAGGGATAAGAGGAATGTGGACTACCTCATAAACCATATGGAGCACATAGCTGAACTGATTGGAATAGACCATCTAGCCTTTGGATTCGACTTCTTTGAATATCTAGAGGAGGACACATCCCAATCCTTCATAGAAGACCCCTACAGAGGAACTTCTGGAATAGAGGATATATCCAAAGCTCCAAATCTCATAAGTAAATTGCAGGAAAGGGGATTTTCACAAGAAGATATTGAAAGGATAAGCTATAAAAATTATCTGAATCTAATGGATAGAGTATGTGGACAATAGGTATTTACCTATTGTCCAAATTTTTTGACAAATGCAAAACATTGCCATAAACATTTATTCCATTTAGCTGGAAAAATAATAGGGGAGGGAAAATTTTCTTTTAAAATAGCGCAGAAATTTGTAAAATATACTTGAAAATTGTCGAATTATATAGTAAACTTAATAAATAATATGACAACAGTTTAGCTCATAATAGTATTAGAGAACTAAACCCCATGTAATGTATGGGGAACTTTATTTAAATTTTCTAACAATTGCAGTTTAAAATCCACAAGTTTCAAAATTGAATTATTTCCGTCATCATATGGCGCAATAATAAAATCAAAGGAGGCAGTTTTTAATGAGCAAGAAATTTATCATACTTACAAGTCTAATTCTTGTACTAGCGATTATCTTCACTGGATGTTCTTCACCATCCAATGAAGGAAAAGATCCAGCTGGTAATAATCAAACAGCGGGTGGAAAGAAAATATTGAGATCCAATAATAGTAGTGAGCCAGGATCTTTAGACCCTGCTCTAGCTCAAGGGACTCATGAATCCTGGATACTAGAAAATGTATTCGAAGGATTAATGACCTTCGATGAAAATGGGGAACTAGTTCCTGGTATGGCAGAAAGCTATGAAATATCCGAAGATGGATTAACTTACACATTTAAGATCCGTGATGGAGTAACCTGGTCAAATGGAGACCCAGTTACTGCAGAAGATTTTGAGTATACTTGGAAGAGGGCTTTAGACCCAGAACTAGCTGCAGACTATGCCCACATACTTTACTATATTAAAGGCGCTCAAGCCTATAATAGTGGGGAAGGTTCAAGAGACGATGTAGCAGTTAAGGCTTTAGATGAAAAGACATTAGAGGTAACCTTGGAAGCACCAACAGCATACTTCTTAGAGCTAACAGCCTTCTACACCTACTTCCCAGTTAATAAGAATGTGGTAGAATCCAACCCAGACTGGGCAAAGGATCCTGAAACTCACGTTTCCAATGGACCTTTCAAACTGGTAAGATGGGACCACAACGCAAAGATAGTTCTAGAGAAGAACGAATCCTACTATAATGCAGACAAGATTAAACTAGATGGTATCGAACTTGATATTATAGAAGACCAAAATACTGCTTGGCAAAAATATGAAGGTGGGGAATACCACATTTTAGTAGATGTTCCTACTTCAGTTGTAGCTCAGCTTAAAGCACAAAACGATCCACAATTAAACATTGGTAACCAAATTGGAACCTATTACTACAATGTAAACCCAGATGTTAAACCATTTAACAACGCTAAGGTTAGACAAGCTCTATCCATGGCTATTGACCGTGAAACCATAACTGAAAACATAACACAGGGTGGTCAAATCCCAGCAGAAGGTGTAGTACCTTATGGGCTAAAAGATGAAAACGGAAATGAATTCAGGGATGGGGTAGGAAGCCTAGTAGAGTACGACCCAGATAAGGCTAAACAATTATTTGAAGAAGGTTTGGCTGAAGAGGGTATGACCCTTGAAGAATTTAATAGCGGCCAATTCGTAATCCTATACAACACTTCTGAATCCCACAAAAAGATTGCACAAGCAATTCAAGAAATGTGGAGAACTGCATTAGGAATTGAAATAGGCTTAGAAAATGTTGAGTTCCAAGTTAAACTTGATAGAGAAAAAGCTGGAGATTACCAAATTTCAAGAGGTGGCTGGATAGGAGACTATATGGATCCTATGACAATACTGGATCTATGGTGGTCAGAAAGTGCCTTTAACGATGTTAAGTACAATAACGAAGAATACGATAAGTTAATAGCAGAATCAAAGGCTACAGATGACCAAAATATAAGAATGGAAAATCTAAGAAATGCTGAAAAGATGATTATGGAAGATATGGCCGTTATTCCAATATACTTCTATACTCAACCCTATGTAGTTAAAGAGAATGTATCGGGAATAACTTACGTTCCTGTTAGATATCCAATGATAACTTATGCTGATATAGCTGAGTAAAAAATGATTGGGAAAGCTCTATGCTTTCCCAATCAAGATTATTGATGGTTTATTTTTTATGTCAAGTGGTTGAAATTTAGACCACTTTGTTTTTGATAATATAGAAAAGGGGAGGTAGCATGAGCAAATATTTTGTAAGAAGATTAGCAATGTCTGTAGTCACATTATGGGTAATAGTTACCATTACTTTCATACTAATGCATTCAGTTCCTGGTAATCCTTTTGCCAATGAAAATAAGAATATACCTGAAGTGGTCTATCAAAACCTACTTAAAAAATATGGTTTGGATAAGCCTTTAAGTGAGCAATATTTGATCTATTTGAAGAATATAGTTAGATGGGATTTTGGTGAATCCATGAAATCTAACACTGAGACCGTTAATGAAATGATAGCAAGAGGCTTTCCCGTTTCTGCCCAATTAGGATTACAAGCTCTTCTGATTGCATTAATTATTGGGCCTGCGCTGGGAGCAATTGCCGCTTTATACCAAAATAGATTTCCCGATTACATTTCTATGATCGTATCTATTATTGGGGTTTCAGTTCCTAGCTTTGTGATGGGGACTTTTTTAATCCAATTTGTAGCAAGGAATGTGGACTGGCTTCCCATAGGTGGCTGGGGAGAATGGAGGCACACCATTTTACCATCCTTTGCTTTGGCTCTTATGCCCTTAGCTCAAATAGCAAGGCTTATGCGTTCCAGCATGTTGGAAGTATTAGGACAAGACTATATTAAAACGGCTAAATCTAAAGGGATATCAAGAACTGCCGTAATATTAAAGCACGCAGTTAGAAATGCAATACTACCCGTTGTATCTATATTGGGTACTACAGTATCCAATCTATTGGTGGGTAGTTTCGTTATAGAAAAGATATTTGGTGTACCCGGTTTAGGGATGTTTTTCGTAAACTCCATCTACAATAGGGACTACACCCTTATTATGGGGGTTACAGTATTTTATGCCATCATATTGATTAGTATGCTTTTCATAGTGGATATAGCATATACCCTAATCGATCCAAGAATAAGACTGACTAAGGAGGGACGTTAAGGTGGATAGCAATACAATTTATACTAAGGAGATGTTTCAAAAAGCGCCTAGAGAACTAAGGGAATCTGAGACTATAAAACGTCCCAGCATCAGTTACTGGTCGGATGTATGGCGCAGATTAAAACTGAATAAGCTGGCTATGGCCGGCCTAGTTATTCTTATAATTTTAGGAATTATGTCTATTATAGGTCCTTATATGAGTGATTTTAGTTACTATGAACAGGATTACAGCGCTATTAATCTTAGACCCAATAAAAGCTATTGGTTTGGTACCGATGAATTGGGAAGGGACCTATTTAGCCGGGTATGGTTGGGAACAAGGTATTCCCTCTTCATTGGAATAGCAGCTGCTTTAATAGACTTCGGTATCGGAGTTATATATGGTGGAATTGCTGGAATGGCTTCTAAAAGGGTAGACGCCATAATGATGCGTATTGCAGAGGTAATCTATAGTATTCCATATATGCTTATAGTAGTGCTAATATCGGTAGTATTTTCAAGTACGGGAGCAGGTACTTCCATGTTTGTCTTGATACTGGCCATGACCATAACGGGCTGGGTGCCAATGGCAAACTTGGTAAGGGGACAGGTTTTACAGCTGAAGGAATCTGAATACTCCATGGCTTCTGAGTCCTTAGGGGCTTCAAAGAGCTGGATATTGAAGAAGCATATTATACCAAATACTTTAGGACCTATTTTGGTCAATGTAACCTTAACCATACCAAGGGCCATATTCTCAGAGGCTACTCTAAGCTTTATGTCCTTAGGTTTACAAGCTCCCAGACCAAGTCTTGGAACCTTGGTAAGTGATGGACTGGCTGTAATGCCAATAGGTTTATTCTATCAAATATTGATACCGGCTATAATAATTTCCTTAGTAATGTTTTCATTTAACGTATTAGGCGACGGTTTACGAGATGCACTAGACCCAAGATTACGCAAGTAGAAAGAGGTGGAAAGATGGAAAGATTGTTAGAGGTAAAAGACCTAGCTGTATCCTTCCAAACCTATTATGGTGAAGTAGAAGCGGTACGAGGCATTAGCTTTCATGTAAATAAGGGTGAAACTGTAGCAATAGTAGGGGAATCAGGCTGCGGAAAAAGTGTTACGGCAAATTCAATAATGCAATTACTTCCTATGCCACCTGCTTTTTATAAGAGAGGGCAAATCCTATTTGAAGGTGAAGATATAGTAAAGAAAAGTGAAAAGGAGATGCAAAGGATTAGGGGAAACAAGATATCCATGATATTCCAAGACCCTATGACCTCCTTAAATCCTACCATGAAAGTTGGAAAGCAGATAGTAGAGGGTTTGAAAAAGCATCAGAAGTTAAGTTCAAGTCAGGCTGAGAAAAAGGCCATAGAGATGCTTGAATTGGTAGCTGTACCCCAACCAGAAAAGAGGATAAAGCAATATCCCCACGAATTTTCAGGTGGGATGAGACAAAGGGTTATGATTGCCCTTGCCATGGTTTCTAATCCTAGGCTGTTAATTGCCGACGAGCCTACTACCGCCTTGGACGTGACGGTACAAGCTCAGATATTGGATTTGATGAAGGAAATTCAAGAAAAATTGGGAACCTCCATTATACTGATTACCCACGACTTAGGCGTTGTGGCAGATATGTGTGATAGGGTTATTGTGATGTATGCAGGTAAAATCCTAGAAGAAGGTACTGTAGATGAGATATTTGAAAATCCAAAACACCCTTATACTAGAAAATTACTTGGAAGTGTTCCCCGTTTGGATATGGACAGGTCCGAAACCCTATTCTCCATAAAAGGAACGCCTCCAGATCTATATAAACCTCCTAAGGGGTGCCCCTTCTTCGATAGATGTGATAAGGCCATGGTTATTTGTAAAGACCATATGCCAGGGAAAGCCTCCCATAGCAAATCCCATTATAGCTCTTGTTGGCTAAATCATCCTATGGCTAAAAAGGATGCAGAAGGGAGTGAAGAATAATGGTTGAACCTTTAGTATCGGTTAGGAATATAAAGAAATACTTTGATGTTGGAGTAGGAATGCTTAAGGCCGTAGATGGAATTAGTTTTGACATATACCCTGGGGAGACCTTTGGTCTTGTGGGGGAGTCGGGCTGTGGTAAGTCTACAGCAGGAAGAACTATAATAAGACTTTATGAGCCTACCCATGGAGAGGTAATCTTTAATGGAAGGAATATCTATCAACTATCTCGCCAGGAGATGAGAGAGGTACGTAAGGACTTTCAAATGATATTCCAAGACCCTTATGCCTCCTTAAACCCTAGGATGACGGTGGAAGAGATCATATCGGAACCCATGGAAATCCATAAGGTATATAAGAGCAGCAAGGAACGTCGCAATAGGGTTATGGAACTTTTAAACTTAGTAGGTTTAAATGAGGAACATGCTCTAAGGTTCCCCCATGAATTTTCAGGTGGACAAAGGCAGAGGGTTGGAATTGCAAGGGCCCTTGCATTAAATCCAAAATTCATAGTCTGTGACGAGCCTATTTCTGCCTTAGACGTATCCATCCAGGCTCAGGTAGTCAATCTACTAAAGAAACTGCAGGATGAATTAGGGCTTACCTACCTATTCATAGCCCACGACCTGTCCATGGTTAGGTATATATCCGATAGGGTAGGGGTAATGTATCTGGGCCACATGATGGAAGTGGCTAAATCGGAAGAACTTTACCAAAATCCAATCCATCCATATACAAAGGCCCTCTTATCTGCCATACCTATTCCAGATCCTAAAATCCAAAGGAATAGGCAGAGGATAGAATTAGAAGGGGATGTGCCAAGCCCTATAAACCCACCAAATAGCTGCAGGTTCGTTGACAGATGTCCTTATGCCACCGATGTATGCAGAAAATCCACTCCAAAACTGGAAGAAATCAAAGAAGGCCATTTTGTAGCTTGTCATAGGGCAAGGGAGTTTTAATAAAAAAGGAATCAGTCCTAGGGGTTGGTTCCTTTTTTATCCCATATTCTATAGAGAGATATTTCTATTTTCTGATAATCTAGCTATAATAAACTTATACTAGATGTTAAAATATAAGTAAGATTACAATTGGAAGAGAATAAATACATATGGAGGTGTTTTGCATGCTTAACTTTTCATACCACAGTCCTACCAAGATACTATTTGGTAAGGATACGGAATTAGAGGTGGGTAAGGAAGTTATCAACTACGGCAAAAAAATATTGCTCCACTATGGTGGAGGAAGTATAAAGAAAATTGGATTATACGATAGGGTTATAGATTCCCTTAAGAAGGAGGGAATTGAATACATAGAATTAGGAGGAGTACAGCCTAATCCTAGACTTAGTTTGGTAAGAAAGGGTATAGAAATCTGTAAAGAAGAAGGCATAGACCTAATTCTTGCCGTTGGTGGAGGAAGCGTTGTGGATTCTGCAAAGGCTATAGGAATAGGGGCTAAGTATGATGGGGATGTGTGGGAGCTATTTGAAAAGAAGGCAGAGCCAAATGACACCATACCCGTTGGAGTTATACTAACCCTACCTGCTACAGGCAGTGAAACCAGCAATAGTACGGTAATTACTAATGAGGAAACTAAGGTTAAGGTGAGCGTTAGGTCCCAATTGGTTAGGCCTGCCTTTGCCATACTAAACCCTGAAACCACCTACTCTTTACCCAAGGAGCAGACTGTAGCTGGTATTTCAGATATTATGGCCCATATATTTGAAAGATATTTTACCCACACCAAGGATGTAGATTTAACGGATAGGCTTTGTGAAGGAACCTTAAGGACCCTAATAAAATATGCTCCCATAGTTTTAAAGGAGCCTAACAACTATGCTGCCAGGGCAGAAATCATGTGGGCGGGAACCGTTGCCCATAATGGAATCTTGGGTGTAGGCAGGGAAGATGATTGGGCATCCCATAAAATCGGCCACGAAATATCCGCCATGTACGATACAACCCATGGAGTAACATTGTCCATAGTATTCCCAGCTTGGATGAAGTATGTCTACAAGCACAACATTGAAAGATTTGCCCAATTTGCAGTAAGGGTATTCGATGTTGAAGCCGATTTTAATAACATAGAAGCTGTAGCCCTAGAAGGTATAAGAAGGTTGGAGGAATTCTTTAAGAGCATAGGCTTACCAACTACATTTAAGGAAGCAGGCATTCCTACTGATAAGATTGAAGAAATGGCTAAAAGGTGCATAACTAACAGCGGCAGCGACAGCGTTGGATTCTTTGTAAAACTATATGAAAAAGATATTGTAGAAATATATAAATTGGCCTTGGAATAGATAATTGAGTAGAAAGGAACTAACCCATAGGGTTGGTTTCTTTTGATTATTTAATACTTTACATCTATAATAGATGTCTAAGCAATAAGCCATATTGCCCAGGGTGAATTATGGTATACTATTTATAAGTTTTATAGGGGTAGTTAAAATTTATGTAAAGGGATGATGAGTTTTGATTACTATAATTAGAAATGTTAAAGTGTATAAGCCTGAATTTATAGGTATAAAGGATGTACTATTAATGGGAGATAAAATTGCAGCCATAGAAGATAGAATAGATATAGATTTAAATGGACTAGTAGACATTAAGGAGATAGATGGCAGTGGTAAGATTTTGGTTCCAGGATTTATAGACTGCCAT
>ERZ773359.4424-NODE-4424-length-14697-cov-4.832127_pt1 | contig 14697 bp, 14 predicted proteins | sample MGYA00374955_ERZ773359 | MGnify/ENA primary metagenome ERZ773359 (study PRJEB29098, sample SAMN04486028) | biogas fermenter metagenome | study: EMG produced TPA metagenomics assembly of the Biogas fermentation microbial communities from Germany - Plant 4 DNA1... | reverse complement strand
TTAAGCTATTTATTTTTAGATAAAGGAATGCAAGATACGAAAGAAGTTTTTAGCTATTCAGATATATATGAAAATATAGAGAAAGAGGGTATGGATAATATTTTCATTTTTATATTGAATAGCACAATGCCCGCTTTAAAAGTTGCTTATGAAGAATATAAAGGTGTAGAGATGAGTGGCATTGATGAGTTTATCACTGACGAAATAGCGTCTTTGCCATCTAAGTTTCTGAAAAATCCTTTAAATTTTTTAAAGTTCAGTTACTCTGGTTTTACAGAAATAAATGAAGATGAATTGTTAGCTTCTCAAGCTATGGGTGAAGGTATACCAGATATTAAAAGCTTTTCAGATGTTCCCGAAGGTGATATATATTTCAGTGAAGAGGATGAGTATACTGCTGAAGAAGCCAAAAAAATTAATGATTTAGTGAATAATGATAGAAGCGGTGAAACGGTTGAAGAATATGCACCCAATATACCTTCACCCGATAAAGTTAAGCTTTCAAAAAATAGCCCTCAGATATTGATTTATCACAGTCATGCAACTGAAAGCTATATGCCTAATACTGCATCCAATTATCATACATTGTCGGAAAAATATAATGTGGTATCTGTGGGAAGCACACTGTCGAAAGTTTTGCAGGATAGATATAAATATAAGGTAATACATGACAAAACATATCATGATAAGGATTCCTATGCATATTCTTATTCAAATTCTTTGGTTACAATAAAAAAACAAACGAGCAAATATCCTTCTATCAAAGTGATACTTGATATACATAGAGATGCGTTTAAAGCAGAAGATGAAAGGGTAAGAGCAGCAAAGAAAAATGATTATACTGTAACCATAAATGGTAAAAAAGCTGCAAGGATAATGCTTGTCATAGGAAATAAAAACCCAAACTATTCCGAACTAGAGAAATTCGCTGCATATATTAAGAAGAAAATGGATACATTATATCCTGGACTTTATTTAAGGACAGAAAGAGCAAATGCTAAATATAATCAATATTTTAGCAATTATTCAATGCTTATTGAAATAGGGTGCATGCTCAACACAATAGAAGAAGCGCATTACTCGGCAGAATTAATGGGTAACGTTTTGGGAGAAGTATTAAATGAACTGCAGGAGTGAATAGATTGAGCCGTACAGAAGAGAAGCTTTTGAGAAAAAAGGAGAAAATGAGAAGATTAAAAAATATATGGCTGCTTGTATTATGCTTTATATTATTTTTATCTATGTTATATATAGCGGATGTCAGGACTTCAGAATTAGTGTCAAAAAAAGATGGAAGCCATGCTTTTTTACTAAACATAGAGAACAGTAGGTATTTAAGAATTGATATTGCTGGTGAAACTTATAGGTTTAATATAGAAAATCTAATTATATTTGCGAAGCAAATATTAGAGCGATTAAAAGAGGCTTTCAGGTTCATAATGGATACATTGGGCTCTTGAATCATTCAAATTATGAATGATTACAGGAGCCTAAATGATTTTTGTTATAATTACATATTATATGCTTTTATGGTAAAATGATATGTGCTATAATTTATAATATTTCATGATGTGGGACAAATCACTAAAGCATAAGGAGGAACCCCATATGACCAAGGATAGGCAAAAGTATATAAGAAATTTTTGTATAATTGCCCATATTGATCATGGTAAATCAACTCTTGCCGACAGATTGATAGAAAAAACAGGGATAATAGAACAAAGGAATATGGAATCTCAGATTCTTGATAATATGGATTTGGAAAGAGAAAGAGGAATTACCATAAAGTTAACTTCTGTAAGATTGAGTTATAAAGCAAAAGACGGAGAAGAGTATATTTTTAATCTTATAGATACACCTGGGCATGTAGATTTTACTTACGAGGTTTCAAGAAGTTTAGCAGCATGTGAAGGTGCCATTGTGATTGTAGATTCAACACAAGGGATTGAAGCTCAGACTTTAGCTAATATTTATTTAGCTCTGGATAACAATCTGGAATTATATCCAGTAATAAATAAAATTGACCTGCCTAGCGCAGATCCTGAGAGAGTAAAGAAAGAAATAGAAGATGTTATTGGACTTGATACGGAGAACGCTGCTTTGATATCTGCTAAGGAAGGCATAGGTATCGAGGAAGTCTTAGAAGGGATAATAAAATATATACCCCATCCTCAAGGAGATGAGGAAGCACCTCTCAAGGCTTTAATTTTTGACTCATTGTATGATAGCTATAAAGGTGTAATAGCCTATGTTAGGATATTTGATGGGGAAGTTAAACCTGGTACGATTATAAAAATGATGGCAAGCGGTGCAGAGTATGAAGTTATAGAGGTAGGAACATTAAGACCTGCCATGACTCCTTGCAGTCATTTGTCAGCAGGTGAAGTAGGATATATAACTGCAAGTATAAAAAATGTAAGGGATGTTCATGTTGGAGATACTATAACAGATGCCAAGAATCCCTGTCTAAATCCATTGCCGGGATATAGAAAAGTAACTCCTATGGTGTTTTGCGGAATATATCCTGCTGATGGAGCAGATTATAATAATCTGAGAGATGCTTTAGAGAAACTACAGCTCAATGATGCAGCACTATTGTTTGAACCTGAGACTTCAGCAGCTTTAGGATTTGGTTTCAGGTGTGGTTTTCTAGGCTTGCTTCATATGGAAGTGGTACAAGAAAGATTAGAGAGGGAATATAATATAGACTTGATTACAACAGCGCCAAGCGTAATATATCACGTAGTAAAAACCAATGGAGAAAAGGTTGAAGTATCTAATCCTACTAATATGCCATCGCCTCAAGAAATTGATCATATGGAAGAGCCTATTGTAGAAGCTTCCATAATGACACCGACTGAATACGTAGGTACAGTAATGGAGCTTTGCCAGAATAGAAGAGGGATATTTAAAGACATGAAGTATATAGAAGAAACCAGGGCAATGATAACATATGATTTACCTTTAAATGAAATCATATATGACTTCTTTGATGCTTTAAAATCAAGAACAAAGGGTTACGCATCCTTTGATTATGAATTTAAAGGTTATGCTAAATCTGATCTGATAAAGCTAGATATACTGCTGAACGGTGAAATCGTTGATGCATTATCTTTTATAGTTCATAGAGAAAAAGCCTATGCCAGAGGAAGAGCAATGGCTGAGAAGTTAAAGGAAGTAATACCGAGACAAATGTTTGAGATTCCGATACAAGCAGCTATAGGTCAAAAAATCATTGCAAGAGAAACAGTAAAAGCATTAAGAAAAGATGTACTGGCAAAATGTTATGGCGGTGATATTAGCAGAAAGAAAAAGCTTTTAGAAAAGCAAAAAGAGGGCAAAAAACGAATGAGACAAATAGGAAGTGTAGAATTACCTCAGGAAGCCTTCATGTCGGTATTAAAGCTTAATGATTAGGTGATGAAAATGAAGAGCATAGGTCTATATATTCACATACCTTTTTGTTGTAAAAAATGTTTATACTGTGATTTTAATTCTTATGAGAATAAAGAAATTTATGAAAAACAATATATCGATGCGCTGATAAAAGAATTGAATTATTATATAAATCAAGGAATCTATAGTTTTAAAACAGTTTTTATTGGTGGGGGTACCCCCACCATTATTAATCCTGAAAATATAGCGCGAATAATAGGTACAATAGAGAAGAATATAGAAAAGAATGCTGAGATAACTATTGAATGTAATCCGGATACGGTTGATGAGAGAAAAGTGGTGTTATATAAGACAATGGGCATAAATAGAGTAAGCATTGGCTTACAGGCCTGGCAGGATAATTTGCTAAAGACGTTAGGGAGAATTCATGATAGAAAAGATTTTATTGAAAGTTTAAATATGTTCAGAAAACATGGATTCACTAATATAAATGTGGATTTGATGTTCTCTCTTCCAAATCAAACCCTTGAGATGTGGGAGGAAACTCTGAATAATGTGTGTACTTTAGGAGTAGAACATGTATCTTGCTATAGCTTGATTGTAGAAGAAGGGACTCCTATATATCAATTAATAAGAACAGGAAAACTGAGGATACCAGATGATGAAACAGATAGAGAGATGTATAGCATGGCGAAGGAAATACTAGAAAGATATGGATTGAGACAATATGAGATTTCAAATTTTTCTAAAGTAGGTTTTCAGTGCATCCATAATTTAATATATTGGAATAATGAAGAGTATATTGGAGTTGGAGCTGGAAGCCATTCTAAAATCAATAAGATCAGATTTTGGAATTATCATAGCATAGAAGAGTATATAGTAAGTTTGAAAAATAATAAATTGCCAGTTGAAGATAGTGAAAATATCAGCTCTAAAGAAGAGTTTTGGGAGACTATAATATTAGGATTAAGGTTAAATATAGGTTTATCTATATCTGAGATAAATGAAAAATACAAAATCGATTTTATAGAACAATATAGAAATACTTTAAATAAACTTATCAGACATCAACTTATACAAGTTAGAGATAATAGGATAAGTCTTACTGATAAAGGAAGAGATATATCCAATAGAGTTTTTGTTGAATTTATGGATTAGGAATATTTTTTCAAAATACTATTGACAAAAAAAATTTACAATGATATTTTAAAAGCAGAATTAGCACTCAATGATTTAGAGTGCTAACAAAGGTGGTGAGTAATATGCCGTTAGGTAGAAGAAAACAGCTTATTTTACAAGCAATAATAGAAGACTATATTAAGACGGCAGAACCTGTGGGCTCAAGGACTGTATCCAAGAAATATCTGACAAATGTTAGTCCTGCAACTATCCGCAATGAGATGGCAGACCTTGAAGAAATGGGTTATATAGAGCAACCTCATACTTCTGCTGGAAGGGTACCTTCAGATAAAGGTTATAGATTGTATGTGGATGAACTCATGGATAAGAGAACTGTTAATAAACAGGAACATGAGTTTATTAGAAAAGAGTTTATGGAAGTTGTTGGGGAAATTGACATGCTTATAAAGCATGCTTCAAGAATCCTTTCAGCAATGACTAATTATGCATCCATTGCTATGGCCCCTCAGTTCAAAAGAACTTCCTTAAAACATTTACAGTTGATAAAAGTTGATAGCTATAATATATTGGCTGTCATTGTAACTGATGCAGGTATTATTAAAAACAGTATTTTCAGGACAGAGACTGATATTGAAGATGGAGTTCTTGAAAAGATTAATAAAATATTAAACCATAAACTTGTTGGTTTATCTATAGAAGAATTAGTTAATATGGATATTTCCCAGTTAGAAGTAGGGGCAGGACCAATTGGTGAATATGAACAAGTGTTCAGTAAGGTGTTACCGGAATTGCTTCAAGCTTTAAGATATTCAGAGAGGGTGGAGATATTCTCTGATGGAGCCGCCAACCTTCTTGATCTTCCTGAATATAATGATGTGCAAAAAGCAAAGAATTTTTTAAATGTATTGAATGAAAGCGAATTATTATATGATATATTAAATGATGTTTCAAATAATATATCTATAACAATTGGTAAAGAGAATAAAATACATCAATTAAAAGATTGCAGTTTAATCACTGCAACTTATAGTTACAATGGGAAAATAATAGGGTCAATTGGCGTATTGGGACCAACTAGAATGAAATATTCAAAAGTTATTTCTATAGTAGATTGTTTGACTAAAAACTTAAGTGATATATTAACAAAAATAGTTAAGTCATAGATCTTATTTATACAAAATAAAAAACTGATAGGTGGGCTGATAATGGAAAAAAAACAAGAAAAGGGTCTAAATAGCTTAGAAAAAAATGAATTGGAAAACCTGGATATAGGCGGGAGGAAGGATGAAAGTCAAGAAAGTAAAGTAGATGATGTAGAGATTAAAGAAAAAGATGAAGGAGTAGGTATAGAGGAGCTTAAGGGAGAGCTTCAGGCGAAGGAGCAAAAAATAAAGGAGCTTGAAAGCTTAATAGAAGAGCAAAAAGAAAGGCATCTAAGACTTCAAGCAGATTTTGACAATTATAGGAAAAGAGTTGCGAGAGAAAGGGAAAATGTTTTTAATACCGCTTTAGAAGATATAATGACACAACTTCTTCCAATAATAGATAATTTTGATAGAGCCTTGGATTCTTTTAAGTCTGGTAATTTAGAGCCAGAGTATTATGAAGGGCTTGAAATGATATACAAGGAATTTATTACAACATTAAATAAAAATGGATTGTCAGAAATTGAAGCATTAAATTGTACTTTTGATCCCAATATACATCATGCAGTTATGAAGGTTGATTCAGAAGGCGATGATGAAAATACGATAAAAGAAGTTTTCCAAAAAGGATATATGCTTAATAATAAGGTTATAAGGCCATCTATGGTAAAAGTGGCAGTTAAGAATTAAAATTGTTTAATCATGAGGAGGATGAACATAAATGGGAAAAGTTATTGGTATCGATTTGGGCACTACAAATTCATGTGTAGCAGTTATGGAAGGTGGTGAGCCTGTCGTAATACCTAATGCAGAAGGTAATAGGACAACTCCTTCTGTAGTTGGTTTCTCAAAAAATGGAGAAAGATTAGTAGGACAGGTAGCAAAAAGACAGGCTATAACAAATCCTGACAGAACTATACTATCCATAAAAAGAGAAATGGGTTCAAATTATAAGGTTAAAATAGATGATAAAAATTATACCCCACCAGAAATTTCTGCCATAATACTATCAAAGTTAAAACAAGACGCGGAAGCCTATTTAGGGGAGAAGGTAACACAAGCAGTAATCACTGTTCCAGCATATTTTAGTGATAGTCAAAGACAGGCTACAAAGGATGCAGGAAAAATTGCAGGTTTGGAAGTGCTCAGGATAATAAATGAGCCAACAGCTGCTTCGTTGGCCTATGGTTTGGAAAAGGAAGAAAACCAAAAAATATTGGTTTTTGACCTGGGCGGCGGGACTTTTGATGTATCCATACTTGAATTAGGAGACGGTGTTTTTGAAGTTTTGGCAACCAGTGGAAATAATAGATTAGGTGGAGATGATTTCGACAACAGAATAATAGATTATATGGCAGACGAATTCCAGAAGGAATATGGTATCGATTTGAGAAACGATAAGATGGCTATGCAGCGATTGAAGGAGGCTGCAGAAAAAGCTAAGATAGAACTTTCCAGTGTTCTTCAGACTAATATCAATTTACCATTTATAACAGCTGATGCCACGGGACCTAAGCATTTAGATATGAATTTAACTAGAGCCAAATTTGATGATTTGACCCATGATTTAGTTGAGGCTACTATGGAGCCTACTAGAAAAGCTTTGGCAGATGCAGGATTGACTGTAGATAAAATAAATAGAGTCATACTAGTAGGGGGTTCTACAAGAATACCTGCTGTTCAAGAAGCTGTTAAGAAGCTTACTGGCAAAGAACCCTATAAAGGAATAAATCCGGATGAGTGTGTTGCACTAGGTGCCGCAATTCAGGCTGCAGTGCTTACTGGGGAAGTAAAAGATGTACTGCTGCTAGATGTAACGCCTTTATCACTAGGCATCGAAACATTGGGAGGAGTATTTACTAAACTTATTGAAAGAAATACAACAATACCTACTAAAAAAAGTCAAATTTTCTCTACAGCTGCTGATGGGCAGACCAGTGTGGAAATCCACGTTCTTCAAGGTGAAAGAGAAATGGCTGCTTATAATAAGACCCTTGGCAGATTCCAACTTACTGGAATACCACCGGCTCCTAGGGGTGTACCTCAGATAGAGGTGACCTTTGATATAGACGCCAATGGTATAGTAAATGTATCTGCTAAGGATTTAGGAACAGGCAATGAACAAAAAGTTACTATAACCGCAAGCTCTAATCTATCTGATGAAGAGATAGAAAGGGCTGTAAAAGATGCAGAAAAGTATGCAGCTGAGGATAAGAAGAGAAGAGAAGAAGTAGAAATAAGAAATCAAGCTGACAGTTTAGTATACCAAACAGAAAAAACCTTAAAGGATCTTGGAGATAAGTTAAGCCAGGAAGATAAGTCAAAAATTGAAATAGAATTGAATAATTTGAAAGAAGCATTAAAAGGTACTGATACTGATAGGATTAAAGAAGCTTCAGAACAACTTTCAAAGGTTTTCTATGACATTTCTTCAAAGATTTATCAAGCAACAGGAGGACAAGGAGGACCTGATGCAGAGGGATTTGGAAGTCAAAACGATGATGGTACAATAAATGCTGATTATAAAGTTGATGAAGATAAGTAATATTTATCCCTCTGCAAGGTGGTGTTAACATGGCGACAAAAAGAGATTATTACGAAATTTTAGGTGTAGACAAGAATGCATCGGAAGATGAATTAAAAAGAGCTTATAGAAAACTAGCAAAGAAATATCACCCAGATCTTAATCCTGGGGATAAAGAGGCAGAAGCAAAGTTTAAAGAAGTAAATGAAGCATATGAAGTATTAAGCGATAAAGAAAAAAGACAAAAATATGATCAGTTTGGTCATGCAGCTTTTGATCCAAGCGGGTTCGAAGGCGGAGGCTTTGGGGATTTTTCCGGATTCGGCGGCTTTGGCGATATAGGGGATATATTTGAGACCTTTTTTGGTGATGGAGGATTTGGCTTCTCTACTTTTTCAAGCCGAAGAAAATCAGGACCAAAAAGAGGTAGAGACATAAAATATGAAATGGAAATAAATTTTGAAGAAGCAGCTTTTGGAGTGGAGAAGGAAATAAGTGTTACAAGAAACGAGGATTGCCCAACCTGTAATGGAACCGGAGCTAAAGACGGAAGTGGTTTGGAAACCTGTATGACCTGTGGAGGAACAGGAGAAGTTAGACATGTTCAGAGTTCACCACTTGGGAGAATTGTTAATGTTAGAACTTGTGAATCTTGTCGTGGTGAAGGTACAATAATCAAAAATCCATGTTCTAGCTGCCTTGGTAGAGGAATAATCAAGAAAACAAGAAAGATTACTATTAATATACCGGCAGGTGTAGATAATGGCTCTATTCTTACTTTAAGAGGCGAAGGAGAACCTGGAGAAAAAGGAGGGCCAAAGGGAGATTTATATGTATATCTTAGGGTGAAACCCCATAAGATATTCAAGAGAGAAGGTTTCGATATCTTTTGCGAGGTCCCAATTAGCTTTGTTAAAGCTGCTCTAGGTGGTAAAATTTCTGTTCCTACTCTTGAGGGAGAAATAGATTATGTTTTGGAAGAAGGTACTCAAACAGGTACTACTTTCAAATTGAAAGGAAAGGGAATAAAAAACTTAAAACGAAGCGGCAAAGGAGATTTGTATTTTACTGTAAAAATAGAAGTACCCAAAAAGCTAAATGAAAAACAAAAAGAGATCCTTAGACAGTTTGCTGATGCAAGCGGTGAAAATATTGTGGATTTAGGAAAATCCTTTTTTGGCAGAATGAAAGATGCTTTTGGTAAATAAACACTATACTAATAAGTAATAGGGATAAATTTGACTCTAAAAATAGCAGCCCTGTTGTAGACCAGGTGAATTGTCATACTGGTTATGTACATGGCTGCTAAATATTTTCAAAAGAAATCTTTATTATTGTAATATATGTATATATTGTAATATTAGTAACAATTATATATAATGTGATGAGTATGAAAATAATTAAAAAGAGGCGAAATCATGAATTATATAGAAGTTACTGTATTGACAACAACCGAAGCTAGTGAAGCTGTGTCTTATATATTAGAAGATGAAGGAGCTTCGGGAATTGCTATAGAAGATCCAAGTGATTTTGTTATAAATAATAAAAAGGAAGTAGACTGGGATTATGTTGAACCAGAGCTAATAGAGGCTATTGGCGATGATGTAAAAGTGAAGGGCTATTTTATTGAGAAATATTTTTCTGATGACCTGCTTCATCGTATTAAATCTAGAGTAGATTGTTTGACTCAACATGGCCTTGATAAAGGAAGAGGAGATATTCTTACCAAAGTCATGAAGGAAGAAGATTGGGCTACTTCTTGGAAAAAATATTTTAAACCCTTTAAGGCAGGAGAGAGGGTGGTTGTGAAACCTACATGGGAAAAATATGAGGCGCAAGATGGAGATATAGTTGTTGAAATCGATCCAGGTATGGCCTTTGGCACTGGCAACCATGAAACAACTATTATGTGCATAAAACTATTAGAGAAATATGTAGAGAAACAAAATTATGTATATGATGTAGGTTGTGGTTCAGGTATATTGGGAATAACAGCTGCAAAGCTGGGTGCGGAAAAAGTATTATGTGTTGATTTGGATGAGGTAGCTTGTAAAGTAGCAGACGAAAATGTAAAAATAAACAAAGAAAGTCATAGAATCAAAGTAAAGAAAGGAAATTTGCTGGATATAGCAGCAGAAAAGGCAGATTTAATTGTTGCAAATATAATTGCTGACGTAATAATATCCTTTGCTCATCAAGCATATGTTTTTCTTAATCCTGGAGGTATATTTATATCTTCTGGGATAATTCTGGATAGACAGGAAGATGTGGTCAATGAATTAAAAATAAATGGGTTTACAATTTTAGAAATTGCCCAAATGGGTGAATGGTGTGCAATAGTAGTAAAGAGGGATTGATATGCATCGTTTTTTTATAGATAAAAAAGATATTAAAATGGATAGCATAATTATAACAGGAGAAGATGTTCAGCATATTACTAAAGTATTGAGGTTGAAGATTGATGATGTTATAGTGCTTTGTGATGGTGAAGGTGTTGACTATTATGCAGCTATAAAAGATATGGACAAACATATAGTAAAGACAAAAATTTTAAGAAAAGAGTATACTAATACCGAACCAACGATTAAAGTTGTGCTTTATCAAGGAATTCCAAAAGGAGCTAAGATGGATACAATAGTTCAGAAATGTATCGAGCTGGGAGTTAATCGAATTGTCCCTGTTGTAAATGCAAGAAATGTTGTAAAACTGTCAGATGAGCAAAATATAAGAAAAAAAATCGAAAGATGGCAAAGGATAGCTATTGAAGCGGCTAAGCAATGTAGAAGAGGTATAATACCTATAATCGATAGGCCAAAAGAGTTTAAAGATGCTTTAGAAGAGGCTGCGACTCTTGATTTAGCAATAATGCCCTATGAAATGGACCAAAACAATCCTCTAAAAGATGCTATACATGGGAAAAATATTAGAGAAATAGGAATCTTTATTGGACCTGAAGGCGGGTATGAAAATTTTGAGGTTATGGAAGCTTTAAATAAAGGAGTAATTACAGTAACTTTGGGACCTAGAATTCTACGAACTGAAACAGCAGGGATCGCTGTATTAAGCTGTTTAATGTATGAATTTGATGAGATGCAATAAAATGGAGGAAAGACATTGAATAAGGTAGCTTTTTATACTTTGGGATGTAAAGTAAACCAATATGAAACGGAAGCTATGATAGAAGCTTTTGAAAATGCAGGATATGAGATTGTTGAATATGATGGTTATTCAGATATTTATATTATAAATACCTGTACTGTAACCAATATGGGAGACAGAAAATCACGTCAAATAATAAGAAGAGCAATGGATCATAATCCGGATGCAGTTATTGCAGTTGTGGGATGTTATTCACAAGTTGCTCCTGAGGAGATTCTGAATATACCTGGAGTTAAACTTGTGGTAGGTACTAATGAACGCTCAAAGATAGTGGAGTTAGTGGAAGAGGCGCAAAAAACGGACAAAAAGATTACTGTTGTAGGCGATATAATGGAAGTAAAAGAGTTTGAGGATATGAGCATCAGAAACTATAAGTCCCGTTCCAGAGCTTTTATTAAGATTCAAGAAGGATGTCAACAATATTGTACTTACTGCATTATACCCTATGCTAGAGGCAAAATAAGAAGTCGTAGATTGGAGAGCATATTGGAAGAGGTAGAAATATTAGCCGATGCAGGTTATAAAGAAGTAGTGCTAACAGGCATACATGTAGGTTCTTATGGCAAAGATTTTGGAAATATTGGACTTATAGATGTAATTGAGAAGGTTCATGAAGTAAAAGGTATAGAGAGAATACGGTTGAGTTCTGTGGAGCCAATGACTTTTGATGATAACTTTTTTACTCGACTTCCTCATCTTTACAAGTTATGCAGACATTTTCATTTATCATTGCAAAGCGGCTGTGATGCTACGTTGAAAAGGATGAATAGAAAATATACAACTCAAGAGTATAGGGAAGTAGTGGAAAAATTAAGGGATATATATCCTGATGTAGGAATTACAACAGATCTTATTGTAGGCTTTCCTGGAGAAACAGATGAAGAATTTGAAAAAACTATAAAATTCATAGAGGAGATTTCTTTCAGCGGTATGCATATATTTAAGTTTTCACCGAGAAAGGGTACACCTGCAGAGAAGTTTAAAGATCAAGTCAATCCTAAGGTAAAGAATGAAAGAAGTAAAATTGTGTCTGAAATAGCAAGAAAGAATAGCGAAAAATTTAAGAAAAGAATGATAGGCAAAAGCCTAAAAGTTCTCTATGAGCAACAGATTGATGATAGTAGTAAATATTATGAAGGATTGACAGATAACTATATAAGAGTTATTGCTGAGGCTGCATATGATATTAAGGGCGAAATAATCGATACTCAATTGAAAAGCATAAAAGATGATATTATGCTTGGGACTTTGGAAAAGATTTAATTGATAGAAGGATTTTCAAATGTTTTGTTGAATATTTTTCTTAGCCCATTTAGGGAGGTGAATCAAAATCATGGATCAATGTGTATTCTGCAAAATTATTAAGGGTGAAATACCTTCCAGCAAGGTATATGAGGATGACAAGGTGTTGGCATTTAATGACATTAACCCGGAAGCTCCGGTTCATATTCTTATTGTTCCTAAGACTCATGTTCAATCTATTATGGAACTTGATGAGAATGGTTATAATATTATCGGCCATATATTTAAAGTTGCCTCCGATATTGCAAAAAATCTTAAGTTAGATAAGAGAGGATTTAGAATAGTGAACAATATTGGGGAAGACGGCGGTCAAACCGTTCCTCATATACATTTTCACCTTTTAGGCGGTAGAAATTTACAATGGCCTCCAGGTTAAATTAATGCAAACCTTTTATTGACACCAAATTAGCATGTACTGTATAATAAAATATGTGTTTATTTTATCCCGCTTTTATGCAGTTTAATTTAACCTATTGATTGTTACCGCGGAGGGAGGGTGAGTTAGATGTCTGAAATAAAAGTTGGCGAAAACGAGTCTTTGGAAAGTGCATTGAGACGTTTTAAAAAGAAATGTGCTAGAGCTGGAGTATTAGCCGAAGTTAGAAAAAGAGAACACTATGAGAAGCCTAGCGTAAGAAGAAAGAAAAAATCCGAAGCAGCTAGAAAGAGAAAGTTTAAATAAATATTAAGAAGGATGATTTAAATGTCTCTTAAACAAGTATTGCTTGATGATTTGAAAGCTGCAATGAAAGAAAAAGATAATATCAAAAAAAATGTTATAACTATGGTCAGAGCGGGAATATTGCAAATTGAAAAAGATAAAAAAATTGAATTAGATGATGAAGGTGTTCTCGAAGTTATTGCTAAAGCAGTAAAGCAAAGAAAAGATTCAATACCAGATTATGAGAGAGGCGATAGACCTGACCTAGTTGAAAATTTGAAAAAAGAAATCGATGTTTTGATGACCTACCTTCCTCAGCAGCTTAGTGAAGATGAGTTAGATAGTATAGTTGCACAGACCATATATGAAGTTGGCGCACAAAGTGTTAAAGATATGGGACGAGTGATGAAAGCTCTTATGCCGAAAGTTAAAGGCAGAGCAGATGGAATATTGGTAAACGAATTAGTAAAAAAACATTTAAATTGAAATTGATTAACAAACCTGAAATCTTATGATTTCAGGTTTTAATTTTCTTACTCATGTCATTGAATTATTCATAATGCTCAAATGATCTTGCGTAATAATTATGTAAGAACACAAAGAAAATTATAATAGATATAAATATAATTTATAGAAATACTTAATAAACTAAGATATAATAAAACCATAACAGACGAATTATTAAGCTGCTGAAAGAAAGGAGGATAGGAATTGTTTGGTGATTGGACTGGACTTACTATATTTTTATATGTATTAGGATTAGTGCTTTTAGTAATAGAGGGTATTGTTCCAGGTTTTGGATTGCCGGGAATAACAGGGATAATTTGTGTTATCATAAGTATTGTATTGATAACTTCTAATTTATATGATGCTTTGCTCTTAATTATTTCGACAATTGCCATATTTGTTGCTATTATTGTAGTATTATATAAATTGGGATATGGAAGTAAATACTTAAAATTTCTTATATTAGATAAGGAACAAAAGAAAGAAGAAGGCTACACAAGTTCAAGTAAAGATTTTTCTTCATATATAGGTAAAACTGGTGTGGCTGACACACATTTAAGGCCATCAGGAGTTGTAATAATTGAAGGAAATAGAGTTAATGCTCAATCTCAAGGGAATTTTATTACAAAGGATTCAAAAGTTATTGTAACACAGGTTGATGGTATGAAGATAATTGTAAAAAAATATGAGGAGGAAAGTTAGTATGGAGTTGATAGTTCCTATTCTTATTCTGTTTGTCATAATTTTAGCCTTAACCATATTCTTAAGTTTTGTGCCTTTAGGTCTATGGATATCATCATTGGCTGCAGGTGTCAATATTGGCATTTTTACATTAGTGGGAATGAGACTTAGAAGAGTAATTC
>ERZ773359.4423-NODE-4423-length-14698-cov-19.115687_pt1 | contig 14698 bp, 15 predicted proteins | sample MGYA00374955_ERZ773359 | MGnify/ENA primary metagenome ERZ773359 (study PRJEB29098, sample SAMN04486028) | biogas fermenter metagenome | study: EMG produced TPA metagenomics assembly of the Biogas fermentation microbial communities from Germany - Plant 4 DNA1... | reverse complement strand
GATGATACAGTTCATGGTCAGTAATAGCCATAAAGTCTAGACCAATCTTTCTACATGCTCCAACAACATAAGCAGGAGACTCATTTCCATCAGAATAATAGCTATGCATGTGTAAATCGCCTTTATATGGTCTAAGATTATAGAGATCTTCTTTAACAGAATATACGCTAAAGCTACAGTACTCTCGCTGCTCTGCTCCCATAGTCTCCAAAATCATTATTCTATGTTCTTGTTCTCCCATAAAAGTTAAGCTAATTTCAAAACAGCCATCAATAGGTTGGATTTCAAAAGGTTTTTCAAAAATACCTGCTTCGTCATCCCCTCCCGTTTCCATGGGGATATATAATACTTCATATTTAGCCCCATCTTTGGTTTTTTTGTGATCATATAAGGGTTGGACTTTTATAGTAGTTTTCTTTTCCTCTGCTACAATTCTTGGAAAAATGTTGAAGTACCTTAAATTCTGTTTCATAGCAAAATTCTCCTTTTACTTTCTAGTGTTAATCTGTGCTAAATTGACTTCTATCTTTTTGTGGTTTCTGGATTATTTAGCAATATCCAACCTTAAATTATAATATACATGAGAACAAATTTGTTATATAATATCCAAATGAATATTTGACAGTTCAAAATATCAAAGACATATATACTGAAACGGAAGGGATGAACAGTAGAGTGAAGAAAATTCTAGGCTGCTTAAGAAAAGCTGTAGAAGATTTTAATATGATAGAAGACGGGGATAGAATTGCAGTAGGAGTATCCGGTGGCAAGGACAGCTTGATTTTACTCAAGGCATTAAAATTATATCAGTTTATGTCCCCTGTAAAGTATGAATTAGAGGCCATTACCCTGGATATGGGCTTTGAGGATGCTGATTGGTCTAGAGTCAAAGATTTCTGTAAAGAACTAGGTGTTCCCTATACAATTAAGGACACCAAAATAGCCACTATAGTGTTTGATATCCGTAAAGAAAAAAACCCCTGTTCCCTGTGCGCTAAGCTTAGACGAGGGGCACTGCACAATACAGCATTGGAACTGGGATGCAAAAAGGTGGCCTTGGGTCATCATAGGGAGGATGTTATTGAAACCCTCTTCCTTAGCTTGTTCTATGAAGGCCGGTTCAATACCTTCTCTCCTGTAACCTATTTAGACAGAAAGGATATTACCCTTATTAGACCCCTTGTTTACGTTCCTGAACCGGAAATCAAAAAGGCGGTAAAACGCCATAATATTCCTGTGGTCTTTAATCCCTGCCCAGCAAATGGCGAGACCAAGAGGCAATATATAAAAAATCTGCTCCTAGACATATCAAAGGATGTACCCAATGTCCAGGAACAGATTCTAGGTGCTCTTAAAAAGACTCATGTACGCAAGCTGTGGGACAACTAGTCGGCATCCACTAAGGCAAACATAATTTCGCCTTCAGCTGCTACTTCTCCTTCTACAAAGGCTTTACCTTGGCCTTTGCCTATGGTGCCTCGTAATCTTGTGATTTCTACTTCAATGCGCAGCTGATCTCCCGGTACAACTTGACGCCTAAAACGTACATTGTCAATACCGGCAAATAAGGCCAATTTACCTTGGTTCTCTGGCATGCCCAGCACTACAACGGCACCTAGCTGGGCCATGGCCTCTATCATTAATACTCCGGGCATAATGGGTATTCCTGGAAAATGACCTTGAAAGAAAGGCTCATTTACAGTGACATTCTTTATGCCCACTCCCCTTTTGCCAGGTTCCAATTCCAACACCCTATCCACCAACAAGAAAGGATAGCGGTGAGGAATTCGCTTCATTATTTCATTGACTTGCATTATATCCATCTATTTATCTAACCCCTCTAATAACTATCCTCTTAGACTATTAGCCTGTTTTTCCATTTCATCTGCTGTCTGTATGACTCTAGAATTTAATTGATAGGCCCTTTGGGCTAAGATAAGCTCTGTCATCTCCTGAGCCATATCTACATTGGACTGCTCTAAAAATCCTTGGATCACTCTAGTGTTCAAGGCTTGCACAGGCTCGCCGCTAGCTTCGGTAGCCATAAAGTAGGATGCCCTTATAGATTGTAAACTGCTGGGATCTGCAAAATTATAAATCCCTAAAGTACCCTGATAAAAGCTACCGTACTCATTGGTCAAATATATACTGCCATCCTGGTTGATAATGAGATTATCCTCACTGATATCTCCATAGAATACTATTGGCTGGCCGTATTGGTCCAAAACCGGATAGCCTTCTATATTGTCCAGTCTCACTTGACCATCTGGCATATAGGACAGTTTAAAAGTTCCATCTCGGGTATAGACATTTTGTCCATCTTCATAGCCTATGGCAAAAAATCCTGGTCCCTCTAAAGCCAGGTCTAGTTTATTATTGGTCTGGCGAAGATTCCCTTGAGTGAAAACCCTTTGAACAGAGCCCACTCTTACCCCGTTGCCAACCAATAGATTAGCTTGGGCCTGAGCTGGCCTTACTTCCATAACATCATAGAGGGTTTCCTTAAAATCCGGCCTTGTGCTCTTGTACCCTGTAGTGGAGATGTTAGCAATATTATTTCCTATTGCATCTATTTTATGCTGTTGTACTCTCATGCCTGTGGTAGCTGTATATAAAGATCTAATCATCTCTATCCCCCTATACGCTTCCTACTTCGTTGACGGTCTTTGATAGAACATTATCCATCATTTGAAGTATCCTTAAGTTTGCTTCATAAGTTCGAGATACTGTTATCATATCGCTAATCTCGTCTACAAGCTCTACATTGGACTGTTCCGCGTAGCCTTGGAAAACTTGTCCTTCAAATTCTATGACAGGATTAGCTCCTGGGTTGTTGTTGGCAAAGAGGTTGTCTCCTACCTTTTCTAGGGCATTGGGGTCTTCAAAGTTAACTAGCTGGAGCCGGTTTACTAGGTTGTAACCTTGCCATACATACCCCTCGCTATCTATTTCAAAATCCTCTTGGCCTACTTCTATAGGCCCATATTCACCAGCCACTACGTGTCCTTCCATAGTAACCAATATACCCTCATCATTTACCTTAAAGGTGCCATCTCTTGTATAAAACTCCTGACCGTTCCTTATAATGGTGAAAAATCCTTCTCCCTGAAGGGCAACATCGGTAATTAAGCCTGTCTGCTGCAGGGCTCCATCTTGAAAGAAGGTGGTCACTCTTTCAGCATACACGCCATGGTTGATAGGACCTAATTCCTTTGGGCCCTGCCCCTTGCTCATGCGCAGTAAAAGCTCGTCATTAAAGGAGCGGCTGACTACATCGTCCTTCTTATAGCCTCTTGTATTGGTATTGGCTAGATTATTGGCTATGGAATCTAATTTATTCCTCTGGTGAATCATACCTGTAGCTGCAGTATACAAGCCTCTTATCATTTTCTACATCCTTTCAATAGTTAATTAGCAAAGGTTCCTCTTTTATAGTCAAATACTGATGTTTCAGAATAAAGATCAATATGCTCTAGAGCCTTACCCGTTCCTATAGCAACACAGGCCAGGGCATCTGGAGCTACATTAACTCGAATTTTTAGATTTTCTTCAAGAAGCTTGTCCAATCCGTAGAGCAAAGATCCGCCACCAGTCATTGTTATGCCATTTTCGCTAATGTCTGATGATAGTTCAGGTGGCGTCTTTTCTAAAACAGAATGAATGGTGTAGGTTATAGTCTCTAATGGTTCTTGCAAGGCCTCAGCCATCTCATTGGAGCTGACAGGAATAGTCTTTGGCAGTCCGGAAATTAGATTCCTTCCTGTTACCTCCATGACTAACTGGTCTTTTCGAGGATATGCTGAGCCTATTTTTATCTTCATATCTTCTGCTGTTCTGTCTCCAATTAGCAGATTATATTTCTTGCGCATATAGCGAATAATAGCTTCATCAAACATATCTCCGGCTACTTTTATGGAATCTGTAACCACAGCACCACCTAAAGAAATGACCGCTATATCGGTGGTGCCACCTCCAATATCCACTACCATATTACCATAAGGCTTGCTTATATCCATACCTGCACCAATGGCAGCTGCAATAGGCTCCTCTATAATGTATGTACGCCTAGCTCCGGCTTCATAGGAAGCATCTATAACAGCTCTTTTTTCAACCTCTGTTACACCACTGGGTACACAAACAACTACACGAGGTTTACGCCTCAAACCCCTGGGTATAACTTTCCTTAAAAAGTACCTAAGCATCTTTTCTGTTAGCTCATAATCTGATATAACACCATCTTGGAGTGGCCTAAGTGCTACAATATTACCTGGAGTTCTTCCTAGCATTCTGCTAGCTTCAGAACCTACAGCAAGGATTTTTCCACTTCTTACATCAATAGCTACAACAGATGGCTCCCTTAACACTATTCCTCTGCCGCGTCTGTATATTAAAACACTGGAAGTTCCCAAATCTATACCGATGTCTCTGCTCCCAAACACCCTTATCGGTCCTTTCTTTTGTTTTTTCGCGTTCTTCTATAATTTATATATTTTATCCAAGGTTTACCTCTAAATTATACTTATTCTATGTTTTCTGTCAAATTCCTCTTTAAATACAAAATTTTATTACCAAACTTACTTCTTTTGTATCTGTTCTACTTTTATTTTGCTGTTTTTTCTTGACGCTTGGCTTTGTACTTATTCCTTGTGGCTCTTCCACCTCGGATATGGCGTTCAGCCTTGTTCTGCTCTAATACCTTCTTAACTTCTTTCCAGAGAGTGGGATTTATCTTGAGAAGTCTTTCGGAGACATCCTTATGAACTGTGCTTTTGCTCACTTTAAAGACTTTGGCAGCTTCCCTGACAGTAGCTCCTGTTTCAATGATATAGTTGGAAATCTCAATTACTCTTTCTTCAATATAATCCTTCAACTTCTGACCCCCCTCGAAGACATCCTTCAATTGATAAATATGCAAAATTTGAAGGATATAGAAGGGATTTTTAGAATTAAAAATACCGCCTTTGTTTCGGCGGTATATTAGCAGTCTCTATGTTTAATATTGTTTTATTTCAAATATTGTTTTGGGTCTACACTTTCCCCATTGAGCAACACTTCAAAGTGTAGATGGGGGCCATCCAGTATTTCGGCGCTGGCTGTACTACCAACTCCGCTAATTATCTGTCCTTTATCCACTTTCTGTCCCACCGTTACCATGTTACCGGTAGACAGATTTGCATAAAAGGTTTTTAGTCCATTGCCATGATCTAGGGTTATACAAATTCCCATAAGGGGATCCTCAGTAATCTCTTCCACAGTACCTCCTAAAGCTGCTTTGACTTCAGTGCCTGTATTAGCTTCAATATCTATTCCTGGATGGGTTCTCCACTCCTTTAGGGTTTGGGAGTATACTAGTTCATCCGTTGTATGCTCCTTTAAAATATTTCCCTGAACCGGGTATACCATAGTAATCTTGGAGCTGCTAGCCTTGCTGGACTGAGCCTGATTTTGTTTCCCTGAAGTTTCTTCTTTCTTGGTTTCCTCTTCCTTTTTAGGTGTATTGGAAGCTAAAGTTTCCTGTGCTTTTTCGTCCTCAGCCTTTTCAGACTCATCATTGGCTTTATCCTGCTTGTCCTCGCTATCCTTTATCTTTATATCAATCTTATCCTTCTCTATCTCTTGCTGGGTATCCTTGACATCTGCCTGAGCCACTTCTTTTTGATCCTCAGACTCTTGTATATCTTGCTGATTCTCCACTATTTCCTGCTTTGGCTGCTCAGGCCTGTCTGAAGTCATATAGGCAGTAACTCCTATAATAAGAATACATACAAATAAAATGATATAAAAACCTTGCTTGTCCAAAAAACGTACTATCTTTTCCTTGGTAAAAGCTTCTCTAAATTTCCCCCTAGATTTATTGGATTTCATATTTAGATACCTCCTAAACATTTACAAAATCATCAAATAACACATTCATAATTCTCTCCAAAAAAACAAAAAAAATACAGCCCATCCATAAAATATCCAAATTTTTCTGGACGGCTGTATTCTATTTAGGATAATATTTCAATTTCTACTCCTCTATAGTAATGCTTAAGAATTTCTCTGTAATCTTTTCCTTCTTTGGCCATGGCATTGGCTCCTATTTGGCTCATGCCCACTCCATGACCATACCCTGTAGTATCAATATAGACCTTGCCCTGTTCAAATCTAAAACTAAAATCTGTAGAATTGAGTTTATATAGGGTTCTAAATTCTGTGGCCTTGATCTTGGTATTGCCCACCATCAAATCTCTAACTCTACCGCTGTCGGTCCAGCTAAGTATCTTTATCTGTTTATCTAGGTTAGATGCTGATAGACCGCTATTAGGATATTTTGAGTTAAAGATTTTTATGAATTCATCATATGTAAAGGAAAAGGTTTCTTTATAGCGAGGAGCATCCTCCTCTCCTGGACTTTCTACTACTTTATAATAGGGAAGAGAAGCTGAAAAAACTTCTGCTACATCCTCAGTTTTGCCGTTGCTAGTAGAATAAAAAAACACCTCTATGGGCTGGCCTTCATAGGTCATGATATAGCCTCTAGTTTCCTGTACCGCTTGCCGTATTCTATTGCTATTTTCTTCAAATTTATTACCCCAGTTCTTTCGCTGCTGGGATTCAGGAATCCAAGCCTGACAGTGATTAAACTGGCTGCATACATCAGCTCCATCATATTTGCTACACCCTCTGCCTCCTCTTGAGCGCATCTTTCTAACAGCCAAGGTTCTAGCTGCAACTGCCTGGGCCTTTAAGGCCTCCTTCTCAAAGGAGGAGGGCATCTCTGCCGCCACCACCCCCACCACGTATTCCTCCAATGGAATGGACTCCAATGACTTTGTATAGTGGTTATATAGGGTTATGGTAGGTTCCTCATAATTGGCGCTGCTCTCCTTTACTTGTATACTCTCACCTTCATCATAGCTATCAACATGGGGCGGTGGAAGATCAGGATTTCTTTTAGAGAACATCATAACTAACAGGGAGGGTAAAATCAGCACAATTAGAATAATTAGTATAAGCACATCAATCCATTGTCTCATAGAGTCTCGCCTTCCGTATCTTAATACAATAACTTAGTGTACATTATTTACGGTATGACGATGATTTAAACTTTAGAACATGAATTAATACATTATTAATGGCTATTGACCCTTCACTTGTCAATAGCCATTATTCTCTAGCTACTATAATCATATAGCAGAAGTATAATTGGTATGCTATATAAGTATGAAATAATTAATTGGAGGATTAGAGTTTGGCTGCATTAATACGAAGTAATGCTTACGGTACTCTAATTATATTGGCTCCCAGCTTGGCTAGCTTATTCTCAATCTTATAATAACCTCTATCTATATGATATATGTTGCATATCTCGGTCTCTCCTCTGGCTATTAGGCCAGCCAGTACCAGTGCTGCACCTGCCCTCAGATCCGTAGCTTTAACACTAGTGCCGGTAAGGTGGCTGACCCCTTCTACTATAGCGCTTCTTCCTTCAATTTTGATATTGGCTCCTAATCTTTTTAATTCATTCACATGCATAAATCTATTTTCAAAGACCGTCTCGGTTATAACGCTGGTGCCAGGGGCTGTGGTCACCATAGCCATCATTTGGGCTTGCATATCCGTGGGAAAGCCGGGATAAGGCAGTGTCTTTATATCTATAGGCCCTAATACATCTGGTCCAATAACCCTTATACCTTCACCTTCTTCTAGGATTATAGCCCCAGCTTCCTTTAATTTAGCTTCAACGGGCTTTAAATGATCTATTAATACATTCTCTAATAGCACGTTGCCTTTTGTCATGGCAGCGGCCACCATAAAGGTACCTGCTTCAATCCTATCAGGAATTACCGTATGGGTTGCACCATGCAATCTGTCTACACCCTCTATTCTGATAGTACCGGTTCCTGCTCCTCTTACATTTCCCCCCATAGCGTTTATAAAGTTGGAGAGATCTACAATCTCTGGTTCTTCAGCAGCGTTTTCTATAATGGTCTGACCTTGGGCTAGGGCTGCAGCCATCATTATATTCTCTGTTGCGCCAACACTGGGAAAATCCAGATATATCTTACTTCCTTTTAACCTATCAGCTTTGGCCTCTATATACCCGTAGCCTAAGGTAATGTCAGCTCCCAATGCTGAAAAACCCTTTAAGTGTAAGTCTATGGGACGACTGCCAATGGCACAACCGCCTGGGAGGGATATTCTGGCATAACCATGACGGGCCAATAAAGGGCCCATAACTAGAAAAGAAGCCCTCATCTTTCTGGTTAGCTCATAGGGGGCTTCACCTTTATTAGTATTGCTATTATCTATAATAAGAGTATTATTCCGAATATTTACTTTGGAACCAAAGCACTCAAGAACCTGACAGGCTACATATACATCCTTTAGTAGTGGCACATCCTCCAATACACACATCTCTTCAGTCAATAGAGAGGCTGCCATAATAGGTAAAACTGAATTCTTAGCACCATCAATTTTTACTCTTCCAACCAAGGGTGGGCTTTGGCTAACTATAAACTTTGACACATTTATACACCTCATGTCTTATGAATTTAATTTTGACTTTACTTTTTAATTTGCTTTGATTTTTACTATACTATATCAATATTCTATTGTTATAATGGGGGTACCTGCCCAAAAGTAAGTTTTCCCTTCATATGCATTGTATCTAGAAGCTATATGAAAGTTTATATTGTCCATTGGCGCTGCATCTAAAATATGAGAATAGCCAGCTATACTTATAAGTCTCTCATCTTCCATAGCCTGAGTAACTTGCCCATCTATTTTGGCTACTAAGCTATTGATGATAGATTTTCTTTCTTTGCTATCTAGTCTCCCATCGAAAGCTCCAACAAGGGTAGTTGAAATACGAGGAAATGCCTTTATGCTGTGAAAATAGCCTTCAATTTTATCTATAAGTTCCTCAGTATCTACAATAAGCTGATTGTTATAAATATTGATGACTATGTGAGTTTTCTCACTATTTGTAATAATTATATCATAATTTATGCCTTTTTGGTCGGTTGCCCCTATTTTTACCTGTTTTTGATAAGTTTTGCTATTGGTAGCTATTTGTCTATTCTCCCCTAGGTTAAGAAAATCACATGCTTCTATGCCCATGTTTTTAAGGTCATCAAAAGTTTTATTACCAGACTCTATGACTGCCCATGCATTGATATGGGTCTCAGACCATTGACAGCCAGAGTCTTTAAACAACTCATCTATCTTGATCCTCTGATGACTTGCTGCTAGGGCTTGATTTTTATAATTTAAATTACCAGATAATAAATAAAGGCAAATCAATGATATAGTTACAATACCAGCTAACCAAGATCCTTTCTTTTTATTCATCCCCATCAGCTCCAAATAAAATTACCCTCTCATTTGGATTATTGCCTGATAAAAATCATTCTATACCAATTGAGAATCATGAAATAAGTTAAGAAATTAACAATTATTGTTTATATAAATAGATGGTGATAGAATACTTGTTAAAGGAGTGAGCGCCTATGTCAAGACCGAGAAAAAAGCGCAGGGTTCGATTTATTCCAAAAATCAAGTATTTTATTCCCTATAAAGTACCAAAGGATCAAGTTAAAGAAAATGTGCTAAAAATTGAAGAGTTAGAGGCCCTACGCCTTCGAGATATTGAGGGTTTGGATCAAGAGAGTTGCGCTATTAAGATGAATATTTCCCGCCAAACCTATCAGAGAATTTTATCTGAAGCCAGAAGAAAAATTGTTGATAGCCTAGTCAATGGAAAGGCTATACGCATTGATGGCGGTAATTTTGATTTGCATATGGGAAAGGTTAAATGTATAGATTGTAATAACAGCTGGGAAGAATGCTATGATAATTTTAAAAAGATCGGCAGGGGCCAATTTATTTGTCCCCATTGTCAATCAAATAGCATAATATGTTTGGATAAGGAAGGCTATAAGTACTGCAAAAACCGCAACTGCAGAACTTATTGCCAAAACCACAACTAAATTGTCAAATTCATAACAAGTTATAAATAAAAAAGCTCGGACTAATCCGAGCTTTGTATATTTCTTTCTTCTATCATATCTTTGACCTTCATGAGCCGTGTACGGCTGGCCCTTTCATTTTCATCCATTTTCATGGTTATATATTTAATGGTTTCTTCCATCTGAGGAATCATAATGTGTTCTAAGGCATTGACCCTGCGTCTAGTCTTTTCTATCTCATCAGCTAACATTTGGCAGGTTTTTTCTATCTCTGCCAACTCCAGCATTCGGGGCAGGATTTCTGATAGAGTGGCAATGGCTCCATCCAATTCCCCAGATGTAGAGGCAAATCCGTATGGATAAGGGGACAAGCCTTCTTGACTCTTCTCCTCATAGTCGATTTTAGGAACATCTACACTCATAACATTCTGCTTTGAAACCTTTAATTCCACCTGACGAGTAGGATACATCACCGCTTCTTCTAACACCTCAGTGGACATGACTGCTCTGGCCATGAGAAAATCTCCTAAGGCCTGGGTAAGCTCCTTCTCTACTTGCTCCCTCAGCTCCTTGTTTTTTCTGACCAACTCAATAAACCGCCTTATCATCTCATCCCGTTTGTCCTTAAGAAGCTTGTGCCCGCGAACAGCTATAGCTAATCGCTTTTTTAGACGGGTAAGCTCCATACGAGTGGGGTTGACTCTCATGACAGCCATGCCTATTCATTCCCTTCTTGACTCTCAGGCAGATATTTATCAATATATTCATCCCGAATACGCCTTAACTCTGATTTGGGTAGGATGGTTAATAGTTCCCAGCCCAAATCTAGGGTTTCCTCTATTGAACGATTGGTTTCATATCCTTGGGAAACATATCGCCTTTCAAACTCCTCGGCAAATTGTGCGTATAGTTTATCTACATCGCTTAGGGCTGCATCCCCAAGGATTGCAGCAAGTTCCTTGGCCTCCTTACCTCTGGCATAGGCAGCAAATAGCTGGTTCATGGTGTCGGCATGATCTTCACGGGTTTTGCCTTCACCTATTCCCTTATCCTTTAACCTGGACAGAGAAGGCAGAACATCTATAGGAGGTGAGATTCCTCTACCATGAAGCTCCCTGCTTAGTATAATCTGACCTTCGGTAATGTATCCCGTGAGATCAGGGATTGGATGGGTCTTGTCATCCTCAGGCATGGTGAGTATGGGAATTTGGGTGATGGAACCTTCTTTACCCCTAATTCTGCCAGCCCTTTCATACATGGTAGCAAGGTCAGTGTACATATATCCGGGGTACCCACGGCGTCCTGGAACTTCCTTACGGGCTGCAGATATTTCCCTTAGGGCTTCAGCATAATTGGTTATATCCGTTAAAATAACCAGTACATGCATTCCCAAATCAAAGGCCAGATACTCTGCAGCTGTAAGAGCCATACGTGGGGTGGCAATACGTTCAATAGCCGGATCGTTGGCTAGGTTCATAAATAATACAGTCCGTTCAATGGCTCCAGTCCTTCTAAAGTCTGAAATAAAGAAGTCCGCCTCTTCAAAGGTAATACCTATAGCTGCAAAGACAACGGCAAAGTTGCTTTCTTCGTCACCTAGTACTTTTGCTTGACGGGCAATCTGAGCCGCTAATTGGGCATGGGGTAGTCCTGAACCGGAAAACACCGGCAGCTTTTGTCCACGAACCAGGGTATTTAGCCCGTCTATTGCAGATATACCTGTCTGGATAAACTCTGATGGATAATCCCTGGCAGCTGGGTTTATAGGCTCTCCCTCTATATCTAGTCTCTTTTCAGCTATGATATTGGGACCTCCATCTATGGGCCTGCCCATCCCGTCAAATACCCTGCCTAGTATGTCCGGCGATACGGCTAGCTCTATACTTCTACCTAAAAACCGTGCCTTGCTGGTGGATATCTGCAGGCCTTGGGTTCCTTCAAAAAGCTGGACTACAGCCTTATCCCCGTCCACTTCCAGGACACGGCCCATTCGGATTTCTCCGTTTTTTTGTTCTATCTCTACCAGTTCGTAGTAGGTGGCTCCCTCGACTCCTTCAACAAGGATCAAGGGACCTACAACCTCTGTAATAGATTTATATTCTTTAAGCATATTCAAATCCTCCCTCTGATATCAGGGATGACATCTGTTCCCGCAATTCTTTAATGACCTCATCTAGCTCTTCTATATCTTCTTCAGGAATATATTTAGAACGACCTATTCGCTCTCTAACGGGCAGGTTTATAATCTGGCTAAATTCTGCTCCAGAATCCAAAGCCCTTTGACCTAGATGATGGAACTCTAGTATAAGCTTTAACATTTTAAACTGCTTTTTCAGGGATGTATAGGTATCTACCTCATGGAAAGCATTCTGGTGGAGGTAATCCTCTCTTATGGACCTGGCGGTTTCTAGTATAAGCCTGTCCTTCAAGGAGAGGGCGTCAATACCTACCAGCCTTACAATCTCCTCTAGTTCCGATTCTTCATGAAGCAGCCTCATGGCCTCATCCCGCAGCTGATTCCATTCTTCAGAAACTTCATCCTTCATCCACTGGCTCAGCCTATCAAGATATAGGGAATAACTCTCTAGCCAGTTGATAGCTGGGAAATGCCTCCTATAGGCTAGCTGATCGTCCAGCCTCCAAAAGACCTTGACTATTCGAAGGGTGGCCTGGGTAACAGGTTCGGAAATATCTCCACCTGGAGGTGATACAGCGCCAATGGCACTAATGGCTCCTTCTCTGCCATCTGAGCCTAGGCATATTACCCTGCCTGCTCGCTCATAAAACTCAGCCAATCGGGAGCTTAGATACGCAGGATATCCTTCTTCTCCGGGCATTTCCTCTAATCGGCCAGACATTTCTCGCAGGGCCTCGGCCCATCGGGATGTGGAATCCGCCATGATAGCTACACTGTATCCCATATCCCTGAAATACTCGGCAATGGTGATGCCTGTATATATGGAGGCCTCACGGGCAGCAACAGGCATGTCGGAAGTATTGGCAATTAAGACTACTCGCTCCATTAAGGGGCGTCCAGACTCAGGATCCACTAGTTCAGGGAACTCCATCAAAACGTCAGTCATCTCATTGCCCCGTTCACCACAGCCAACATATACCACTATATCTGCGTCAGCCCATTTTGCCAGCTGGTGCTGTACTACTGTTTTCCCGCTACCAAAAGGACCAGGAATAGCCGCTACTCCGCCTTTTGCTACAGGGAAAAAGGTGTCAATTACCCTTTGTCCAGTTAGCAAAGGCACATCAGGAGGTAATTTTTCCTTATACTTTCTACCTATACGAACAGGGGTCTTTTGCACCATAGGTATTTCTACTACTTGCCCCTGGGAGTTCTTTATACCAGCAATAGGTTGGACAATATTGGCCATACCCTCATGTATCCATTCAACGGTTCCTTCTACTCCTTCAGGAACCATTATTCTATGCTCCACAACAGGAGTCTCTTGAACCGTTCCTATTATATCGCCAGGGACTACTGTATCCCCCGCCTTGACTTTAGGAACAAAATCCCACAGTTTTTCATGATCCAAAGACGGAACCTCTACACCCCTTGCAATTCTATCACCGGTTCTTTCCCGAATAGAGGTTAGGGGGCGCTGAATACCGTCGAATATGGACTGTATAAGACCTGGACCTAATTCTACGCTTAAAGGCTCACCAGTAGACTCTACCGGCTCCCCTGGTCCCAGGCCAGCAGTTTCTTCATAAACCTGAATAGATGCCTTGTCACCCCGAAGTTCTATAACCTCGCCAATAAGTCGCCGGTGACCAACACGCACAACGTCAAACATCTTGGCATCGGCCATACCTTCGGCGATAACAAGGGGTCCTGATACTTTCACGATCCTGCCTTGCATCGATTATCTACCCTCTTTCTATGAGTCGACTAAATCTTCATGCCTAACGACCTTATTTTGTAATTGATTCTATGGTTGTACTATAGTAATGAGAATATATTACTCATTCCCAAATAGGATGTCAGCTCCTATGGCCTTTTCTACACTTCTTTTTATCTCCTGTATTCCCAATCCTGTACTTCCTTGATTACTAGGAATAAGTATTATTGCGGGGAAAGGGACGCTCTTATACCTGTCCACAGTTTCTTGGATTTCTTTAGCCACTGGCTCTGTTACAAATATAACTGCATAGTTTTCATTGGCCATCTGGTTGATAAGCCTGGAAGCTTGTTCAGGTTGGGTAACAGGAAAAACAGATAGGCCCAAGGCTTTAAAGCCCAATATGGAATCCCTGTCTCCTACTACTCCTATCTTATACATAAACATCACGCAACCTTTCCCGTATAGTTTGGGAAGGTAGGTTGTTGATCTTTCCTACCATAATTATTCGGATGATCCTTATCTCGTTTTCTTTGGCCAATAGATAGCCAATAACGGGCTCTATGCCAAGGGGGTTCCACCTTGAGGCCTTTACAAAGCTTAATAAAAAATCATCCATCAGTCGCTCATATGTAGATAAGGATCCTGTTTCAAGAAAGGCCTCTAAACCTTGTTTTACAACCCGACCGTATTTCTTTGATGCTAGCCTATCTACAATATGCTCAACTGGCTCCTTCATTATCTCAAAGAAAAAGTCTTGTCCTAGCTCACTGCCAGGCAATAGCAACTCTTTTAAGAATTCGAAAGACTCATCTATCTTTCTAACTCTTAAAAAGGTTCTTATATTAATCAGGTCAGCCTGCATAGTGAAATATTCTAAAACAAAGTCAT
>ERZ773359.4422-NODE-4422-length-14706-cov-7.010443_pt1 | contig 14706 bp, 11 predicted proteins | sample MGYA00374955_ERZ773359 | MGnify/ENA primary metagenome ERZ773359 (study PRJEB29098, sample SAMN04486028) | biogas fermenter metagenome | study: EMG produced TPA metagenomics assembly of the Biogas fermentation microbial communities from Germany - Plant 4 DNA1... | reverse complement strand
CTTCAATTCATAACAAGTGCCGACGCCAGCGATCTGTGTAACAGAGATAACCTTTGCCGGCTTAGTTGCTGCAAGAAGCGAACCAGAGGGGCCTTCATTCCTCCACACAAACGACACAACAAGACCTGGACGAATTGGTTTGATCCGAGTGTTATTGAGAATGGCGTGAATATTTACAGCTCCCGTTTTTCGCCCGACCACTTGCTCACCTTCTGCCAAGATGTTCTTGTCCTTGTCAACGAGGATTTTGTCTCTGGTCAGCCGGTTAAAGTCAAACGAATAGGTTCTTGGGATAAGGTATCCCTCAACCGGTGTGCCGTCGGTTGTAAAAGTGACAATTTTGGCATCGGTAGTGATTATGCTTGCCGGGGTGTTCTTTAGATCGGTTTCTGTGATCGAAGCAACTTTTTCACAACCGACAGTAACAGTATCGCCTTTATCAACTTTGTCGATAATAAATTTGTCGATCTGGTCTTTGGAATACTTAAACGCCTGTTTAATAAAGTCGTAGGCACCTTTGTAGCTGGTGATTTTCTCTTTGTACGCTCCATCTTCAGTGTATTGAAGCTTATATCCGACGTTTCCTTCAGGTGAAACCACCAAATCAGAGATTTCCGCAACTTTTTCCTGCGGTTTGATTTCTTTGGTTAAGATTGAATGGATGAATTTAATGGCAACATCATTGCCGAAGAAACTGGCAGCCGCGGTCTTAACCTGCTCGCGCAGCCTGTCGAGATCTTCCTTATCAATGTCCAAAACATCACACAATCGTTCTTCAAGAATATCAGGATCCGCCGAGGCATAAGTGTATCTTCCCCAATGCGGCGGGAAAATGTTTTTAGATGTGTTGTCCGTTGAGATAATTTTGTTCGGATCAACAAGTTGGTCCCCGACGTTTATGCTGTGGAAAGCTTGGCTCAACGTATGTCGAGTAAGCGGGTAGAATTTCTCGTCGCGATAAAACACATCCATCGGATCCAGCTCATACGACCGCACCACGATTGGAACAGCCACTTGTTTGTCGCCTTTTGCAAGGACAACAACCCCAGTCCCATACCCCCGATCTGCATCGAAATTGGCAGACCATCGTAAATAATAATTGTCAGCCTCGATCCAATCATTTTCTTCGAAGAAATGCTTTAAGATTTCTTGATTCCACTTCTTAATGTCGTTTGGCAGTTTGTATCCCATTACCACGTCCTCCTTTATGCGGTTTTTACAACACTACTCAACCCATTAAACTGGCTTGTTGGTGCAGAAGTTGAGCCTCCGTCAGAATCTATGTGAGTATGGTTGTCTAACCAGCTTTTTAGCTGGTTACCCAAAGGTACCGGTTCGCTTGCTCCAGTGCCCAAAAGCACCGAGCTTGAGTCGGCGATTATGGTTTCACCTTTTACCGTGACGGGGGCCTCACTAATAACATTGATTTCCGAAAGCGCTTGAACGTTAATTTGACCGTTTTTACTTTTGATGTTTATGTTCAAATCGGTTTCTAGAGTGATTTGTCCATCAGAGGTAACGGTCAGCTTGATTTTATCGCCGCCTTTGGGCAGCTGAAGATGAAGTGTTCCGTTTGGCTCTCTTTCTTTGTACCAGACGGGGACTCCTCCCTCATATTGGGTTTCGTCATAAGAACCATCCGGTTTAAAGTTTAGCTCGTAGGTCAATTCTCCTGATTCGGTATAATGCTTTCGTTCAAATTCGCCGGTGATCTTTTCTTGGTGCCTAATAAGGGTTTTTTCAACTTTGCCATTTGCTTCACTAATAATATGTTCGTATGTCTTGAAGTATTCTGGGTTTCCAGTGGGCCCCTGGCTTCCGATCATACCTCTGATGTAACTTGGGTTGTGTTCCAAAAGCGGTTTATTTTTGAATTCAAATATAAAGTTGGTGCCGGGTGCTTTTTTGTCCGTACTCCACTGCCAATTGCCACCATTGCTGTAAAGCCTGAAATTTTCCAAAAAAATTCTGAGCAGGTTGTCAAGTCCAGCGCTATCTTTAGAATTACCACTAAAGGGAAAGAGCTCCATACGACATAAATCTGAAGCGTGAACCAAGATCACACCATCGGTTGTAAGTAAAACTTTATTTCCGGCCGCGGTTTTTAAAGCGATATCTCCGGGGTTGAGGTCTTCCCGGCTTGATTTAAAACCCTTGTTTTCGTCAACCGGATTAAAAAAGCCAAAGGCAAAGACTTCTCTGTTGAATCTTTGCCTACCGGAAGAGACATTTATTGTGCGAATGATCATTGTATATGAACCTTCTTCGGGCATAACATATACACCTTGCCCTTTGTCGGAAGGTTTGCTGTAGAAGGAAAGGAACGGAACGTCTTTTAGAAAAGTGCCGCTTGCTGTTAAGACGTCAATCGTGTATTTTTCGTTGTTCACAAAATATACGCGACCAAGCTCTACAAAAGTATTAGCAATCTGTTTCACCTAACTCACCTCCTCATTCATTATTATACATCATTTGAGAAATCGTGCAAAAGGCTATTGACTAATCATTAAGGGTAATGGTATTATTGTTACAGAGATTAAGGAGAGTGATCTGAACATGAATTACCCACGGTTGGTCAGTTTTATTGCACACAAAAACAATGTGTCTTATAAAACGGTTGACGCAATCATTAAAGATTTGATTGAAACGGTGAAAAAATCTGTTTTGGAAAACGGCGAACCAGTCAATTTGCCGAAATTCGGCAAATTCCTGCGAAGATCTGTGTCGAACCAAAGAGGTCGAAGAATTGGCAACAATATTGTGAGCATTCCGGAGCAACATAAAATCGCCTTCAAACCTTTTAAGGATTCCCGAAGGGTGGTGAGAAAATGAAGAAGCCGTTCGTTGTTGCGCTTTGTGACAACGAAGCGCTTTGGCAAGGTATCTTTAAATGCATTCAAATCATCTTGAAGGAAATCGAAAACCATATCGCCAAGAAACTACTATCAGACGGGTAAAAACCCGTCTGATTTATTGTATAAGAAGAATAGAAGAAAAAAAGGAGGAGGAGTAAGGATGAATTTTTTGAGAAAACTAAGGATGAAGATCTTAACTAGATTGAGGGTGACTACCGTCGTCATTGTCATCGCCAAGTATATCCGGGTGCCGATCCCCATCTGTTTTGATACAGATGCCGGCGTTTATCGCCGGATATACATCATGATGGATGATAAACTCGTACCCCACTTTGCCAGTAAGCTGGCAAAGATTAAAGAAAGGTACGACTTTGGTCCGTTTTTGGTAAGGCCATGCTTCACTGAGCATGACCTTATCAACACCTATGCTGCACAAGGGTGGACGGTGCTGTCCACCACGGTGATCGACCACACCCAGGTTCACAGGGTGTTTCTTCGAGCACTGATGTCGCTCGAAGAAACACAAAAGGGGGGTCAAAACGTTATACAAAGTTAAGAGTTGTTTGAAGGTCCGGGAGGGACTATTACCCCTCCCGGATAAGCTTATTTCTGGTGGCCCGCTTCTGGTTGCAAGTGGAAATTTTTCCCGCTTTTTTAACAAAAAGCGGGAAGTGCTTTTTATTAAGAAGCACTTGGGTGATATCACCCTTGCTTGGTTTTAAAACATTCTCTAGAAGGAGTGACAAATGTGTTGCCGTTTCCAATCATAGATTACCAAGATGGAATGTTTTTATTTCCACTGGACGCGCTGGATTCTTCTCAGCAACAAATTCTATATATTACACCCGGTGTAATCATCGACGAGAAAAAGAACCAGGTTATAGTACCGGGCAGCAGCCGTTTGGTGAACAGAACAAGCCCTGCTTACAGTCACCTTCAGCCAACCGCGGAAGCGGCTAAAGTGTTAAAAGAACTTTCAACAAAGACCAAGTATCTCCTGGATTATAGTCCGAAAGAGGACCGATTCAGGATTACCGCCGGAGAAGAAATGAGGGTTTTCCTAGACCCTATAGGGGGGTTTCGATATAATCCGCGGTCGTATACATGGAGCTGCCCAAATACTATGTGGACCGCCAAAAGGATTTATTCCATATTTGGCGGTAAGGAGAGGATCGTTCCAACAAAACGAGCTAGGGAGGTATTGGACAAGTACACTAGAAAAATCCAATACCTAAACCCTTTGCTCAAGAAAATCGAAAGGATTAAAATGATTCCGGTCGAAGAACTAGATATCACTCACAAGTTTGACGGAAATTATGAACCGTACGAACACCAAAAGAAACTTTTCTGGACAGCTTACAAAGTTTTACAGCTGGAAGATATCGGCTGGTTCTTCTTCGCAGGCGTAGGTGTTGGCAAAACCTTGCCTGCTGTGAATGTAGCAATAGCACTACACGAACAGGGGCTTGTAAACCGAGTTTTGGTAATTACTCCAGCGGCCCTAAAGTTTAATTTTGGTGAGCAAATCGAAATACACTCCAAATACCGCGGCAACGTACTTGTTGACTACGGATACGACAAACGTAAAGGCCGCAGCGGCAGACGCTATCGCTATACCAGAAGTGATGTACCGATCAAAAAGTATTATGAGCGGTTCCACGAGTATACAGAAGAGCCGGACTCACTGTTTACGGTAGTCAACTACGAGGCTGTAGTTGCGGACCCTAAAAGATTCGTTTCCGGCAACTACGATCTTCTGATAATAGATGAAGCACACTATCTTAAAAACCGGAACACTCAGCGAACCAAAGCGGTTAAAGAGGTTGCCCGGGCTATCCCAAGAAGGTTGGGTATCACAGGCACTGTGGTCGCCAAGGACGTTCTTGATATCTGGTCGCAATTCGATGTGATCGACCCTGACGTTTTCCCAGTCAGCTACTGGGATTTTGAACAGAGAGTTGCGATCAAAAAGGATATTAAGAAGGGGACCAAAACGATCCCAATTGTAGTCGGGTTCAAGGATGAGGGTGTTGAATGGGTTAACCAGCAAATCTTCACCCGCGGTATCCAATACAAGACAGCTGAATGTATCGAACTTCCTGAGACTATCTATCAGGAAGTTTCAATCGAAACCCCGCATGCCGTTTTGAAAAAGTTCCACGAGCTTCGTGATGAGCTTGTGGTAGAAATCGGCACTATGGGTGATGCCGGATATCAATATATCGAAGCCAGCAACCAGCTCGCTGCCGTTTCCAGACTGCGGCAGTTGTCATCTGGGTTCATTGGTGTCCCAAAAGAAGACGATCCAACTAAGGTTGAGTACATTTGGTTGGACGACTTCAAAATCAAGTCGGTTATGGATATAATCGACAACCTAGATGGGCACAATATCATCATCTGGTTTTGGCACAAAACGGTTCGAGATCGGATCGCTTTGTTTTTGGGGAAACGTTTCCCTAAAGACAGATATGCCATCATTGATGGCGAAGTCGACAGCAAGGCCAAAGCAAGAATTGTGTCCGAGTTTCAAGGCGGTAAATATCGTTTCCTTCTGGCCCAACTTCAGGTATCCGAAGGATATACTGTAACTGCCGCCGATGTATGTATCTATGTTGAGAATTCGTACGCTCTCAAAGACCGGATACAATCAGAAGGTCGGATTTTAAGAGCCGGCCAAAAAAGCAATAAATGCATTATCTATGACGTTCTTTCGATGGGTACGTTGGATCACAAGATCCTGCGTACGTTGAAAGCGAGAGAATCGTTGTCCGAAAGGGTCTTAGCTGAATGGTTCGTTACAGAATGGGCGGGAAAGTGAAATATCCCGCCCAAATACTGTATAAGAATAATAGAAAGGAGGGTAGCTGTTTTTTTAGTAAAATTGTTAGATAAAATCAAAGGAGGAAATTGCAATGTCAAAAAACGAATTGGTTCCTTGGTCAAAAGCAACGTCTAACGATGTCCCTGATTTTTTACGTGGGAAAGAGAGGCACACATTTGAAAGTGTAAATCCCGAAAGGAAATACGACATCTATCGGATTGCCCAAGCGCTTTCTGATGTTGTGACCGAAAACCAGGTTCCCCAAGGAAACCTCTACGAAACCATTGAAAGAGTACCGTTAGGTACCGAACGCCATATTGTCATCTTTGAGAAGCGGTTGATCCGCAAGAAGATGAACCCCAAAGGTGTTTCGGTGGCTTGCTCCGGTTGGGGTCTCGATCCGCAAACCAGAAAGGGCGGAACCGGTAGAATCCGCATGTATAACAAAGATGACATCCCAACCGAAGATCTGGAAGCTTGGGGTATTCCGCTTGACGCTCCGGCTGAAGGTGTGATTGAAAAGTTCTGTGATGAGTGCCCGTTCAGTAGTTGGCGCCGGGAAGAGGGCAAAAACATACCACCGGCGTGTAACTTTGTTCACGAGATCTTCTTTCTCGATATCGAAAACGGATTTGATCGGGTTCCGAAAAAGATCGAGATTGCAGAAACCAACTCTGAAACAAGAAAGTCAGCGAGAGTATTGGACAATCTTGTGCAGCGTAACCTTCGCAATAAAAACTTGCCGGATATTGCGGGGGTTTTCTTGCTTAAAACAAAACGGGTTGAAAACGCAGAGGGTAAGAAATACTTTGTTTTCGACTTCGATTTTGTTGGTGTGATAAGCGATGAAAAACTATATGACGCTGTGGAATATTGCTATTCGACCTTCCGAGATATACGTTTGAAAGAGGACGACGACGAGAAAGAACGGTCTGAGAATGAAAACCCGTGGGACGAGGAAGTTAACGAAGATATCCCATGGAAATAACCTCCCGATTAGAGCGATGCCGCTTGGCATCGCTCTTTTTTTAGCTTTTTGATGTATAAGAATAGTGAAGGGAGGTTATTTTGAAGTGAAAATTTTTAGGTGTACCAATCCGGACTGTACCAACTCTATACCAGGTACAGTAAAAACAAACAACGTTAGAGGAACCATTACTTTATCTGTGCCGGTGGATGACAACGGCATTATTTTAAACGATTTTGATGATGCCACAATTGTTGAAAGATCGTACATATGTGGTGCGTGCGGTAACCTTGTTGAAGAGGTTGCCCCCTGGGCTTTTGTTAAACTGAGAGTTACAAAGCGAACCGAAGGTTGGCTTCTTGGAGAATACTGCAACATCCTAAGGGATGCGAGTAAAATCCTCAATTTTGCCTATCATATCAAAACAAGAGAAATCCGTGTTAAAGAAACCGCAGAGGGGTATATCCCATGGGATGTTGAATTAGAGTACATTAGAGAGCACTGCTTCGAGCAGTATGTGAAGCACGCTATTGTAATTGAAATTACCGATTTTAGGAAGGAGGGAATAGAAAAAGTTTACGAGGTGGTCGTTAAAAATCTTGAAGAAAACATTACATTTAGTGTAGAAGCAACGGCCACCCGAATAGTGAGCGAGTATGGTCCTCGGCCGTTGGAAACAGCCGAAAAGGAAAAAATTTTAAAAACTATAGAGGAAACCCATTTTTAAGGAGGAACAATTGAAATGTATTTTTGCAAGAAGGATTTTGAGTATGTAACCGAAGGTCAGGTTATTGTCTGCCAAATCGAGCGCCTATCCATTGATTTAAAGAACAAAGAGGTAGTAGGGATTACCATCGGCTGTAGTTTCTTTGATTTGCCGACCGCAAGATTTAAGTATTCTTGTGCGTTAACCATAGAAGCACCAGAATATATATCTCCAGAATGCAGTCTGGATTTAGCGTTGGAGGAAGAAGTGAAAGTGTATGTGAGGGACGCATCTTGGAAGACTACGCCCTATGATGATCTAAGAGACAAAATCATCGATTCGATCGAATCGATGTTCCCCAACAATAAAGTCTTAATAACATTGTCGGGCTCAAGTTTGGTATGAGAATAGTGGCGGGGAAAACCCGCCACCCTATTATTAGCCTCTAAACAACTCATACCTGCGGCGAATATGAGTTGGAACCCCTTAGTTTCATGCGAATAAAGCTGTTGTGTCGATTTTGGTCGTACCTTGGGCCACCAGAAGCGTTGTCAAATGTCTGCCTTATGATCTTATCTATTCCATAAAGCTTAATTTTTTTGCCTTCATCCCACCCTTGAGATTTTGGCGGTGGGTTCAAAATTATTTTTAGCTTTTGCTTAAAGGTCATAACTTGATCACCCACCTTGGTTCAAAACTTTCCTGCGTCAACACTGCCTCTATAATCCCCGAAATGTTAAACTGCCTTATCCCGTTATTGTTCAAACAGTACCCCCATACTTTTCCATTTTTTATTTCATAGGGTTCAATGCGCCGTTCGGTGAAAGCACCTTTGGAATCCTTGTAAATGATTCTAACTACTTTGCGCTCTTGACCACCTTTCTCGATTGTTTGGAGTATAGTCATGTGGCAGCTCCCTCCCTTTTTTGTCGGCTTTAGTACCTAAGTTTGGATTTACCAAATTCCAACCCGTAAGCAAACGGCGGAATAGGGTTCTTGCTTCCTTTGTAAGTCGACTTCTGCGCTTCCCTAGCTCCGGTTAAAATGGCGTCTTTTAAATGGGTGAAATTCATTTTTGCCATCCAGTCATCACTGGCAATCCGTGGCAAAACTTCGATGCTTTTTAATATCGGTTGATGTTTGATTTGAGCACCTTTAGCATTTAGATGTTCAACCAAGTTAAGCGGAGCGATTTGCCCTGGTAAAAACGCTTCGCTTTTACCAGGATCTTCAACCTTGGTGTAGTTAGTAATTTTTTGTACTACGGTTTCTAATACATTGTGATGAATCTTGCCGCCGTAAGCCTCGTGAAGCTCTTGAGTCAAATGTTCGCGCACCCGATTCATATCACCTGTAAGCCTTAAAAGCTCAGGCGGATCAATGAAGCCGTCAGTCAGCTTATCGCCGCGTTTTACTATATCGCCCACTTTAACAGTTACTTTTCTTCCGATCCCGGCAAAGTGCATTTGATCGTTAATATAGATTTCATGACCTCCTGCTTTGCCGGGGACAATCTTAGTGACTTTTCCGTCAATCCTTGCCAAGGTAGCCTTGTTCGGCAGGTTTTCGGGCACCTTCAAAATTTGCTGCAAACGATCGAATCCTTTAATCTTAGCGGCTTCACCGGTGGCTACACCGCCAGTGTGAAAGGTATTCATAGTCATCTGCGTTGTCGGCTCGGTCATAGCATGGGCTGAAATGATACCGATATTTTCTCCAACAACCGGAAGTCTGCCGTCTGGTTTTAAACCGAAACATTTAGCGCAAAGGCCGTCTTTAGATTCACACATAAGTGGAGTCCGAACGATAACTTTTGTTATACCGGCTTTCTTCAGTTCTCTAATAAGTTGAGTGGTTAAAGCGTCGTCACGCTTAGCGATGATTTTACCGGAAATTGTCACATTTTGGGCAAGCAGGCGGTGTTTTACGTTTTTGTCGTCGATGCTGAGTTCCTTGCCGCGACTGGTTTGACAGTCGCGCTCCGTGATTAGGTGGTCTAACACATTATTGATCAACTCTTTGGTAAAAGCACCAGGAAGTTCTGTGGAAACTTGCCTGTCCACCATGCCCTTTCTGGCACCGTACATAGCAGTCCAATATTGAGCGACGTTCAGCCCTTCGCTATAGGACTTAGTAACCGGTGTAGGGATAATCCGATTCTGATTATCCATCATCAGAACCGGAGCGCCCAAAACCTGTCGGATGTTGCTCATTGAACCTCTGGCGCCGGAACGAGTCATATCAACTAAGGTGTTGCCTTCACCTTGTTCAAGAATGCTTTTTTCAATTCGTTTTTCGGCTTGATTGTAGGTTTCGATCAGTTTATCAATAGGTGGGTTCTTGCCAAGTTTTTTCTGCGCTTCGCGAAACGCCCGGTCGCGCTCACTCCTGTCAATATCTAAGTCTTTAAGGGTAATCGTGGTCCCGCGAGCATACGCATATTCGTTGCCCAAATCTTTTAATTTGGTCGCCACAGAGACTAAAACATTCGAAGGTAATTTGTCTTCGTTCATCCGTTGGAACAGGTCACGCAAAGTTTTTTTATCAATTTCAATATCGTAATTACGATATTGAGGCGGAAGCACCTGGTTCACTAAAATCTTGCCAATAGTGATTTTTCTATTGCCTACAATAATAGGCTCGTCAGTCTTCCAAGAAGGCGGGATACCCTTCCTGCGGGCTTCGGCCTTAGCTTTATTGAAGGCTGCTAAGGCTTCCTGCTCGGTGCTGAACCTTCCTTTGATCCGCATCTGCGGAGACGGAGTTTTGGTCAAGTAATACAAGCCCAATATTTGCTCATGCCGTGGCTCGATCATGAAGTCCCCGTGCCCGGTTTTGAACAAAACCTTGGAAGGGAGCATCTTTTCTAACGCTTCCTGCTTGGCACTTTCAGTAACCGGTACATGTACTGCCATGGTATCTCCGTCGAAATCAGCATTGAAACCAGTTACAACCAGGGATGGTAATTTAATCGCTTTGTCTTCGACAATCCTCGGTTTGAACGCCATTATGGAAAACTGATGCAATGATGGCGCACGGTTGAGCAAAACAGGAGTTGTTGCAGCTACTCTCCGCAAGGCTTCTTCGGCGACATTGCTCCGCTGTTCCAAATGCTGCCTTGCGGTTTCAGGGCGCATACCCATTCTGGTGACCATTTCCCGCATAGTGTGCATCTCGAATATCTTCCAAGCCATTTCTTTTGGCAGGCCAATTTCATCGATATCCAACTCGGGACCCACCGCAATTACTGACCGCCCGCTTAAATCTTGACGCTTGCGCAGTACCCTGCGCTGGAAGAAAGCGTCTTTGGCCTGCAAGCCGCTTATGTTGTCGCCTCCAATTTGTTTAATAATACCCATGCGTTTTAAGATACGGTCAGCTCTGAAGGTGATCGGTTGGCCCAGGCCCTGCAAAGCCTTAATTGCATTGTAAACCTCCTGTCTTGTTTCACCAACTTCGTTTTGATCAAGTAAGATGGATTTGCGGTCATATTCAAGACTTTGGTTCATCAAAACGACATGCTGATAGAGCTCGTTTAAGTCAGACGAATTAATCGAACCGTCCCGACCTTCATAAATAGGCCTGAACTTCGGCGGCAGAACCGGAAACTTGGTCATAATATAATCCTCCGGTTTTTTGCCGGTGCGCTTCAAGGCGTCAAGGTAGCGGATTTTTTTATAAAGGTTATCTTTTGCTGTAACCGAAGTTGTTGACTGTAACTGCTGTTTGGCTTTCTCCAGCTCTTGCTGGACGTTGATTTTGGAAAGGGCCTCTTTAAAGGCATGGCCGCCGGTTTTGCCATTTAAAGTCTTGCGCCCAGCAAGAATATCATTATAATCTTTTGTGCTAAGGCCAAGCAGCACCTTAATTGGCTGTTCAAAAACGGGGTTTGGCATTGGTTCGGCAAGATCTATATGTGTCCACTTGTCACCGGCTAAACCGCCGGTGGCTTTAGGATCGAACAGACCACCTTTTTCTTCCTTCAAGTCTCTAGCAGTAATAACAAGAGCATTTTCGATTTTACCATTGCTCATCCGCTCGACATCTTTATCAGTCATAACTGACATCTGAAAATGCTGGTCAGTTTTGTCGATCTTGACACCCAAAGCCTGTAGGTTGTTGATGAAAGCGTCAAATACAAAAGGTACTTTCGGTTTAGGAAGCGGGGCGCCCACCCTGAAAGCCCGCCAAAACTCATCGTTTTGCTGACCTTTGATTACTGCCATTTCTCTCAGGTTTTCTTTGGCACCATGAGCTAGTAGCGCATAGGTTGTAAGCGGATCTAAAGCCTGCGCAGATTCGCCTCCGCCTCGCCCGGGCTGTTCATAGCGATCATATGTGCCGATACTTCTCGCAGAGAACTTGTGAGAAATGGTGTGCTGCAACCGCAGCATATACTGTTTGCCCACAAACACGGGGTTTTCAATCACACCAAGCTGAGGATCAACAACTTGTTTCGCTTCGGGAATCCCGAGTTTCCGGTTCAATTTCCGAATTTCTTCTAAATAGTTCTTGCCATCAAAATTATTAACAACAAACGGTTTGTTGGTTTTAGCCGCAATTTCTCCCGCCGCGGTTTCCAAAACCTGCCCCATATTCATCCGCGAAGGTACAGTAGCCGGGTTTAGAATCACATCAATGGGTTCACCATCAATTGTCTTAGGCATCTCGGCTACAGGGAGAACCTTGGTGATAATTGCCTTGTTACCGTGACGGCCTACAATCTTGTCACCTTCTCTAGCTTTTTCCTCAGTCCTAATTAGAAACTTTATCATCGTGCCAGTTTTAACAATGTCAATGACTTCCCCAGGAAAATCCCCGTCCCATATCAAAACGTCTGGTTTAAAACGCTTAAGCATCCGCAAAGAACGTTCTAGAATTTGTTCTTTGCTGTACTCTCGTTTCTTGATTCCAACCACCAACGCGTCTCCGGGATTGACCTTAGCGCCTTTTTTAACTATACCTTCATCGGTTAGTTGACCGAAGTTACCTAAACGCATCGAATCGGTAGGAAATTGAATAGCGAACATTTTCTTGTCAAGGACGTGGTCTGAGGTGATCTCATATTCTCTCGTATAAAGCTGCACAGAAGTTAATTTCTCAGCCGCTCTTTCACTTATTACAACTCCGTCTTCGTAGGTATAACCTTTGTAGGTCATGTAGGCTACATTGAGATTGACTCCCATGGCAAATACACCGTTTTTAGTGTGGTTAGAATCCGCCAAGATTTCGCCTTTCTTGACCCTGACGCCAACTTTAATTTTATCGAGCAATTCGTGATGAATGAACGAACCGTTAGCTAATGGAAAATTCTTATAAAGCGGCACAGTTACAACCTTGCCGTCGTCAGCTTTAATCTTTAACGGGTCGAGACTAACGATAACACCGGACACCGGGGCAACCGCTGCGTTAACCCGCCCGAGTTGTTGTTCATATGTGATCCCATTGTCGATTTCTGTTTGAACCAAAGGTTCTTCCCGGTGCTTCAGCGGGATCGCTTGTTCCTGCATTTTCCCTGCTGTCATGGCACGGTTCCCTTGGTTATTTTGCAGAAAAGGGATCATATTGGTTGTGGTATCAAAGATCGCTTTAGGGCTGATAATAACATAATCGACACTAGAAGCTGGTACTTCCCTAATCTTTTTTCTGTCCATTGCCACAACCCGGTTTGATTTAAATCTCTTAGCCACTGGATCGTAGTATTCCGGAAATGCAACCACCGACTGAGAGGCCTGCACCGGTGTGACATCAACTATTCTACCGGTCTTGGCATCAAACATTTTAGTAACCAATGTTTTGTTCTCAATTCTGGTCAACTGGCTGAGGTGCAGCGTAACACCAATCTTGCTTGATTCGGGAGTGTGAACAGGATCAAGAAAACCAAGTGTTGACGGATTAATATCTCGCATATCACGAGTTATAGCGTTTTCGTTAGTAATACCACCCTCGCCGGTGATGGTAATTTTGGTGAAGTCACCAAGCACAGTTAGAGGATTGGTTTGTTCTGTTGTTGCGCTTAAAGTACTCCGGGTAAAATATTCCCGAATCGGAGTTTCAAGCTCCTTAGCTGAAACAATATCTTTAACTTTATCACGATCCCTATTCAAGTTGCGTTCGACAGTTTGCCGCAGTTTTGGCTGATATTGGTAAATTTTTTCCGTAATGTGATCGATAAAATTGTACGCCTTCTTAAATTCAAGCGAATCGCGATCGTCTTCTTCGGCTTCTCCGCGCATTACTTTTAAAAGTTTTTGAGCCGACATAAGAATCATTTCCGGCGTGACCGTGTTAAAACTCTTGCCCAGCGTTATCTTAGTAATCTCACCGTCCATTGGTGTCAACTTAAAATAATTTAAAACGGCTTCCTTGATGTCTTCGGGGTTTTCACTTCTGGTCAGATCAAATGCCTTAACAAAAGTTCTCAGTTCTCTGTCACTTCTACCGTTAAATTTCCTGCGGTTGACATCAAGCAGTTCTTCGCCAAAATAGCGACCAATATAGGCGTCCGTCAACCCGATCCCTTTTAAAAATGGGTACAAAGGGATATTCGAGCTCCCTGCTTTTAAAGTGAAATAACCCGTGGCCGGATCAAGGTTTATCAATAGGTTCTTTCCAGTCCCGGTGTTGATTTGGGTTTCATAAATGCCATTCTGCTGTCTCCGGGTATAGGCCCCTGCGCGAAGCCTAAGCTGATTAGTTGCTTGATATTCATTACCGTTTATTATAAACGTCATGCGAGGCGTCATAACTGGAAGCTGCATCAAAGTGACGGTGTCTCGATCGATCACCCGCCCCGTGTCATTATCTACAAGCTCAAAGGTGCCTCTACACGGCACAGTTAAGCTGCGTTCCTTCAACTTTAATTCTTTTTGCCTATTAAAATCGAACAAATCAGGGGTTCCTTTAAATTCCACCGAGATAAGGCGCAGCGTCCTTCTCAATCCCCTTATTGGAAAGATGGTCCTAAGCATCTTTTCTACTTCGTTTTTAGTTTGCCGAACATATTTTTCAACCAGTTCCGGAGTCAACATAAATTATCGCTCCCTTCTGCCTAACATTATACCGCAAAACAGCAATTTAAGCTAACCGGCATCGTATAAGAATTTTGGCAGGAGTTAAATTGACTCCTGTTATTTTTAACTCTATAAAAGGAGGTTTGAAAATAGATGATTGTTCCCCGCAATTGCTCCTTCCCACTAAAAAACACCCCGAAGGGTGTCGTTACAAATGTTTCTCAATCCACGCCCTAGTTTCGGGGTGAAGTTGTAGTTTATGCTTATTGACTTTATACCATTCTTGAACAGTTGTTTTACTGCCCTGCGCCTTACTAGCACCGCGCCAGTCAGCCAACATTTCT
>ERZ773359.4421-NODE-4421-length-14711-cov-6.302265_pt1 | contig 14711 bp, 14 predicted proteins | sample MGYA00374955_ERZ773359 | MGnify/ENA primary metagenome ERZ773359 (study PRJEB29098, sample SAMN04486028) | biogas fermenter metagenome | study: EMG produced TPA metagenomics assembly of the Biogas fermentation microbial communities from Germany - Plant 4 DNA1... | reverse complement strand
CGGTGCACTCCCTTCTCTGTCAGGTTAGCGGCGGCTACTCGTCCTGATCATCGTCTTTCGATCTATTGGCTTTTAGCATACTCGCCTTTTGACAATTTGTCAAGGGGTGAGGGAAGGAGATCGCACACAAAAGTCGAAATCAAACCCTCAACTTTTCCACATACTCAAAGCAAGGAGGCAAGACTATGCGCATCGGTATCATCAGCGACACCCACGGCAGCACCCGTGCCTGGTTCGATGCCCTCAACGGTCCGTTTAAGGACGCCGAGCAGATCTGGCACTGCGGTGATGTACTCTACCACGGCGCCCGCAATCCCCTGCCCCAAGGGTACGATACCCAGGAACTGTTCGAGCTGATCAACTCCTGCTCTCTACCCATCTTGGCTGTGCGGGGCAACTGCGACAGCGATGTGGACCAGATGGTCTTGGATATTATCCTGCAGGACCCATACTTCATGGCAGAACTGCCTTTCGGCAGGGCCTTGGTAACCCACGGGCACCACTACACTCCCGACATGATCGAGGCCCTGGCCCAGCGTTTCCAGATCAAGCTTTGGGTGAGCGGCCATACTCACGAGCCCGTTCTGCAGCGCCATGGCGGCACCGTTTTCCTCAATCCCGGCAGCCCCGCACTGCCCAAGGGCCGCGAACCCAGGCGCAGCGTGGCAGTGCTCACCGACAGCTCAGTGGAGCTGTATGATCTGGACAAAGGACAGGTATTTGCCCGGCTGGACCTCTAGAGGCCCAGCTTTTTGCTCTGCTTCTCCCAGTAGCGGCGGAAGTAGGGCCTGCCCTGGATGCGCCCGAGGTTAGGCCGGCTGCGCTCGACGGTGCTTTGCACCAGTTCCTGCTCCCGCGCCCAGGCCTGTTTCATGATCACGGCCAGCTGCTCCGCTGTGGGCTCCGCGCTGCTGACGGCCCTGGTTAGGTCGAGGAATTCCCGCTCCAGCTCCGCGGCCTGGTGCAGGTAGTCTTCCAGATCCGGCACTCTGCCCTGGAGCACTAAGCGGTGCAGCTCTTCCCGCAGCAGCCAGAACTGCTGCGCCTCCTCTTCCTGGCCATCGCCGAATAGGATGCTGTTCTCGGTCATCCAGTAGGGCTTGAAGATGGAAAGGCACGGCGTGGAACTGCCCGTGATCCAATAGGTGTCCAGTTTGTCCGTAAGGTGGGCCACGTAGCTGCCCGTAGTATGATCGCCCACCAGGCCTCCGGCATGCATGCACACGCTGCGTACTGACGGCCGCCGAAATGGGCTGGCCTTTTCCAATGCGGGTTCATGCGAGCGCAGGATGGCCAGCATCGTCTCCACGGTGATGCTGCCCTTGTCCTGCTGCAGCCGAAGGGTGCAGGCTTGCTCGCGGTTTTCTGCCCCGCTGAAATAGGTGAAGAGGCGGTTGCTGTAGCAGCTGGCAAAATGGAAATCGGCCCGTGATGTGCACCATTTGCGGGAGATGGCGTAATCAACAAGATCTGGATGGGCCAGATCGAAGTCGCTGCCGATGCTCAGGCGGTTAGAAATGGCATAGACATCTTCTACCTGTTTGGCCGCCCAGAAGGGGCCGGCCGTTTCCAGAACCCAGGCAGTTTCGCGGTCTGCGATCAAAAACGAGTTGTGGTAGACAAACTCCTTCTCATAGCCGCAGTTGCCCCCTTGACCGTGCTTGGCCAAGAGCTCCGTGATCAGGTGCACCGCCTCCAGGCTGGTGCGGCAGCGCTCCAAGGCCAGGCGCAGCAGGTCCATGCCCAGCAGGCTGGGCAGACCCTGCCTGACTCTGGTGAAGACAGCTTCATTGCCGATGTTCAGGCCGAACTCGTTGGCCCCCATCTCGGCGCCCCAGATCCAGGAAGGTTTGAGCAGGAGCACCTCGTACGTTTCTTCCACTTGATCGATGGTGATGTAGGTGCATTTCAGCTGCGCCCCCTTGGGGTGCTTTTTTCTGGGGATGCGCATGAGCAGGTGCGGTTCATTGGGCTGCCGGTCGCTGTTCTTGGCAAAGATCACGCTGCCGTCTTTTGTGGCGCGGCCCAAAGCCACCATGGTGTCGCACACAAGCATCAACTCCCGTCCACGCATTTCTCATCTAATTCTCCTTCAGGAGCGCGGATCCTGTTTTACGGGGCGTACCCTCTGGCCAGCACCCCAGCGGACTTTGCGGTAATATCAAGTGCAATAAATGAAGGAAAGGCACGATTCAGCCCGTTAACGGGCGAAAGACAGGCCTAAATGAAGAAAAAAGGCCATACAGCGGTTTTGCCCCCCACTTCACGAAGGGATATAGTGATATACGTGACAAAGGGTCTAAATTCGGGCAGCGGTCAGATGGAGGAATGAAGCAGGATGTCTTGGAGTATTGCACTCATCTTTTTGCCGATTATATGCGCAGCGGGTGCGGCGAAAATTAACGAAAGACGTACTGAATCACTGTTTGCGATTGCGGTAACCGCACTCACTTTTTTGGGCAGTGTCATCAATATGTACCTGGTGCGGGGAGGAGCAGTGTACGCCTGGGGTTTTGGTTCCCTAGGCATTTTTGGGTCCATTTTGCGTCTCGATTCCCTGTCCGCCCTGTTCAGTTTGTTCTGTGCCTTCGTCTGGCTGGCGGCAGGCATCTACATGCACAGCTATATGCGCTACGAGGAGCACGTCAGCACATTTTACACCTATTATCTGATCACCTTAGGGGCAACCCAAGGCATTTTCTTGGCGGGCAACTTCATTGTGCTGCTCATCTTCTTTGAACTCATGTCGGTCACTTCCGGTGAATGGGTGACTTTCCACCATGATCAGGAGGCGGAACAGGCCGGCTCCATGTACCACCACCTGAGCGTGGCCGCTGGAGTGTTCATGGGCCTAGCCGTGATTCTGTTGTACGCATCCGGCGTCGTTCCCTTTGTGGGCTTGCCAGCCGTAAATCCCACCCGGATTACTCCCTTTATCTGGGCCGTCCTTCTGCTGATGGGTGCCTTCGGCATCAAGGCCGGCATGTTTCCTCTGCATATCTGGCTGCCCAAAGCTCATCCCGTGGCGCCAACACCGGCCAGCGCGCTGTTGTCGGGGATTCTGATCAAGACTGGAGCTTACGGCTTGATCCGCACGGGCCAGTTGGTCAGCTGGGGGCAGGCCGATTTGATCCCCTGGGCTGGAGCCCTTTTGGTGATAGTGGGCAGCATCACCATGCTGCTGGGCGTGTGCCTGGCTCTGCTGCAGAGCAACGCTAAAAGGCTTTTGGCCTACCACAGCGTGAGCCAGATGGGTTACATTATCCTGGGTATCGGGGCTGCCCTGTTTATGAAAGACAACGGTGCTTTCGGCATCGCCGGGGCTGTTTTCCATTCCCTGAACCATGCCCTGTTCAAATCCTCTCTGTTCTTCGGTGTGGGTATTATCATCCTGGGCACTGGTGAGGCGGATCTCTACAAACTCGGCGGGCTGTGGAAGAAGTTCCCCCTCACAGGCCTTATGATGCTCATTGCCGCGCTGGGCATTACCGGCGCTCCCGGCCTGAACGGATACATCAGCAAAACTCTGCTGCACCACGGCATTCTGGAAGCCGCGGAAACAGGCAGGCCCATCATGGTCTGGGCTGAGCGCATCTTCACCCTGGTGGGCGTGGGCACAACCGCTTCCTTTGTGAAGCTGATCGGCCTGACCTTCTTCGGCAAGCAGAAGACCGCTGTGAAGTTCAACCGCGGTGAGAACAGGGCCTTGGCCGTGGCCATGATCATGTTGTCTGTTGCCATGCTGTTCATCGGCACTATGCCTGAGCGGGCCTTGAGCTTTTTGGTTGGGCCGGCCACCCAGAGCTGCGGAACAGTGAAGCTGGGAGTGTTAGAACACGTGCACTTCTTCGAGTGGCCTGCGATCCGCGGCATGCTCCTGACCCTCCTCGCAGGATTCCTCCTGTTTGCTGTGGGTATGAAGACGCACCTTTTCCATCTGCAGCTGCCCTACTGGCTCAGCATTGACTGGGCAGTGCGCACGGCTTGCCGGAAAGTGCGGGAGGCGTTCAAGTAGCAAGGTCAAGTCAGGATCAAGCACTAGATCGAAAGGCAAGATACAACAGGAGGCAGACTGTATAGTCCGCCTCTTCTTTTTTTGGGCGCTGCCCCCTGCAGGTTGTTTCCAACCTTTCCACACGGTCACCCTGAGCTCTGGAGAATCCGAATCTTATAACGACTGCCCGCGTTGAATGCAGGACCCAGGTGGGGTATACTTAAACTATAGGCTGTCAAGGAGAGGATCACATGGCCATTGTTGAACTTAAGGACGTGAAGAAGATCTACCATTTGGGCAAGGCGGAAGTGCATGCCCTGCGGGGCGTCACTTTTTCCATCGAAAAGGGTGATTTCGTCTCCATCGTGGGCCCTTCTGGATCGGGCAAATCCACCATTCTCAACCTCATCGGCTGTATTGACCAGCCCACTTCAGGCACGGTGAAGATCAACGGGACGGTTACCGAGGGGCTCAGCGACAAGGAACTCACCAATCTTCGCCACAAGACAGTGGGTTTCATCTTTCAATCCTTTAACCTGATCCCCGTCTTGAACGTGTATGAGAACATAGAGTTTCCGCTGTTGTTGGGCCGCGAACGGCCGAGCAAGAAAGAGATGCGGGAGTGGATTGAGTACTTAATCGAAGCTGTGGGCTTGGCCGACCACAAGCACCACAAATCCAACGAGCTTTCTGGCGGGCAGAGGCAGCGCGTGGCCATTGCCCGGGCTTTAGTGACCAAACCGGAAATCGTGCTGGCTGACGAGCCTACAGCCAACTTGGACTCCAAGACGGGGCAGAGCATCATTGAACTCATGAAGAAGATGAACGCTGAGCTGAACACCACCTTTATTTTCTCCACCCACGACACCACCATCATGAGCATTGCGGATCATGTTATCCGCCTATTGGACGGATTAGTGGTGGAGGATACCAAGGCCCAGGCAGCGGCCGGTGGGCTGTCATGAGGATCCTGTTGACCATCGCCTGGCGCAATGTGCGTCAGCACAAGGTGAAGACAGCCATCATCGGCTTGATCATGATTATCGGCATCATGGTTTTGGTGGTGGGCAATTCTTTCATGGACACCGCCGCCAAGGGCATTGAACGGTATTACATCAAGAATTACACCGGCCATCTCATGATCACGGGCAAGACCAGGGGGAACCTCACCCTCTTTGGCTTTCAGGATCTGACCGCCATGGAGCAGCCCGTGCCCAGGATCCCCGAATACGCGGAGATCGTGGAGTTTGCCAACTCGCTCCAATATGTAGCTGTGGTCAACCCCCAGGTTTCCGCCACTGCGATCGTGTCTCGGGGCGAGAAGACACTGGGAGCCACACAGCTCTTTGGCATCATCCCCGAGCAGTACCAGGCCATGTTCCCAGACAACGTGGAAATCCTGGAAGGAGGTTTCTGGCGGCCCGGCGAACAGGGTGTGCTTCTGAACAAAGCCGTGGCCGAGATTTTAGAGGAGCAGGTGGGCTTCACCTTCCGTCCCGGCGATAAACTTCTGTTTACTTCGGTGAGCACCCACACGGGCATGCGCATCCGGGAAGTGGAGATAACCGGCCTGTTCCGCTTTAAGCAGTCCAACGTGCAGCTGGATATGGTGTCCCTCATGGATATCTCCAACGTGCGGGCCCTGGCCGGTATGGTGGTGGGCTCTGCTGATCCCGCCCAGCTCTCCAGCGAGGAACAGCGGTTCCTGGGCGAGATCGATGAGGAGAGCATCTTCGGCTCCCTGGATTCCCTGTTCGCGGAAGTGAGCGTGGAGGAGCCGGAAACGGAGGATGACTTTTGGTTCTCCCTACTGGAGGGGACAGAAGCCGCTCAAGCAGCCGCCCAGGAGGACACGGGTGCCTGGCAGTACCTTTTGGTGCGCCTGATCGATGAGAAGTACCTCAAGCAGGCGGAGCAGGATTTTGCCCAGTTCTTTGCTGACAAGGGCATCGCCGCGCAGACCAGGGATTGGCGGCAGGGGGCGGGTGCCTTGGCGGAACTGTCCTATGGCATTAAGAGTGTGTTCAACACCATCGTCTTGATTATCGCTGTGGTAGCCGTGATTATCATCATGAACACCCTGGTCATCTCGGTTACGGAACGTATGAGCGAAATCGGCACCATGCGGGCAATAGGAGCCCAAAAGAGCTTTGTCCGCCGCATGATCGTGCTGGAAACCATGCTCCTGTCCGGCATTTCGGGACTGGTGGGAGTGGCCGCTGGCGCACTAGTTCTGTTGGTGCTGAACAGGATTGGGCTGCAGGCCACCAACGTATTCTTGGAGATTATCTACGGAGGCCCGGAGCTCAGGCCGGAGCTGTCTTGGCCTGCGGTTCTGCTCTCCCTGGTCGTGATTGCGGCCGTTGGGGCCATGTCCAGCGCTTACCCCACAGCTATCGTCATGAAAACTTCGCCGCGCAAGGCCATGGAAAGCTCGAGGTGATCAAATGTTCACACTGAAGGTGGCATTCCGCAATATTTCCCGTCAGAAAAAGCGCAGCTTCCTGCTCGCGGGCGCCATTGCCTTCGGGATGCTGGTGATCACCGTCATCAACGCCCTCACTGGAGGCTTGGTGGAGAACATCAGGGATAACTTTGCCCACGCCCTAGGCGGTCATGTGTTCATTACGGGGCGGGAGTTCAACGAACGGGGCCAGATTATCAGCAAAATCCGGCCCGATGAGCGCCTTGATCAGCTCTTGGCGGAGAACGCAAGCCGCATTGAGGCCTTTACCAAGCGGAGCCAGGCTCTGCCTTCGCTCATATTCGGATCTAAGCAGACTATGCATCTGGTCTACGGCGTGGATTTCCATGAGGAAGATAAGCTCTTGGCGAGCCTGGTGGTTACACAGGGCTCCCTGGATCCAGTGCTCACCTTGGAGAACGCGGCAATCCTGCCGCTGCCTGCGGCGGAGCGCCTGGGCGTTGAGGTGGGGGAGACCATCCTGGTCAGGCTGGAAACGCTCACCGGCCAGCACAATGTGGGCGAGCTCCTGGTGGTGGCTTTGGTGGAAGACCAGGAGCAGTTCGGCCTGTCCGCAGCCTATGTGAGCAGGGCTTACCTGAATGGCCTTTTGGGGCTGGACCCTGAGGAATACCAGATGCTGAACATGTTCCTGACCGATCTCGGCCTGGTGGACGAGTTTACACGTACCTTTAGGGAAGGGCTGGTAAAGCCCGGGGAAGAACCGGACGAGGACGAGCCTGAGCTGACGGTGAGCGTGGGGGGCGTGCCGCTGGATCCCGCACAGCAGCAGCGGAGGGTCTCCCGCTGGGAAGGCACGCGCTACCGGGTGATGAACATCAACCAGATTATGGAGCCGGTGGAGCTCGCGGTGGGCGTGCTGAACCGAGTGGGGCTGGTTATCTTCATCATCCTGCTCCTTGTGACCATGGTGGGCATTACCAATACCTTTAGAATGATTCTGATCGAGCGCACCAAGGAGATCGGCACTATGCGGGCTTTCGGCATGCACCGCAGCCAGGTGCAGCGCATTTTCCTGTGGGAAGCGGTGCTGCTGGGCCTAGTTGGCTGCGCGGCCGGTTTGGCCCTAGCTGGCCTGCTCATTCTTGTCGTGGGCCATTGGCCTCTCAATGTAGAACCTGCGCTGCAGTTCTTCCTGAACCAGGGTCGCATCACCTTCCGCCTATCTTTGGGCGGCGTCCTGCTGAACATGTTCCTTGTGGTGCTCACCAGCCTGGTGGCCGCCTATTGGCCGGCCCGGGCTGCTGCCAGACTTTCACCCATCAAGGCACTCAGCTCTAACTTCTAGGAGGTTGCCATGAAAAGAGAAGCCTTAGTTATCACCGCAGTCCTGCTGCTGCTGGCTGTGGTGCCAGCGGTACAAGCAGAGGATTTGAGCAAGATGCGCGCCATTTTGGAGAAAATAGATGCCCAGTCGCGCTTTGACGGCGTGGATTTTTCTGCCCTGCTCACGATGATTGTGGAAGACCCGGAAGAGGGGATAGAAAAGCTGGTGGTCAGGCAGTTCCGGCGGGATGATGGAGAACGCTACCTCCTGCTTATTCAGGAACCCGTGACCCAAAGGGGACAGGGTTACCTTCTGGAAGGCGACAACCTCTGGTTCTATGATCCTTCCAGCAGGCAGTTTGCCCATACGTCCCTCAAGGAAACGTTCCAGGATTCGGATGTGCGCAATGCCGATTTTGGGAGCAGCAGCTACGCCTCTTCCTATGAAATCGAAGGCTACGGGGAGGATGTGCTGGGCAGCTTCGAGACTTACATTATGGATTTGAAAGCAGTGGACGATACAGTTCCCTTCCCCTATGCCAGAATTTGGGTGACCAAGGATACCAACTTGGTGCTCAAGGCGGAGGAGTACAGTCTCACCCGCCGTTTGATGCGCTCGGCGCTGTTCCCCAAGTATGCCAAGGTGGGGGAAGCGATCATCCCGGTGCAGATGATCTTCGTGGATGAGCTGGTGGAAGGCAAGAAGACGCAGGTTACGCTAAGCGAGATTTCCACGGCGAAGATACCTGATCACGTCTTTACCAAGGCCTACCTGGAACGAGTAAACCGGTAACAAGGCTGAAGGAGGGCAATCATGCGCAGAGCGGTTTTTCTGAGCATCCTGCTTGTGTTCCTGCTGGCGGGGACAAGCTGGGCAGTGGACTATGACGACCTTTTTGGTGGAGACCTACTTGTGGAAGTGGAAGAAGATGCCGGCGCGCTGGCGCCGGAGGAAGCCCTCCTGGTCCAAGACCGCCTGGCCGTGGGGGGCAGCTACAGTTTCAATCTCCAGGCAACCCGCCCCTTCCTGGATGGAAAGGCAGGGGACACCAGCCTTTCGGGGAATCTGGGCACCCAGGTCTATTTGGACGCGAGGCCAGACCCCAACTTTAGGTTATTTGCCAAGGCGGGGATCAGCTACGCTCTGAGTGAAAAGCTGACCCCTCCCCGGGAGGAACACCTGGAAGTTAAGCTGCAGGAACTGTTCGCCGATTTCAACTATGACAATAAGGTCTTCTTCCGGGCAGGCAAGCAGAACGTGAAGTGGGGAGTGGGGTACTTCTTCAGCCCCGCGGACATCATCAACATTGGGCGGATAGATCCCCTGGATCCGGAAGCTGAGCGGGAAGGGCCCGCGGCCTTGAAGATCCACTACCCCAAGGGAAGCAGCAACTACTACCTGTACGCCTTGTTTGATGATGTAAAGGAGCTGCAGGACCTGGCCTTAGCGCCGAAGATGGAGTTTGTGGCGGGCAAGACCGAGTTCGGCCTCGGCGCCTTCTACCAGCGCGGCAAGCATCCCCGCCTGATGGCTACCGTTTCCTCATCATTTGGAGAGGTGGGCTTCTTTGGAGAAGCCGTGCTCAGCTTTGGCTCTGACCGGGGCTTTTTGGAGCCGAAAGGCCCCGTCTATGAAGTGGTGCAAAAGGATGGGCTCTTTGTGCAGGCTACTGCCGGGGGCATGTACCGCTATCAGGACAGGGACGGGCGGCTTGACCTGGCCGCAACGCTCCAGTATTACTTCAACGGCGAAGGATACCCAGATCAAGAGGGCATAAAAAAAGTGCGCCTGGCCTTAGCCAACCAGGAGTGGCCGCCGGTGCTCAATTATGACAAGCTGGGTTCGCTGGCCTTGATGGGCAGTGGTCGCCATTACCTGGCCGCGAGCCTCACCTGGAACCGCATCTTTGGCTCCAAACTGACGGCCAGCACGCTGGTTCTGGCTAACCTCTCTGACCAATGGGGCCTGGTTTCGGCCACACTTCGCCTGCCATCCCACGGCAAATTCTCGCCGAGTGTGGGCATCCGTTCGACTTTTGGGGCGCCAGGCACGGAGTATGGAGCTGCTGGGCGGGCTGTTACCGTGTATGCCGCGGTGAGCGTGGGAGGGTCCTTCTGAACGCGAATAAGCGCCTTGCTTCTCTGTGAGCAAGGCGCTTCAGTCTTTCTGGCGGTTGTCAGCGTCCGTTGGCACTGGTAAGGGAGACACTCAGCTCCAAGGTGCCGATGTTGGTGATCAGGGGAACCACGATGGCTTGTTCTGTGGCCATGGACAGGGTGCCCTCAGTGCCCACAAAAACCTGGGGCGGGGAGATCTGGCAGGCCAGGTCGGTACCCGACAGGTGCGTCATGGCATTGCCGCTGATGATGTTGGCCACTTCCCCCAGTGCTGAACAGACGAACGCGTCCAGTTTGGTCATGGGCATTCCGGCCATGATGGTCACCATCTCCAAGGCCATGCTCTTGGGAAAGCTGTAGAGCAGGGAGCCCCTGAGGTCGCCGGTGACTCCGATGACCACATTGGCCTCACTGACAGGCCCCAGCTCTTCCACAACCCTGAGCTGTCCCCTTTGGACGTCGAGGTTCAGCATGATCCTAAACACGTCGATGGTTGCTTTGTAGAATGGGTTTATGTATTCTGCCTTCATTGCTGCCCTCCTTGCTCCCGGATATACTCGCCGATGCGCTGATCCTCTTTGCCCACGTGCATGATCAGCCAGGTCATTACTTTGGCGGCGAACTCCTGTACTTTTTCCTCATCAAAACCTTCCCGTTCCACCCGCTGGGCAAACTCGCGGATCTCTTCCCGGAAGGCGTTGTGGATGGCCGCGTGTTTTTCCAGCCAAGGGTAGCCGATTTCCTTCTGCAGCGCCTCTTCATCGCGGAAATGGATGACCACGTAATCCTTCATGAACTCCAGTGTGGACTGGACTTCGTCGAGGCGTTCTTCCCACGATTCTTCTCCCTGTACGGCGCGGATGAAGCTGGCTACCCTGCCAAACAGTTCCTGGTGTTGAGAATCGATCAGTTCCGATCCGATTCGGTAGTGCTCTTTCCACATCTGCGCTCCTCACTCCTTTCCGGGGGTATTCTGCACCTTCCCCGGAATTCCTCCGTCGAAGAAGGGCTTGAATCAAGTGATTTTTGGCACAGGATGGAGGATAGTGCCATTCTAACCAGAATAGTGAAAGAAAACAGCAGGATGGAAAGGAGAGGGTAGGCTTGACGCTGAAGATCATGGGACCAGAGGTGCCCAATCTGCCCTGGGAAGAACGGCCCCGCGGCAGTTCAGATGTCCTCTGGCGCTATTCCCAGAACCCGGTGATTCCCCGGGACCTCATTCCCTGTTCCAACAGCATCTTCAACAGCGCGGTAGTGCCCTATCAAGGCGAATTCCGCGGCGTGTTCCGGGTGGACAATAAGGCTAGGGAGATGCGGCTGCATGCTGGACGGAGCAGTGATGCCCTCACATGGGAACTGGAGCCTGACCCCATCGCCTTCCAGGGCGCCAACGAGGAGATCGCACGGTTTGTCTACGGCTACGATCCCCGGGTAACCTGGATCGAAGACCGCTACTACGTGACCTGGTGCAACTGGTACCACGGCCCCACCATCGGCCTGGCTTACACCCACGATTTCGAACAGTTCTACCAACTGGAGAATGCCTTTCTGCCCTTTAACCGCAACGGAGTGCTGTTTCCCCGCAGGATAGGGGGGAACTACGCCATGCTCTCCCGGCCCAGCGACAATGGGCATACTCCCTTCGGCGACATCTTCTACAGCGAAAGCCCTGACCTGGTCTATTGGGGCAGGCACCGCTTTGTCATGGGCGTGGCTGAGGGCTGGCAGTCCACCAAAATCGGTGCGGGGCCGGTGCCCATTGAAACCTCGGAGGGGTGGCTGCTGATCTACCATGGCGTGCTCACTTCGTGCAACGGCTTCGTGTACAGTGCAGGAGCAGCCCTGTTGGATCTGGATCAGCCCTGGAAGGTGATCGCCCGGTCCAAACCTTATATCATCTCACCGCAGACTTACTACGAATGCGTGGGGGATGTGCCCAACGTGGTCTTCCCGTGTGCGGCGCTGGTAGATGCCCCCACTGGCCGCCTAGCCTTGTATTACGGCGGGGCTGATACTGTAGTTGCCGTAGCCTTCGGTTATGTGCAGGAACTGGTTCAGTTCGTCAAAGATAATTCCATGATTTAGGAGGGGGAAACATGCGCAACTTTACGTTCTCCAACACTACCAAGATCATCTTCGGCAGGGGAGCAGAGGAAAAGGTCGGCCGGGAAGCGGCCCAGTACGGCCGGAAAGTGCTGCTGCACTACGGCGGAGGGCACATTGTGCGTTCTGGGCTCAAAGCCAGAGTGGAAGCGGCGCTGCGGGAAGCTGGCCTGGAAATAGTGGAGCTGGGTGGAGCACAGCCCAACCCCAGGCTGAGCCTGGTGCGGGAGGGCATTGAGCTGGCCCGCAGGGAAAAGGTGGATCTGATCCTGGCTGTAGGCGGCGGCAGCGTAATCGACTCGGCCAAAGCCATCGGCATCGGTGTTCCTTACGCAGGGGACGTCTGGGACTTTTTCGCCGGCAAAGCCCAGGCAGAAGAGATGCTGCCCTTAGGGGTCATCTTGACTATACCTGCAGCGGGCAGCGAATCCAGCAACAGTTCTGTGATTACCAATGAAGACGGCTGGCTGAAGCGGGGCTACACAGGCGAGGTGATGCGCCCTGCATTCGCCCTGCTCAATCCCGAGCTAACCTACAGCCTGCCTCCGTACCAGACCGCCTGCGGAGTGGCGGACATGATGGCCCACATCATGGAACGCTACTTCACCAATGAACCCGATGTGCTCTTCAGCGATCACCTCTGTGAAGCGGCCCTGCGCGGCATCATCCAATATGCCCCCATCGCGGTGCGCGAGCCTGAGAACTATGCCGCGCGGTCCAACATCATGTGGGCCGGTACCATTGCCCACAACGACCTTCTGGGCATGGGCCGGATAGGCGACTGGGCTTCCCATAACATCGAGCATGAACTGAGTGCCCTTTACGATATCGCCCACGGTGCGGGGCTGGCCATCGTGTTCCCGGCTTGGATGAAATATGTCTACAAGCACAATCCTGAGCGCTTCGTGCAGTTTGCCGTGCGGGTGTTCCAGGTAGAGCAGGACTTCTTCAATCCGGAGCGGACGATCCTCGAAGGCATCCGCCGCTTGGAGGAGTTCTTCCGCAGCATCGGCCTGCCGGTGCGGCTGAAGGATGCGGATCTGCCTGCAGACCGCCTGGAAGAGATGGCCGCCAAGGCGACGGCAGATGGCCCCTTGGGGAGCTTTGTGCCCCTGGGCAAAGACGATGTCCTGGCTATTTACAAGCTCTGCAACAGCTAGAGGCGCCGAAGCACAGTGATGGGGCGGACTATCTCGCCCCGTCCTTCTTCTAAAGGGGCCTGCAGGTCCCAGTCGTTCCACCAGCCAATGAACTCAAATTGGTGCAGTTTGGTCGCAGCCAAAATGAACTCCTGGGGGAAGATGGCCCGTCGGAGCCCTTTGTGGAGCAGGGTGCGCTCTTGGCCCTGGTCCTTGATGGTAAACAGGATGTTTTCTTCGTAGAGCTGTTCCGCCGCGTTGTGCATGCGGGTGGTGTAGCGGGTGGTGACGGTTATGCCGTCCCGGCGCATCACCCACTGATCGAAGTTGTTGCTCAGGGGCTCAAAATCGATGCACCAGTCGAGAAAATAGAGGCCCCCAGGCTTGAGGCCGGCCTGGGCCGAGCTGAAGTGGCTGAGCAGCTGCTCCGTATTCTGCACGTACAGGGAACCCATCATAATGTATAGAAAATCTGCAGGTTCATCTAGGCGGAAGTCCGCCAGATCGGCCAGGTAGAACTTGGGTGTGTGGCCTTGGGCTGCGGCCTTCTCCTGGGCGTACTCAAGCATGGTTGGATTGAGATCCAGCCCCCAGTACTCGTAGCCGCGGCCCAGGAACTCCAGCATGTGGGGTCCGTTGCCGCAGGCGAGCTCCAGCACGTTCCGCACGGGTATCTTGGAATACCTGGCCATGGCTTCTTCCATAACATCTACTTCCTTGGGAATATTCCGGTAGGAAAAGGCGATGTCATAGTAATGGGGGAAGCTGTATATGCTGTCCAAGCAATCACCTTTTTCTAAACTGATATTGGAGGGAACTACCTTATGACGCAAGCAACAGCCGTTTTCGGCGGAGGGTGCTTCTGGTGCATGGAGGCTGTGTTCAGTGAGCTCAAGGGCGTTCTGGAAGTGCTGCCCGGTTACAGCGGCGGGCATGTGGAAAACCCCACTTACGAACAGGTGTGCACTGACCAGACGGGGCACGCAGAGGTGGTGCAGGTCACCTACGATCCTGAGGTGGTCAGCTATGAGGACCTTTTGCGCATCTTCTTCAGCACCCACGATCCCACCACCCTGAACAGGCAGGGTGAAGATGTGGGCACCCAGTACCGTTCGGTTATCTTCTACGCCAGCGAAGCAGAACGCCAGGCTGCGGAGAAGATCAAGGCAGAAATGGCACCGCTGTGGGACGATCCCATTGTGACTGAGATCGTCCCGCTGGATAGGTTCTGGCCAGCGGAAGAGTACCACCGCGATTACTTCCGGCGCAATCCCCAACAGACCTACTGCAGCCTGGTGATTGCCCCCAAGGTGGCTAAGTTCCGCAAGGCTTTCGCGGAGAGGTTAAAGGCGCGCTGATTGGGGGAACTTCATGGTGGCGAAATAATCTTCCACCGTTTCCGCCCGGCGGATGAGCTGGGTTGTCCCGTCCATGCGCAGCAGGACTTCCGCCGAGCGCAGCCTGCCGTTGTAGTTGTAACCCATGGAATAGCCGTGGGCTCCCGTATCGTGGATGACCACTAGATCGCCCAGCTCTATTTTGGGCAGCGGGCGGTCGATGGCGAACTTATCGTTGTTTTCACAGAGCCCCCCCACCACGTCGT
>ERZ773359.4419-NODE-4419-length-14716-cov-5.642521_pt1 | contig 14716 bp, 8 predicted proteins | sample MGYA00374955_ERZ773359 | MGnify/ENA primary metagenome ERZ773359 (study PRJEB29098, sample SAMN04486028) | biogas fermenter metagenome | study: EMG produced TPA metagenomics assembly of the Biogas fermentation microbial communities from Germany - Plant 4 DNA1... | reverse complement strand
AACAAATAAAAGAAATACCAATTATTTTTTTAACTGCTAATGATTTAGAAATTTCTATTACAGACAATGGAGAAGGCATTGCAAAAACAGATATAAAGCATATTTTTGAACGCTTTTATAAAGCAAAAAAAAGTAATAAAGAAAGTATTGGTATAGGATTAAATATGGCTAAAAAAATTATTGATATGCAAAATGGTATAATTAGTGTCTCAAGTACTATTGGAAAAGGTACGACTTTTACTATTAAATTTTTTAAATCAAATATTTAGTGACAAAATTGTAATGATTTTAGTCATTTGAAAGTCATATTAATTATATATAATGAATTTGAATTGAGGAGGATATTATGGAAATATTAAGAGTTGAAAATTTATGTAAAACATATGGAAAAGGTAATACTTTAGTAAAAGCATTAGATAATGTAAGTTTTTCAGTAAAAAAAGGTGAATTTATTGCTGTAGTAGGGGCAAGTGGTACTGGGAAAAGTACTCTATTGCATATTTTAGGAGGAGTAGATCGACCAACAAGTGGTAAAGTATATGTAGATGGTGAAGATATTTATCAATTAGATGAAACAAATTTAGCGATTTTTCGAAGAAGACAAGTTGGACTTATATATCAGTTTTATAATTTAATTCCTATTTTAAATGTAAAAGAAAATATAACTTTACCAATTTTACTTGATGGCAAAGAAGTTGACGAAGATTATTTACAAGAAATTATTGATATATTAGGGTTAAATGATCGAATTGATCATTTACCAAATGAGTTATCTGGTGGTCAACAACAAAGAGTATCAATCGGCAGAGCATTAATGAATAGACCGGCATTATTATTAGCTGATGAGCCAACTGGTAATTTAGATAGTAAAACAAGCCGTGAAATTATAGAACTTTTAAAATTATCGAATAAAAAATATAAACAAACAATCATAATGATAACCCATGATCACGACTTAGCCCTAAATGCTAATAGAATCATCACCATAGATGATGGAAAAATAATTAGTGATGAGGTAATAAAATAAAATGAGCATTTTAAATAAATTAACTATTAAGCATATGACAATGAATAAAAAAAGAACTATTGTGACAATTATCGGAGTTATTTTGTCTACTGCTTTAATACATAAGTTAACAGGAGAAATAGCTAGCTTTAGTATGATGCTTATCCCTTGGAAAAGCATTATATATGCTGTTATTGGAGTATTTATAATAACATCTATTACTATGAGATATGCTACTAAAAAAATTAAAAAAGAAAATATATTAGATGCAATAAGAGAGGAAAATATATAAATAAAAAAACTAATCGTGATGATTAGTTTTTTTGTTTTTCAATTTTTCTGTTATATTTTCATTTTCTATTATTTCGGTTAATATTTTTATTTTTTCAATGGTTTGGGAACTTAAAACATGTTCCATAAGTTCAGTTTCTTTTAAAATATTATTTTCAATACCAATCAATTTTAAAAATTTTTCTATGGTGTTATGTCTATCTAAAAGAATTTTTCCTATTTTTTTTCCTTCATTAGTTAAAGTAATAGCTTTATATTTTTCGTGATTTAAAAGATTTAATTTTTCTAATTTTTGAATCATTTTGGAAACAGATGATTCTTTTACATTTAACAATTTAGCCAAATCGGAAGTTTTAACATAATTATCATTTAGATGAAGACGATAAATCATTTCTAAATAATCTTCCATAGCATGAGTTAATTTTTTATTTTTGTCTTGTAACTCATAACCTCTTACTGTTCGAAATTTACTTTTCATTAAATCACCCAAATCTTACAATATTGTATGTTTTAACAAGAACCAAATATTCAAAAATTCATATTTTAATATAGGGAACTTTCCCTAGACTAAATTTTAGGAGTGATATGTATGGAAGATATTTTTCCTCTTTCGAAATTGGAAATTAATGAAAAAGGAATTGTAAAAAAAATAAATATTGAAGGTGAATTTAGAAGAAGATTATTGGATTTAGGACTTATTCCAGATACAGAAGTGACAGTTTTACAAAAAAGTCCCTTTGGTGATCCAGTTGCATATTTAATTAGAGGTGCCGTAATAGCACTACGAAGAGAAATAGTAGATAAGATATTAGTTGAAAGGGTATTGGTGTAATTATGAAAAGTAAAGATATTGTTGTTGCTTTGGCGGGTAATCCTAATGTTGGGAAAAGTACTGTTTTTAATGGTTTAACAGGATTAAATCAACATACAGGTAATTGGGCAGGTAAAACTGTTTCAGTGGCAAAAGGGGCCTATTTTTATAATGATAAGAAATTTATTTTAGTTGATTTACCAGGTACATATTCTTTGTTATCTAATTCAATTGATGAAGAAGTTGCACGTGATTTTATTTGTTTTGAAAAGCCCGATGTAGTAATAGTAGTAGTTGATGCGACATGTTTAGAGAGAAATTTAAATTTAGTTTTACAAATAATTGAAATAACATCAAACGTAGTAGTGTGTGTTAATTTAATGGATGAAGCAAGAAAAAAGAAAATTGTTGTTAATCTTCAAAAACTTTCTAAAATACTTGGTGTTCCGGTGGTAGGGACAAGTGCAAGTATTAAAGAGGGGTTAAATCAGTTGATGGAAGCTGTAGATAAAATGTTGGTTAATAATCCCAAAGAAGTAATTAAAATAAAATATGATGACAACATAGAAAAGGAAATAAAAGACATTCAAAAAGAATTAACTATAATAAAAAATATTAATGCAAGATGGCTAGCGCTTAGATTATTAGAAGGGGAAGACAGTTTTATTAAAACGTTTGAAAAAAATGAAAGTTATAAATTGTTGAAATGTGTGAAAGAAAGTCAAAGAAGGTTAAGAAATGTTGGAATTGACAAAGATGAATTTCGGGATAAAATTGTTTCTGGTATTGTTAGAAGGGCAGAAAATATAAGTGAAAAAGTGGTTATAAAAAATGAAAAATATTATCAACGAGATTATAAAATTGATAAAATCATTACATCTAAATTATTTGGGATTCCCTTAATGATGATGTTATTAGGAATTATATTTTATATTACGATAATTGGTGCGAATGTACCTTCCAAAATACTAGCTAATATATTATTTCAAGGTGAAGAATATTTATCTCAAATATTTGAAAGACTAAATGTTCCCTTGTGGCTTCATGGAATGGTTGTTCATGGAATGTATCGCACCTTAGCGTGGGTTGTTTCTGTTATGTTACCACCTATGGCAATTTTTTTTCCGTTATTTACAATTCTTGAGGATTTAGGATATCTTCCAAGAGTAGCTTTTAATTTAGATAAACTTTTTAAAAAGGTAAGTGCATGTGGAAAACAGGCTTTAACTATGTGTATGGGATTTGGGTGTAATGCTGCTGGTGTAATTGGATGTCGAATCATTAATTCTCCAAGAGAAAGATTAATTGCTATTATTACTAATAATTTTGTACCATGTAATGGCAGATTTCCAACCTTAATAGCAATAATTACGATGTTCTTTGTTGGAGTAATTTCTTCACCGTTACAACCTTTATTTTCTGCTTTCTTATTAACATTAATAATTATTTTAGGGGTAATGATGACTTTATTTGTTTCTAAAGTTTTATCAAAAACAATTTTAAAAGGATTACCGTCTAATTTTGTATTAGAACTTCCACCATACCGCAAACCACAAATTAGGAGGATTATTATAAGATCAATTTTGGACCGTACTTTATTTGTGCTAGGACGTGCCGTGATAGTGGCAATGCCTGCTGGTTTAATTATTTGGATAATGGCTAATGTAAAGATTTCAGATGTTAGTCTTTTAACTCATTTTGCTACATTTCTTAATCCTTTTGCCAATTTAATAGGGCTAGATGGATATATATTAATGTCTTTTATTCTTGGTTTTCCAGCTAATGAAATTGTTATTCCACTTATTATTATGAGTTACATGTCAAGTAGTACGATGCTTGAACTTAGCAGTTTAGCGGAATTAAAAACTTTACTCATTGATAATGGTTGGACATGGTTAACGGCAATTTGTGTAATGCTTTTTTCTCTAATGCACTGGCCATGTGGAACAACATATTTAACGATAAGGAAAGAAACGCAAAGTTGGAAATGGACATTAGTATCTTTTTTGGTTCCAACAATTATGGGGATAATTAGTTGTTTTGTAGTTACAAGTTTTGTTAGATTATTTGGTTTTCTTTAACTAATCAATGATTAGTTTTTTTATTGAATTATTTTAGAATTTATTATTTATAATTGGTGTACGAGTAACGAAAATTTTGTTTTTGTCCAAAAAAGTGTTATACTTATATAGAAAATAAAAATAATGGATGATTATAGAAATTGTTTATATCAGAAATAAAAAAATAAGGAGTGAAGTAGTAGTGAAGCAAGAATTTAAAAAAATAAAAAATCATTATAAAAAATTAATAAAAATGATCAATAATAATTTTTATGTTGGAATAATTAATGAATGGATAGTAGATAATTATTATTTATTAGAAGAACAAAAAGGTGAGATCTTTCGCTTTGTTAAAAACAAAAACAAATATAAATATACTTATAGATTTATAGATATGTTTGAAATGTTTGAAAACATATTAGAAAAATATAATTACAAAATAGATGAGAAAATAATTATTGAAGAAGTATTAAATTATCAAAAGAATACGGGATATAATTTAAAATATAAAGAAATTGCTATAATACCATTAGTTATAAAAATTTTATTACTAAAAAAAATCGCGCATATTTGTGAAAGGGAAGATGCAAAACTTAAAGATAGAAAAGCTGTTCATAAATTAATTGTTCGTTTAAAAATTGATTTATTAAATCATCAAGAAATTTTATTAGAAGATTTTATTAATTTAAAAAATACTTCTAATTATTTTATTGTTTATTTGAACGAACAATTTAAAGTGTTGGGCAGTGATGCCAATTATATTTTTCAACAATTAAATAATTTATTGTTGAAGCATCGCATTGTTATGCGTGATGTAATTAATAAAGAACATTTAGAAGATTCACAAACAAATATTTTAATTAATAATGTTTTTCATAGTTTGAGACAGACTAATCTTTTTGATATTGAAAACATATGTGAAAAAGTTAACGATATTGAAAAATTATTAAAAAAAGATAAATATTATCCATTAATGACTTCGCAAACAAAACTTTTAATTCGTAATAAATTATTAAAAATTGCAAATAAGAAAAAAATAACATTAGACGAAGTTGTTAAAAATTTAATGCAATATGATAATGATATTTGTGCAAAACTTGTGGAAATGGAAAAACCAAAAAATAAAAGAGTGATTGTATATTTAGCTACTATTTTCATCTTAACTTTTATTATTAGTTATTATTTATCAGGCTATCTTAGTTCTTATCGCTTTTTAGGGTTTATAATTTTGTTGTTTCCGGTAAGTGAATTAATAATCCCTCTAATTCAAAGAATAATGTTAAAAATTTATGGTACTAGACCACTACCTAAACTTGATTTTTCAGAAGGTATACCAGAAGAATATAAAACTATGGTTGTTATTCCAACAATTGTTAAAAACAAAAAGAAAATAGAAGAAGTTTTTGAAAGTTTAGAACAATATTATTTGATTAATAAAACAGAAAATTTGTATTTCACACTTTTAGCTGATGGTTTTGAAAACAAAGAAGAATATCATGAAAAAGATCCAGAAATTATTCAAGGTGGTTTGGAAGTCGTAGAAAAATTAAATAAAAAATACGGAGATAATATTTTTCATTTTATATATCGAAAAAGAAAATATAATCCTGGTGAAGGAAGTTGGTTAGGTTGGGAAAGAAAAAGAGGAGGTCTATTACACTTTAATGATTTACTTTTAGGAAATTTAACAGAAGAACAAAAAAAAGAATATTTTCATGTTCATACATTTGATAAATTTCCTCACAAAATTAAATATGTTATTACATTAGATGTTGATACTAGATTGGTATTAAATACCGCATTAAAATTGGTTGGAACAATGGCTCATCCACTAAACCGACCAATTTTAAATGAGGAAAAAAATAAAGTTATTCGTGGATATTCTTTATTACAACCACGAGTTAGTTTGGAAGTTGAAGCAACTAATAAATCATTATTTTCACAAGTTTATGCTGGTGTAGGAGGTTTTGATGCCTATAATCATATATATCCTAATTTTTATCAAGATGTGTTTGAAGAAGGAACTTTTTATGGTAAGGGTATTTATGATTTAGAAATTTTCCAAACAGTTTTAAAAAATCGTTTTCCTAATAATTTAATTTTAAGCCATGATTTATTAGAAGGTAATTATGTTAGAGCGGGAAATGTAACGGATATTGATTTTATTGATGGATTCCCATCAAAATATTTGGTTGATGCTTCACGTCGTTCAAGATGGGCACGCGGAGATATGCAAATTATAGGATGGCTTAAAAGATATGTTAAAAATGAAAAAGGAGAAAAAGAAAAAAATCCAATTACTCTATTAGGTAAGTGGAAAATATTTGATAATATTAGACGGGGATTAATGAGGTTTTTCTTACTACTAATAATTCTTGTTGCGCTATATAATAAAGTTGTTAATCCTGTTTGGTGGATATTATTTGTCATGCTTATTTATTCAATGCCATATATTATTCAGCTTTTGAATAATATAAGTTTTAGTCGTGCAAATTCTATTTCATTAAAATATTATCGCATGCTTGCACATGGTTATCGCGCATTTATTTTAAAAGTTATAACTGAATTTTCTACTATTCCGTTTAATGCTTATTTATATTTAAATTCTTTTATTAGATCATTATATCGTATGACAATAAGCAAAAAGCATTTATTAAATTGGATAACAGCAGATGATGCAGCAAAATTGGTAAAAACGAACATTACTAATACATTAAAACAATTTTGGATGAATTATTTAGTTGTATTACTATTAATAATATTTGCTTTCGTTTCTAAAGATTATCAATTAGCTAAAATTTTTGTGGCTTTTATGTTTGCGGCTGGACCATTTATTACTTACTATTTAAGTAAAGATTTAGTTAATGAGAAAAAAGAAATAAGTAATGATGATGTTGAATATTTAAAAAATATTGCATTTGATACATGGAAGTTTTTTGAAGATCATTTGACTTCTGAAAATAATTATTTAATTCCAGATAATTATCAGGAAAATAGAGATATAAAATTAGATGTTAAAACATCACCAACTAATATAGGATTATCTCTTTTATCAATTATTTCAGCATATGAGTTAGGATTTATTACTTTTGACAGAGCAAATGAATTGCTTGAACAAGTAATAAATACAGTGTGCAAATTAAATAAATGGCATGGTCATTTGTATAATTGGTATGATATTAAAAATTTAAAAGTCTTACATCCACATTTTGTTTCGAGTGTTGATAGTGGTAATTTTGTTGCTTCTTTAATGGTTGTTAAAGGATTTTTAGAAAAACATAATAAATCTGAATTATGCGAAACGGTTGCAAGATTAATTGAAAAAACAGATTTTAGTAAGCTGTATACTAAAAACGATGTTTTCACAATTGGATATCATGTTGATCGTGGATATATGGAACCATTTAATTATAATAAATTTATGAGTGAAAGTCGTATTTTAAGTTATGTAGCTATTGCTAAGAACGATGTTCCAAGTAAACATTGGTTTAGTTTAGATAAAACTTTAATTGCCTATAAAAACAAAAAAGGATTATCATCATGGTCTGGTACCTTCTTTGAATATTTAATGCCTGTTATCTTTATGCCGAATTATCCAAATACCGTTTTAGATGAGGCTTATTATTTTGCATATTATGTTCAATCAGATTATATGCGTAAAATCAATCGTAAATATCCATGGGGTATTTCTGAATCTGCCTATAATGAACTTGATGATGCTCAAAACTACAAGTATAAATCTTTTGGAATTTCTCAACTTCGACTTCGTGAAGAAGTTATTGATAGAATTGTTATTTCGCCATATAGTTCGATGTTGGCACTTCCATTATATCCAAAAGAAGTTGTTAAAAATATTAAAAAATATGAACCTTTAAAAATGTTTGGTAAATATGGTTTATATGAAGCTTATGATTGTACTGATGAAGTTCCAGTCATGTCTTACTTTGCGCATCATCAAGCGATGATTCTTGCAAGTTTAACTAACTATTTAAAAGATGGAGTGATCCAAAAATATTTCTTTATGGATAATCGCAATCAAGCAATTGACATGTTGATTAAAGAAAAAGTTCAACTAAAACCATATATCGATTATCGAATAATGAAATATAAGAAATTTAGCTATGAAAAAGAACCTTTTGTTAATGATATTAGGGTTTTCAATAACATTTCTAAGTTACCAGAATTATCAGTTTTATCAAATTCAAAATATAGTTTAATTATTGATGATCGTGGTAATGGTTATAGCAAGTATCGTCAAATTCGTCTTAATAGATATCGTAAAGTAACAGAACAAGATTATGGTATGTTTGTCTATATTAAAAATTTAAATAGTAAAAGAGTATGGTCAAATACTTATTCACCAATGAATGTAATGCCAAAAAAATATGAAGTTGTTTTTGCACTTGATAATATTAAGTTTGTTCGTTCTGATAAAGATGTTATTACGACAACAGAAATTGTTGTAACAAGAACACATCATGCAGAAATTAGAAAAATTACACTAAAAAATATTAGTAACAAAGATAAAAAATTGGAAATAACTACATATACAGAACCAATTTTATCGATGAATATGGATGATGTAAGCCATCCTGTATTCAACAACTTATTTGTCTATAGTGAATATGATAAAGAAACTAATTCAATTATTGTTCGCAGGAAACTTAGAAATTCAAAAACAACATATTACATGATTAATCGTTTATTAATAGAAGAACCACTTGGTGAATATGAATTTGAAACAAACCGTGCTCAATTTATTGGTCGTGGTCGAAATACTAATAATCCTATCGCTCTTAATAAAAAACTTAGTAATTTTGTTGGTACTACTCTAGATCCTGTTATTAGTATTAGAAATAGGATTTTGGTACCAGCTGGTAAGGAAAAAACAGTTTATTTAATAAGTGGTTTTGGAAAATCAAGAGAACAAGTTTTAGATATTGTTAGAACTTATTCAAATAAACAGGTAATCACTGAAAAAGGATTTGAAACGACAACAATCATGAGTAATGTTGGAAACAAACTAGTTAATATGAGTAACGATGATTGTCGTTTATATAATACAATGCTTAATTACTTGTTACAGACAAATTATATTGTGACAAACCAAGAGATTATCGAAAATTTATCAAAGAACACTTTAAATCAAACTAATTTATGGGGCTTTGGTATTTCTGGTGATAATCCAATTATCTTACTTGATATAGCTGGTTTGGATGATTTAAGTCTAGTTAAGGAATTATTGCATGGGTTTGAATACTACAAAAGTAAATCAATTTTTGTAGATTTAGTTATTATCAATAGTGAAAATGAAGAAGATGCAAAGATTATTGCACAAGAAATTGAAAACGAAAAGTATCGTATCTATACTTTAAATAATTTTTATAAAACTCCAGGAAACATATATGTATTAGAAAGAAAAAATATTGATGAAGCTCATTATACTTTATTAAAAACAGTTGCCCGTCTTCGTATCGATAGCACACTTCACAATTCATTACAAGACTATATTAATGAACTACAAAAATTAAATACTGTTAAAAAGAAAATAAATGAAAAATTTGTACCAAGTAAACCTATTTCATATGACAAAAGTAAAATTGAATTCTTTAATGAATTTGGTGGATTTGTTAATGATGGTAAAGAGTATTTAATTGTTGATCAAAATACTCCGGTAGCTTGGACAAATGTTATGTCAAACGAAAAGTTTGGAACAGTAGTAACTAATAACAAATGTGGTTTTACTTATGCTGGAAATAGTAGGGAATATAAATTAACTTCATGGACTAATGATATACTTGTTAATGATTATTCTGAAGGGTTTAAAATTAATGATATTACAGTTAACTTTAGTTTAGTTAAGTTTGGTTTTGGTTATAGTGAATATATTGGAAACTTTAGAAGAGTAGATATTAATTTAACGGAATTTGTAGCTTTAAAAGATAGTGTTAAATTTTATAAATTTAAATTAAAAAATAACTCCGCTCGTAAGCAACGAATAATTTTAAAATATTGGATTAATCCAGTATTAGGATTTAGTGAAGAAAAAACAGGACGTTATATATTAAGTGAATTTGATAAAGAAAATAATTTCTTAAAAATTAGAAATGTTTATAGCAGAAATTTTAGTGATTTATATGCTTTTATGTCGTCAAACCTAGAAGTGAAAAATGCAGTTTTAAATAATTTATTGTTTAAAGAAATAGAGGTAGATTTTTATTTAGATGAAAAAGAGGAAAAAGAAATAGTCTTTACTTTAGGGAGTGCTAATGGGGAAAAATTAATACCTTTAGCAACAAAATATCAAGATGTAAGCAAAGTAAATGATGAATTTGAAAAGGTTAAAAAACATTGGAATAAAATATTATCAACTGTTCAAGTAAAAACACCTGAGCAAAGTTTTGATTATATGGTCAATGGATGGGCTTTATATCAGACAATTGCCTCAAGATTGCAAGCCCGTACAGGATATTATCAAGTTGGTGGAGCATATGGATTCCGTGATCAATTACAAGATGCAATGAATGTTTGTACAATTAATTCAGAAATAACTAAAAAGCAAATTTTATTGAATGCGTCACACCAATTTAAAGAAGGCGATGTCTTACATTGGTGGCATCCAGAACTTGGTATCGGTCTTCGTTCACGATATAAGGATGATTATTTATGGTTAATTTATGCCATAAGTGAATATATTAAAATTACCGAAGATATAAGTATTTTGGATGAAGAAATACCTTTCATCGAAGGAGATGTGTTACAACCACACGAGCATGAAAAATTAATTGAATACCGCGTAAGTGAAGAAAAAACAACATTGTTTGAAAGATGTAAGTTGATTATTAATAACGCGATGAATGATTTAGGTGAAAATGGTCTGTCACTAATGGGTGGTGGTGACTGGAATGATGGAATGAATCATATTGGTATTGAAGGAAAAGGTACAAGTGTTTGGTTAGGACTATTTTTACATATGTTAATTGAAAAATTTGTGGAATTTACAAAAATATATGATAAAAATATTGATTTAACTGAATATACAAAATTCAATGAAAAATTAAAAGAAAATATCCGTAAGGTTGCCTGGGATGATACTCATTATTTAAGAGCTTTTTTTGATAATGGTAATCCCGTTGGTTCAAACAAAAATAAAGAATGTACAATTGATTTGTTATCACAAAGCTTTAGTATTTTGGCAGATGTAGCTGATGAAAAACAGATTAAATCAATTTTCAATGAAGTAGAAACTAAACTAGTTGATAAAGATTTAAAAATCATTAAATTGTTAACTCCTCCATTTGCCAATAATAAAGATTATCCAGGATATATTATGGATTATCCGAAAGGTATTCGAGAAAATGGTGGTCAATATACGCATTCTGTTGCATGGTACATAATGGCTTTATTAAAAATTGGAAAATCTGATTTAGCGTTCAAATATTATCAAATGGTTAATCCAATTAATCGAACAAGTACGCGTCAAGATGTCTTAAAGTATAAAGTAGAACCATATGTTTTTGTAGCAGACATTTATAGTAATGAAGATCATCCGGGTCGTGGAGGATGGACTTGGTATACTGGAACTAGTGGTTGGTTCTACCGCGTTGCACTAATTGATATTTTAGGATTCAAACTTCGTGGGAATAAACTATACATCAAACCGAATGTTCCAACAACATGGGATGAATATAAAATAACTTATAACTATAAAGATACTGTCTATGAAATTAAAGTAGAACTTAATACAAACCAAGATGAAATTATTATTGATAACAATATTTCTAAAAAAGATTATATTGAACTTATGAATGATAAAAAGACACATAGAGTAGTTGTGAAGGTAGGTGGTATGAAGTGATAAAATTTGATTTTACAACATATATGAAATCATTAAACACAAAAGATTATCACACCAAAATAGAAGAAATAAAAAATAAGCTTGAAACAGAAACAGATATGAATGATTGGTATGATATTGATAAATGTATTTCAAAAGAAGTATTAGAAGATGTTATTAAAACAAGTAAATATATTCGCAAAAATTGTGATGTTTTTCTAGTTATTGGGGTTGGCGGTTCATCGCTAGGTGCTAGGGCAATTACGGATGCTTTTAAACCTTATTTTGGAAAAAGTGATGGTCCAAAAATTATTTTTCTTGGATCATCACTATCATCTACCTATTTAAAAGAATTGTTAGATTATATTGCGGATAAAGATGTTATTGTTAATGTGATTTCTAAATCGGGAACTACTTTTGAAACTAATTTATATTTTGAATATATTTATGAAGTATTAAAGAAAAAATATTCAACAGAAGAGCTATCAAAAAGAATTATTGTAACAACGGATGCTAAAAGTGGTAAATTAAGAAAACTGGTTAATCAAAAAAAATATAAAGCTTTTGATTTACCGAGTAATATTGGTGGTAGATATTCTGTTTTAACGGTTGTTGGACTTTTACCAATTGCTGTTATGGGTATTGATGTTAAAGAAATGTTAGAAGGAGCAAAAGCGGTAGATAAAGAAAAAGCGTTTGAATATGCAATTATTCGAGATTTATTATATAAAGAAGGTAAACTTGTTGAATCATTTACTATTTACGAACCCAAATTAGAAAATTTTGTTGAGTGGATAAAGCAATTGTTTGCTGAAACACAAGGGAAAAATAATAAAGGAATTCTTCCAGTTGCAACTTTAAATACGGGAGATTTACATTCTCTTGGTCAATTTTATCAAGAAGGAAGTAACTTTTTGTTTGAAACCGTTATTAATATAGAAAATAGTAGTGATATTTATATTAATAAATATAATTTAAGTTTAGACAAAATCAATGAAATAGTTGCACATCAAGTAGCTAAATCACATGTAAAAAATAAAACTTATAGCAATTTTATTTCAATGGATAAATTAACACCTTTTAATATGGGATATTTAATATATTTCTTTGAGGTTGCAGCAGCAACCGGAGGATACCTATTAAATGTTAACCCATTTGATCAACCTGGTGTTAACGAATATAAAAATTTAGTTAAGGAGGAGCTTTCACGTTATGAACAAAATTAATCCATTAATTTTTCGAGCTTATGATATTAGAGGAGTTTATCCAACTGATATCAATGAAGAGTTTGCCTATATTCTAGGTCGTAGTTTTGGGACTTATATTAGTAATATGGGAATGACTAAAGCAGTAATTGGTTATGATAATCGAGAATCATCACCTATATTGTGTGATTCTTTAATTAAAGGAATTACAAGTACGGGAGTGGATGTTATTAAACTTGGATTAGTAACAACCCCTATGTTTTATTTCGCCAGATATCATTTAAATATTTGGTCAGGAATTATGATTACAGCTAGTCATAATCCAAGTGATCATAATGGTTTTAAGATGTCTTTTGATAATAAAGGAAATGCTTTAGGTGATGAAATAAAAGAATTTTATAATTTTACGGTTGCTGGTGAATTTAAAGATGGTAATGGAAAAATAGAAGAATATGATATTAAAGAAGAATATATTAAAAATATTAAAGAGTCATTGCAGTTTGGCGACAAAAAAATAAAGGTAGTAGTTGATTGTGGAAATGGAACAGTTGGCAATTTTATTGATGAAATTTTAAGACAATTGCCAATTGAATATAAATTGTTATATGCTGAAAGTGACCCAACATTTCCGAATCATCATCCCGATCCATCAGTTCCAGAAAATATGAGAGATTTACAAAAAACGGTTGTTGAATTAGGCTATGATTTAGGAATTGGTTTAGATGCTGATGGAGATCGTGTGGGAATAGTTGATAATTTAGGAAATATTATTAGTAGTGATTTATTTTTAGTTATTATGTATCGTTTTTTACAAGATAAATTGGAAGATAAAACAGCACTTTATGATGTGAAATGTTCAAAAGCATTAGTAGATGATTTAGAAAGAATGGGCTACAACCAAATAATGTATCGCACAGGTAATTCATATTTGTATCGTAAGACTCATGAAGAAGATGTCGCGCTTTCTGGTGAATATTCAGGTCATATTTTCTTTAATGATCGCTATCCAGGAATTGATGATGGTATTTATGCAGGACTTAGAATGGCTGAAGTTTTATCAATTACTGGAAAAACTATTCGTGAATTATTAGAGGGAGTAAATAAATATTATTCAACACCAGAAATTAAAATAACTGTTAGTGATACTGCAAAATTTGAATTAATGAATACTATTAAAGAAAATGTAAAAAAGAAAGATCTTCGTATTAATGATATTGATGGCGTTCGTATTGAAGGTGAAGATTATTGGGTATTAATTAGAGTTTCTAATACAACACCTAGTTTAACATTAAGGTTTGAAGCAAAATCCGAAAAAATGTTAGATCAAATAAAAAAAGAGTATACTGATTTAATAAACAATATAATGAAGGAAAAAGGTTTATAATCAAGGTAAAATAATAATTATTATCAAATAGTAGTGAAAAATTACATTTTTAACCTAATTAACAACATAAGTCTCCCATCTTCTATAAGTGGGAGATGAATGTTACTTGACAATTCCTTCCT